>JGI25406J46586_10001341_pt1 | contig 11589 bp, 9 predicted proteins | sample TabmetS4T2R2_FD_46586 | JGI IMG/M metagenome (IMG submission 46586) | reverse complement strand
CGCCACGCTGCTCACCTCGCCAACGCGAATCGTCTCGCCACACCTGCGGACCGCCGTCGCGATACACTGACCCGCTAAACAGAGACCTCCCAACTCCCAACTCCCAACTCCCAACTCCTCAACTCCCAACTCCCAACTCCGAACTCGCAACTCCCAACTCCCAACTCCCAACCCCCAACTCCGAACTCGCAACTCCCAACTCCCAACTCCCAACTCCCACGCAACCGGGTGGGACGGCTATTCCCGCAACACCTCGCGCAATGCGCGCTGCGCGGCGAAATATCCGCACATCCCATGGACACCCACGCCGGGCGGCGTCGATGCCGAGCAGATGTACAGGCCGCGCACCGGCGTCGAATAGGTCTGCCATGTCGGTCGCGTGAAGAGTTGGCCGAGCGTCGTTGCGCCGGCGCCGATGTCGCCGCCGACGTAATTGGCGTTGTGGCGTTCGAGATCTGCCGGTCCCATCACCGCGCGAGCGAGCACGCGCTCGCGAAATCCCGGCGCGAACCGTTCGATCTGCTGTTCGATGCCGGGCAGCATGTCGACCGTCGATCCGCGCGGCACGTGACAATACGTCCACACCACGTGACGGCCGCGTGGAGCGCGAGACGGATCGAAGAGAGTCGGTTGGGCCAGGAGCACGAATGGACGCGACGGGACATTGCCATTCCAGCATGCGTGCTCGGACACGGCGATCTCCTCGAGCGTGCCGCCGACGTGGACCGTTGCCGCGCGAGCGCACTGTGGATTCCGCCACGGAATCGGCGCATCCAGCGCCCAATCGACTTTGAACACTCCCACGCCGTAGCGATACCGTTCGAGCGCACGACGATAGCGCGGCGGAAACCGGTGACCGGCAATGCGCAACAACGGTCCCGGCGAGAGATCGCACAGGATCGCGCGAGCGGGAGGAAGCTCGTCGATCGATTGCACCGGCGCACTGGTCACGACCTCTCCACCGAGCGAGCGCAGGTGAGCGATGAGCGCACGCGTGATGCTCTGTGCGCCACCGCGTGGAATGCTCCAGCCGGCGACGTGGGCGATCGTCGCGAGGACGAGCCCGATGGCACCAGTCGGTCGCATGTTCAGCGGGACCATGCCGTGCGCGGCAATGCCGGCGAAGAGCGCACGCGCAGCCTCGGTCTTGAACACCCGCTGCGCGAAGGCCTCCGCCGGCTGCCAGGCAACCCACCCGAACTGCGCGACAGCAACAGGATGTCGTGGCCAATGGAGCGGGGCGAGCACCGTGCTCTCGAGTTTAGGCCACGCGTCAACGATGCGCCCGATGACGCTCGTGTAGGCGTCGGCATCGGTCCCGAGCCGCGCCGCGGTCGCAGCAACGGTGCGGTAAATCAGCGCGACGCGGTCGTCCTCCAGTGGATGCGCGAGCATGGCGGCCGGTTCGATCCAGTCGAGTCCGTGCGAGGAGAGCGGCAGCGATCGAAAAAACGGCGACGCGAGCGCAAAGGGATGAACGGCTGAACAGATGTCGTGGATGAAGCCGGGCAGCGTCAGCTCGGCGGACCGGCAGCCTCCGCCAGGTCTTTCCGCCGCTTCGAAGACAACGACCCGGCGTCCGGTCTGCGCGATGGCGATCGCGGCCGCGAGGCCGTTGGGACCTGAGCCGACAATGACGGCATCGAGAGACGACATGGGAGGAAACCGAGTCTAATTAATTAGACCCGGTTTCCTGTCCTCGATGAGTCAACGTCACCCCACACGTCGACCTCACGTCGTCATCGTCGGCGGCGGTTTCGGCGGCCTCTCGGCGGCGAAGGCGCTGAGAAACGTGCCCGTCGAGGTCACGCTGATCGATCGCACGAACCACTATCTGTTTCAGCCGCTGCTGTATCAGGTCGCGACCGGCGTGTTGTCGCCGGCCGACATCGCCATGCCGATCCGGTTCCTCGTCCGTCACCAGCGCAATACCACCGTGCTAATGGACGAGGTGGAGCGCATCGATCTCGCCAATCACCTCGTGATCACTGGCGATACGCAACTCCCGTACGACTTCCTGATCGTGGCAACCGGATCGCGCCATGCGTATTTCGGTCATGACGAGTGGGAGCCGATCGCACCGGGGTTGAAGACGCTCGCGGACGCGCTCACCATCAGGCGTCGATTTCTGCGTGCCTTCGAGCAAGCGGAGAAGAGCGACGATCCTGCTGAACAGGATGCGCTCCTGACCTTCGTCATCGTCGGTGGCGGTCCGACCGGCGTCGAGCTTGCCGGCGTCATGCCGACGATCGCGAGCAAAGGAATGCAGCCCGATTTCCGCCGCGTCGATGCGTCACGCGTTCGCGTGCTGCTGCTCGAAGGCGGACCACGTCTGCTGCCAACGTTTCCTGAGCGATTGTCTGCGCGGGCTTTACGCGACCTCGAAGGGCTGGGCGTGATCTGTCGAACGAACGCGAAGGTGACGCGCATTACGCCTGACGCGGTCTATGTCGGCGATGAGCGCATCGCAACAAAGACCGTGTTCTGGGCGGCGGGCAACGTCACGTCACCGCTGATTCGAACGATGGGCATGGCGCTCGATCGCGCAGGGCGCGCAGTGGTGGAAACCGACCTGTCGATTCCACACGCGCCCAACGTCTTCGTTATCGGGGACGCCGCACTTGCCGTCGACGGAAGGCGGTCGACGCCGGGCCACCCGCAGTACGCCCCGGGTGTCGCGCCGGCGGCGATCCAGATGGGAGCGCACGCCGCGCGGATGATCGCGCGCACGTTGTCGGGACAGCCGCGCCAGCCGTTTCGTTACACGAACAAAGGATTGCTTGCCGTGATCGGTCGCGGCCGCGCCGTCGCCGACTTCGAGCGCTTCGCGGTCACCGGAGTGGTCGCCTGGTTCCTCTGGCTCACGATCCACATTGCGTATCTCGCCGGTTTCCGCAATCGGGTGAGCGTCCTGCTCGAATGGGCGTACGCGTACATCACGTTCCGCCCGGGCGCGCGATTGATCACAGAAGAAGCCCACTCGGTCGCAGACCTTCCGCGTTCGCCAGGGCTACCGCGGACCAGTGAAGGTCCGCGTCGCGTGTAGATCCGGTCAGCTCGTCGGCTAGGCGGCGCGGCGACGGCCAGAGCCTCGCGTTTTCGCGGCCGTCTTCTTCGTCTGTGCGCGTCCGCCCGTCGCGCGTCGTTTCGTGGTCTCTGCCTGACCAAGACTCGCGCGGAGCCGCTCCATCAGATCGACGACATTCGAATCCGCTTCCATCTCCTGCCGCTGCAGCTTCGGCGTGCGGTTCTTCCGTTTCGCCTCGATGATCTTCATCAGGTTGGCGCGATACTCGTTCGTGTACTTCTCGGGCTTCCAGTCGCCGGTCAATCCTTCAATCAGCTGACCGGCCATCTTCATTTCAGGTGCCCTGACCTGAGCCCGCGGGAACTTGTAGTCGTTCGCATCGACCAGTTCCTCCTGGAACCGCATCGTCGACAACACGAGCGCGTCATCGATCGCTTCGACGGCGGCGAGATGCGGCGTGTCGCGCATCACGACCTTCGCGATCCCGACCTTCTCCGACGCGCGCAGCGCGTCGCGGAAGAGCGCATAAGCATGGTCGCCGCCCTTCGCGGGCAGCAGGTAGTACGGCTTGTCGAAGTAGCGGTCGTCCACCTCGTCGGCCGGCACGAAGTCCAGCAGTTCGATCGCGCTGTTCCGCTTGACCGCCGCCTTCTCGAAATCTTCCTTCGTCAGGACGACGTAGCGACCCTTTTCGTATTCGAAGCCCTTGACGAGTTCGTCCTTGTCGACCGGCTTGTTGTCCTTCTCCGCGACCTTCTGAAAGCGAATACGTGACAAATCCTTCTCGCGCAGGAAATGGAAATGCGGGCCGGTGTCGCGGACCGCGGTATGGATCTCGATGGGGATACTGACGAGACCAAATCCAAGTGTGCCTTTCCACAGCGGCCGGGCCATGCTCACACCTCCAGTGCCGGGCCGCCTGAAGGCGGCCCCCACCCAGTTGTGCATACGCGATGCCCGTCTCGCGGGCATATCCGGGCCGGCGACAGCCGGCCCCTACGGCTGTGGATGTGCGGCTTATACTTGTCCCGCACTCTCCACTCTGCACTCAGGAGAACAGCATGACGACCGTCGCTGTCCCGCGCACAGCTGCTGGGCCCATGGCCTGTCCCGCGCGCGCGTTGGAACGCGTTCAATCGATCGACTTCGTGCGCGGCGTCGTCATGGTCGTGATGGTGCTGGATCACGTCCGCGACTACGTTCACAGCGGCGCGTTCCGGTTCGATCCGACGGACCTCGCCCAGACCACCGTCGTGCTGTTCATGACGCGTTGGGTCACGCACTACTGCGCGCCGATATTCGTCTTTCTCGCCGGCGCCGGCGCCGGGCTCCAGACACTGCGCGGCAAGAGTCACGGCGAGCTCGCGGAGTTTCTGTTGACGCGCGGCATCTGGCTGGTCGTGCTGGAGATGACCGTCATCCGCATCTGCAGCTGGTTCAACGTCGATTACCGGTTCCTGTCGCAGCTGCAGGTGATCTGGGCGATTGGCGTCTCGATGATCGTGCTGGCAGCGCTCGTGCGCCTGCCGGCGACCGTGCTCGCGGTCATTGGCCTGGTGATGATCGCCGGACACAACCTGCTCGATGGGATTCGCGTGGCGACGTGGGCAGGTCCAGGGACGCCCGCTCCGGATGTGTCGGCGCGACTGTGGATGTTGCTGCATCAGCCCGGACAGTTCTTTCCCGTCTTCGAAAACGGGCCGACTGTATTCGTGATCTATCCGCTGATCCCGTGGGTCGGCGTCATGATGGTTGGCTACGCGTTCGCGCAGGTGTATGCGTGGGAATCCGCCGCGCGGCGTCGCTTCCTGCTCCGACTGGGATTGGGTTCGATCGCGGCGTTCATCGTCCTTCGCGCGATCGACGTGTACGGCGATCCCGCGCCTTGGCACGTGCAGCGCAACGCCGCGTTCACGATCCTGTCGTTCATCAACACGACGAAGTATCCGCCGTCGCTGCTGTATCTGCTGATGACGCTGGGACCCGCGCTGGTGGTCCTCGGTCTTCTCGAAACGCGCAGTCAGCGCGCGAGTGTCACTGGTCCGTTCGTCATGCTGGGGCGTGTTCCGCTCTTCTTCTACCTGCTGCAGTGGCCGATCGCGCACGGCATGTCGGTCGCGCTGAACCTGGCGGCCGGCAAGCAGGTCGGGTATCTGTTTCACTCGGTGCCCGAGTTCTACTCGCTCGCTCCGCCCGACGCCGGCTTCGATCTGTGGGTTGCGTACGTGTGCTGGGCGATCGCCATCGCGATCCTGTTCGTGCTGTGCCGCTGGTTTGCCGGCGTGAAGCAGCGGCGTCGCGACTGGTGGCTCGCGTACTTGTAGCTCGCAAACTCCCAACCCGCTTCGCTGGAGCCAACTCCCAACTCCCAAAAAGGTTGGGAGTTGGAACCAGCGTCAGGGAGTTGGAAGTTGGGAGTTGGACAGCGAGCGTAGCGAGTCGCAAATGCGTCAGCGTCGTCAAAAATCCGTCGCCGACGGCATCGACGATCTCACCAGGACTGCACGGCATATCACGTGATTTCTGTGGCTCGGCACCGGCATCGAAGTTGCCGTCCCGCAGGGAGTGGCGCAACTTCAGTCGACCAACCGTTCAAACGTCTACGTCGCCCGCCAGCCGATCCTGAACACGGCGGGGCAGGTGTTCGGCTACGAGCTGCTGTATCGGGAGATCGGCAGCGACACCGGGTGCAGCATTGCCACCGACGCCGCGTCGGCGCGCGTGTTCAGCGACGCCGTGCTGGCGATGGGGCTCGATACGCTGACCGCCGGCCGTAAGGCGTTCATGAATGTCTCGCGCCGCGTGCTGCTCAGCGACATTGCGACCGTGCTGCCCGCCGAGTCGGTCGTGCTCGAACTGCTCGAGGACATCTCGGTCGACTACGAAGTGATCGATGCCTGCCGCCGTCTGCACGCCGAAGGGTACGTCATCGCCCTCGACGATTTCGTGCCCGGCTGTCCGACCGAATCGCTGCTGCCGTACGCCAGCATGGTCAAAGTGGACATGCTGTCTACCACGCCACAGGATCGCGGTCGCATCGTCGCGATGATGCCGAAGTCGGTCCGTCTGATCGCGGAGAAGGTGGAAACGGCTGCCGTGTTCGAGGAAGCCGATGCCGCCGGCTATCACCTGTTCCAGGGTTACTACTTCTGCCGCCCGGCCACGTTCAAGGCGCGCACGCTGTCGGCAACCGCTGTCGCCTACGCACGCCTGCTGGTCGCGCTGAACAGGCCTGAGACCAGCATCATCGAGGTCGAGGAGCTCATCAAGCGCGATCCATCGCTGACCTACCGCGTGCTGCAGTGCGTGAACTCCGCCGCCTTCGGCGTGCGACGACAGCTCCAGTCAATCCGCCAGGCACTGGTCCTCCTCGGCCTCGATCAGGTCCGCAAATGGGCCTCGGTCTGGGCACTCGCCGGCTTGAACGTCGGCGGCAATCCCGAAGTGGTGACCACGGCGGTCGTTCGTGCGCGATCGTGCGAGCTGGTGGCCGAATCGGTCGTGGGTCGTGAGGAAGCGGCCGAATACTTCCTGCTCGGGTTGTGCTCGATGCTCGACACGATGCTCGGACGACCGATGAAGGAAGCGGTCTCCGATCTGCCGGTAACCGATCGAATTCGAAGTGCGCTCCTCGGTCAGCCGAANCCCGCGCGCAAAGTTCTCGACGCGGTGATCGCATACGAGCGCGCCCTGTGGGAAACCTCGGCGATGCTGCTCGAGCAGGTCGGCGCCCATCCCGACAAGCTGGCTGGAGCCTATGGCGACGCGCTGGTCTGGGCGCGCGGTCTGCAGCAGGTGTCGGCGGCCGCGTAACTCGCGGGACGTCGACCCCGAGTTTTTCTCCGTACAAAAAANAACAGGCGGAAACCATGCGGTCTCCGCCTCGTGTCTTGCATCCGCTCCCGTTGGGTGGGGCTACTTCTTCTTCTTCGTTCCGCCCTTCGATTCCGTGACGACGAAGTCGGCCATTTCCCAGGTAAAGGGCGGCTTTCTCCGGCGGTCGCTCTTTCGCTGCTCCTGTGGAGCCGACTTGCGTTCAGCGCGACGCTCCTCCTGGCGGCGGTCCCATTCGATGGCGACCGGAAGCAGGCGGCTGTCGCGCGTGAGCCGCGCGAACCGGCGGATCGCCCCGCGTTTCACGTAGATGCGCAGGTTCGGGTCGGTCGGCTGTTCGTCGTTGACCGGCTCGGGTTCTGAAAGGCGCTTTTTCGACTGCATGTCAGTTCGGGTATCGGCCGACTTTCGTCGACCCTTGAGCTGAGCCGGACGCTTGCGCACGGCCGCATGGTACGACGGGCCGCTCGCCGCGTCACGTTGTGCGTTCGCGGAATGTATCGGTCCCATTGGCGAACACCGACAGCCTTGCCACGCAATCCAGGTGGGCCCAAACCTGGCAAACGTGGGATCAGGCCGATTTCCACGTTGGCACAACGTTTGTCATCGCGCACGAGGATGTGCGCGAGGATCTGGCGATGATGTACGCCCTCGGGCAGGACCTGCGCCTCGCCCTGCGATCGCTGCGCTCGACGCCGGTGCTGACGCTGGCCGCGGTAGTGACCCTGGCGCTCGGCATCGGGGCCAACACCGCGATTTATTCGATCATCGACAGTCTGTTCTTCCGCGCGCTTCCGGTCCGAGATCCGCAGCGACTTGCGCTGCTGCGCGAAGGCGCCGGTACGGCCGACAGCTCGTGGAGCTACCCGATCTGGGACCAGGTTCAGCGCCGGGCCGATCTGTTCGATGGGGTCGCCGCGTGGAGCACGTTCAATACGCGGTTCACCGCATCGATTGATGGCGACCAGCGCACCGTGTTCGGGGTCTACGCAAGCGCGAGCCTGCTTCCGACTCTCGGCGTGACTCCGATTCTCGGACGTGCGTTCACGCCGGCCGACGACCGTCCCGGTGGCGCTCCTGACGGCGTCGCTGCCCTGATCAGCTATGCGTTCTGGCAACGACAGTTCGACGGTCGTCCCGACGTGGTGGGCCGCAGGCTCACGTTGCAGGGGATTCCGTTCACGATCGTCGGCGTCACGCCGCAGGCGTTCGCCGGGCCCGAAGTCGGACGCGCGTTCGACGTGGCCGTTCCGTTCGGCGCCGAACCGCTGATTCACGGCGCCGCGGAATCGTGGCTGCCCGAGCGCACGACATGGTGGCTCTCGATCATTCTGCGCTTGAAGAATGGACAAACCGCGGATCAGGCCACGCGTCTCCTCCGAACGATTCAGCCGCAGATCCGGGAAGCCACGCTGCCGGAGGACACGACAGCCGGAGAACGCGCGGAGTATTTGCGCGATCCGTTCACGATCGTCGAAGCGGCCACTGGTCAGTCCTATCTCCGTGGCGAATATGCGCGACCGCTCGCAGCGCTGATGATCGTGGTTGCCCTCGTCTTGCTCGTGGCGTGCGCCAACATCGCGAACCTGCTGCTGGCTCGCGCGACGGCGCGTCGCTACGAGTGGAGCGTTCGGCTGGCGCTCGGCGCGTCGCGTTGGCGGATCGTCCGGCAGTTGTTCGTGGANTGTTTACTGCTGACGACGACGGTGGCGCCGCGGCGCTCGTGATGGCGCGATGGGGAAGCCAGTTGCTCCTTCGTCTCTTTGCGACGAATTCGGTCGCGTTGGATCTCGCCTTCAACTGGCGCGTCCTCGGCTTTGCAGGTGCGCTGACGCTGGTGACGACGCTGCTATGCGCGCTGACGCCTGCGGTGCGTGCGTGTCGCGGTGTGCCGAGCGACGCGCTGAAGAGCGTCGGTGGCGTGAGGACGCAATCCGGCGGGATGCGAGCGGCCGACGTCTGTGTGGTCGCGCAAGTCGCCGTCTCGTTGACGCTTGTCGTCGTTGCCGGATTGTTCCTGCGGACCTTTGCCGCGATTGCCGCGGCTCCGCTCGGATTCGACACAGGCGGCGTGCTGCTCGTCGAGGTGAACGCCCAGCGCGCGAACATCGCAGCCGCGACGCGCTTCGCTGCGTACGAGCAGATTCGGCAGCGGGTGCTCTCGCTGCCCGGCGTGGCGGCCGCGGGCGTCTCGGTCATCGAGCCCGCGAGCGGCGATATGTGGAGTCGCCGCGTCGAGGTGTCCGGGTCGCAGATGCCGTTGATGGATCACTCGACGGGTCCCGAAGGGTTCGGTCGCACGGCGGCACCGCTCCCTGTTGGCGAGCCGGTCACTGGATTCAACGCTATCACACCGGGGTGGCTGACGACGTATGGGATCCACGTGATCGCCGGTCGCGACATCTCCGATGCGGACCGCGCCAACAGTGGTCGAGTGGCGCTCGTCAATCAGGCCTTCGCGCGGAAATTTCTCAACGGCGCCAATCCGATCGGGCACACCGTCCGCACGCTCCTCGTGTCCGGGCCACCCCCGCGCGAGATCGTCGGAATGGTTGCCGACTCGGTGTACCGCAACGTGCGCGAACAGTCGTTGCCGACGGTTTACGTACCGTTGGCGCAGGCCGATGACGGTGATCCGCTGCCGGCGCCGCCACAGGCGGTCACGCTGGCGGTGCGGGCGCGCGCGGGTTCGCCCGCGGCGCTCACGAGGAGCGTCTCAGCCGCTCTCGGTGAAATTGATCGCAATCTGTCGCTCTCGTTCCGCTCGATGACCGAGCGTATCAGCGCGAACGTCAATCAGGAGCGCTCGCTCGCGATCCTCTCGGCGTTCTTCGGCGCCCTCGCGCTGTTGCTGGCCGGCATTGGCCTCTACGGCGTGATGTCATACGCCGTGACCCGCGACAGCCGGAGATGGCCGTCCGCCTTGCGGTCGGCGCCTCGTCTGGCGCTGTCGTGCGACTGATCCTCCGGCGCGCGGGCGCGATCGCCGTGACCGGCATCGCGATTGGTCTCGTCGCCGTCGTGCCGCTGACGATGGTGCTGCGTTCGTTGCTCTTCGGCGTCGCCCCTCGCGATCCGCTGACGCTGATCGGGGCGGCAACCGTTCTCGCGATGACCGCGCTCATCTCCGCCTTCCGTCCAGCACATCGAGCCGCGAGCACGAACCCGACGATCGCGCTCCGCGCCCAGTAGCCGCGCTCGGGCCCGCGACGCTTCGCACGCGTGCACCGATCTGAGCGAGCATTGCACCGACCAGCCCACACTCCTCGTGGTGTCCGGCGGTGGGACGGGCGGTCCCATCAGCGAACGTGCCGCGCGAATTGGCGCACGATTTCCGCATGAATCGCGCGGCACACCGCTTGATATCAGAGCGCCACGAGGTCAGTAATTGTGATCACCATGCTCCAGGACCTGCGCTACGCCGTGCGGTCGCTGTGCCGTACGCCCGGCTTCACGAGTGCGGCTGTGNTGACGCTTGCGCTCGGCATCGGCGCCACCCTGGCCGTCTTCTCCGTGNTCAGATGAAAGGGCCGTCTCTCGGCCAGCTTCGGTAGCATGCGAGTTCCACCAACGCAGGCCACCGGGCTGAGAGGAGGACGGCCCATGACAGATCAATATATCGGAATCGATTTGCACAAAGCCTTCTTGCAAGCGTGCGCGGTGAGTGCGACGGGTGAACGACTCTGGGAGGGACGCTTCCCGCGTACGCCGGCTGGATTTGAGGCGCTGACGGCGCGCTGCACCCCGCGGAGTGCCGTCGCCGTGGAAGCGAGTACACCGACCTGGCACTTCGCGGACGCCGTCGCGAGCCGCGTCGGAGCCCTGCGCATCGTCGACCCGGTGAAGACGAAGCTGAAAGCGGGCTTCGCCGCGAAGACCGATCGCCTGGATGCGCGGCGGCTCGCCGACGCCTTGCGGCGTGACAGCGTGGTCGGCATCTACTATCCGCCCTTGGCGATCCGCGAAGCGCGCGAGCTCTGTCGATCCCGGCACGCGCTCGTGCAAGTCCGCACGGCGCTCATCAACCGGCTGCGCGCGGTGCTGCTGCGGCAGGGGATCGCCGACGCGCGGCGGTTGGCGAAGACCGCCGACGACGGCTGGCTGACCGAGTTCGCGCTGCCGCCCCGGGCGGCCGCGAGCGTGGCGGTGCTGCGGCGCGTCCTCGCGACCGTCCGCACCGAAGCGGCGCGCGCAGATGCCGAGGTCCGCCACGCCACCGCGGCCGATCCGATCGCCATCACGTTGCAACAGGTGCGCGGGATCGGCCCCCTCTTGGCGTTGACGATTCGCGCGGAGATCGGCGACATCCACCGCTTCGCGACGGGCGCACACCTGGCGAGCTACGCCGGCTTGGTGCCACGCGTGGAGATGAGTGCGGGACGTGCGCGCTATGGCCGGATCACCAAGCGGGGCTCGCCGTGGCTGCGGTGGGCGCTCATTGAAGCGGCGATGCACGGGACCCGGCGCACTGATCGGATTGGGCGCTGGGGCCGTGGGTTGGCGGTCAGGAAAGGCGCGCTGAAAGCGCGCGTAGCCTTGGCGCGGGTGCTCTGTGAGGAGATCCACCGGCTCTGGTCGGGGATCGCCTGACGTCCTCTCGAGGACGGTGTCGTCGCAGTTAACCATGACCCCGTGTGGTCGGTCCGTGAATGACGCCCGTCCTGGTCCAAACTGATGCTGCGCTCACGGGTGAGCGCGAATAGATGGCTGAACGAGACGTCAGTCTC
>JGI25406J46586_10001337_pt1 | contig 11601 bp, 8 predicted proteins | sample TabmetS4T2R2_FD_46586 | JGI IMG/M metagenome (IMG submission 46586) | reverse complement strand
TGATGCTCGCGCTCGTACTCTTCGGCTTCCGCCTTGGTGCGGTGCACCGTGCCGTCCGGGTGTTCGGGCGGCGTGTAGACGGTGACAAGTCGGAGCGGCGTGCCGCCCGTGTTGATGAAGTTGTGGCGCGTGCCGCCGGGCACGACGACGACGCTGCCGGCGCGCACGGGGCTGCGCTCGCCCTCGATGACCGCCTCGCCCGCGCCCGCGACGAAGGCGAGCACCTGATCAATCCCTTCGTGCACCTCTTCGCCGATCTCTTCGCCGGCCCGGAGCGTCATCAGGACAAGCTGCGAGCGGGCGGTCGTAAACAGTACCTGCCGGAAGTTCTCGTTCGCCTGCGCGAGGCGCAACACGTCTTCTGCGTAAGCCTTCTCTGCCATGCTCCCTCCCTGTTTGTGCGGGCGGGCGCGCAAGATCGTCGCTCTGACGAGAGCGCGCCCGGCCGTGATCATCTTTTAGCGTCCGCCGGCCGCGCCGATGGTCGGCAACTCTTCCGCCCTGATGCCCAAGCCCCTGGTCACGCGCTGGCCGTAATTCTGATCGCAGCGGAGCAGATGCCCGATCATACGTTCCTGCACGTCGCGGTCGCAAACCGACAGGTGCGCGACCAGGTTATTGATCAACTCGTCGCGCTCCGCGGCCGTGAACGAGCGGTAGCGTTCGCCCGCCTGGCCGTAGTTGTCCGTCCGGCTAATGGTCTGCCGCACGACGTGGCCCGCGACGTAAGGCGTGTAGTCCTTGCCGGTCTTCGGCGCTTCGCGCAGGCCGCCCTTGCTCGACGGCTCGTAGTTGACGTGCGGGTTTTCGCCCGCCTCGACGCCGTCCACGTGGTACGCCATCTGCCCGTCGCGCTGGTTCGTGGCGACGTGCGTCCGGGGCCGGTTGATCGGCAGTTGCAGATAGTTCGTGCCAACGCGGTGGCGCTGCGTGTCCGAATAGGAGAAGGTGCGCCCTTGCAGCAGCTTGTCGTCGGAGAAGTCGAGGCCGTCCACGAGCACGCCCGTGCCGAACGCCACCTGCTCGACTTCAGCGAAGTAGTTCTGCGGATTCCGGTCGAGCACCATGCGCCCGACGGGGAGGAGCGGGAATTGTTCTTCGGGCCAAATCTTCGTCGCGTCGAGCGGGTCGAAGTTCAACTCCGTGTGCTCGTCGTCCGATATCACCTGCACGTTCAGTTCCCACTCGGGGAAACGCTCCTGCTCGATGGCCTCATACAAGTCCTGCGTCGCGTGGTTGAAATTGCCGATCTGGTCGGCCTCGGCCTGCGTCAGATTGCGCACGCCCTGTCTGGGGATGAAGTGGTACTTGACGAGCACGGCCTCGCCGTCGGCGTTCACCATCTTGTAGGTGTTGACGCCCGCGCCGCGCATCTCGCGGTAGTTCGCCGGGATGCCCCAAGGGCTGAACAGCCACGTGATCATGTGCATCGCTTCGGGCATGAGGCNGATGAAGTCGAAGATGCGGCGCGCGTCCTGCCGGTTCGTGACGGGGTCGGGCTTGAAGGCGTGGACGAGGTCGGGGAACTTGACGGCGTCGCGGATGAAGAAGATTTGCAGGTTGTTGCCAACCAAGTCCCAGTTGCCGTCCTCCGTGTAGAACTTGACGGCGAAGCCGCGCGGGTCGCGCAGGTTCTCCGGCGAGTGCCCGCCATGAATCACGGTCGAGAAGCGGACGAAGACGGGCGTGCGCTTGCCCTTCTCCTGAAAGAGCTTGGCGCGCGTGTACTTGCTCGCCAGATCGCTGCCGATGCGGCCGTAGGTCTCGAAGTAGCCGTGCGCGCCCGCGCCGCGCGCGTGCACGACCCGTTCGGGGACGCGCTCGCGGTCGAAGTGGGTGATCTTNTCAAGGAACTGATAGTTTTCCAGCACCGTCGGCCCACGCTCGCCGACGGTGCGGTTGTTCTGGTTGTCGTAGACGGGATGGCCCTGCCGGTTCGTCAGGACGGGCTGCCGGCGGCCGTCGGGTGGGCCTTTCTTCTCCTGCTGACTCATTCGTTGCTCATGCTCCTTCTCTCCGGGCTGCGGGCCGCCGGTTTTCGCGTGCGGCGCGCAGTCAGTTGCAAGCGACTCACCTCAGTCTCTACGGGCATCGTCGCCCGCCGCCAAGTTGAGAGTAATAATAACTATTGATTGCCGGTTAAAAAAAAGCACTACTTACAATCCTTGCAATAGCCCAACAGTTCCAGCCGGTAGTCGGCGACGGTAAAGCCNGGCTGCGGCTCGATCTGCTTGAGCGCGGCGACGCCATCGGCGGCTTCCAAGTCCCAAATCCGCCCGCANTTCAGGCAGCGCGTGTGGTAATGATGATCCGTGCGTATGTCGTAACGGGCCGAGCCGTCGCCGTAGGTCAGCTTGGAGACGGCCTGGCAGGCGACGAGCGCCTCCAGATTTTTATAGACCGTGGCGAGGCTGATCCTGGGCAGTTTGCGTTTGACGTTCAGGAAGACCTCTTCAGCGGTCGGGTGATGATCCACCCCGCTGAGATAGTCGAAAACGGCGGCGCGCTGGCGTGTCAGATGCCCGCCGCGCTCGTCGAGCTTCTGCCGCAACTCCTCCAGCCCGCCCGTCTGTTTACTGCTGCCCATTGCGCCTGCCTCACGTAAGCTCTAATGAAACTCATCAAGCCCCGCNCAGGACAAATCAAGAATAATTATTGTTTTGAATTTTGTCAAGCGGAGAGCTTTCAGTGGCCGGCGCAGCTAATCCTGGCTTGGCGTTGCGCGCCGGTCACTCTTTCGCCGCCAGCGCCCGCAGAGGCTCGCCGCACTCGTCGCAGATGCGCGTGATGGCGCGCTCAAGGTTGGCGTCAATGTCGGTGAGTTGTTTCAGGATGCGCGCGGGCAGGCGCACGGTGACGACCATGAACTCTTCGTCGCGCTGCGGCTTGGCCAGTGCGCGCTCGAAGGCGGCGAGCAGTTGCTTCAGGTCGGGCGGTTTTGTCAGGTACTCCTGCACGCCGAGCCGGTCGCACACGTCGCGCGACTCGGCCATGGTCTCGCCCGTCACGACCAGCACGGGCACGCTCGTCGAGAGTTCGCGTACCTTTTCCAGCACCTTCGTGCCGTGCATTTCGGGTAGCGTCATGTCCATGAGCACCGCGTCCGCGCCGCGCTCCTGAAACTCCGCGACGCCCTCCTCGCCCGTGTAGGCGACGATCACGTCGTAGCCGGCCCGTTTGAGCGCGGACTCGTAGAGTTCCGCCAAATCCTCTTGATCTTCTATGACGAGAATGCGATGCTGACCCACGAGCGAGGCTTCCCCCTTCGAACTGAATAGACTGTCGGCGGCCCCCTAGCGCCCCGGCAGGTTTTCTTTTCTGGTTTTGTTTTACGCGGGCAGTATAACAGAAGCGGCCATGACTCTTCCCATCGCCACCGTGCTCGTCCTGCTGCTGGTCGCGCTCGTCCTGTTCGGCTCCGAGCGCATCCCGGTTGACATCGTCACTATCCTGCTCGTCATCGCGCTCATCGTCACGCGCACCGTCGCGCCGGCGGACGCCTTTAGCGGCTTCTCGAACGACGTGGTCATCATCATCGCGGGGCTGTTCATCCTGACGGGCGGACTCGTCAAGACCGGCGTGGTGGACATCGTCGGGCGGCGGCTGCACCGGATCGCGGGCGGGAACGAGTTCAAGCTGACGGTGCTCGTCATGTTCGTCGCCGCCGGCTGCGCGTCCATCATGAAGAACACGACGACGACGGCGATGCTCGTGCCGGTCGTACTGGGCATCGCCGAGCGGGCGAAGGTACANCCGTCGAAGCTGCTCATGCCGCTCGCCTTCGGCGCGATCCTCGGCGGCACGTGCACGCTCATCGGCACTTCGACCAACCTGGCCGTCAGCGGCGCGCTCCCGCAGTACAACATGCCGCCGTTCACGATGTTCGAGCTGACGCCGGTCGGCGTCGCCATCGTCGGCGTCGGCATGATCTACATGCTGCTCCTGGGACTCCGCATGCTGCCCGCGCGCGGCGGCGCGAGCGACCTGGCCGAGCAGTANCATATCCGCGAGTACATGACCGAGGTCGTCGTGCTCGGNGACTCGCCGCTCGTCGGGCAGACNCTNGCCGCAGCCGATTTGACGCAGGCGATGGACTTGACGGTGGTCGGCATCCTGCGGGGCAAGCAGGGGCGCATCGCGCCGCGCGCCGAGGAGCGCATACAGGCGGGCGATCTCCTGCTCGTGCAGGGGCGCATGGAGGACATCCTGCGCGTTAAGAGCGAGGCGGGGATAGAGATCAAGGCCGACTTCAAGCTGAGCGAAAGCGATCTCGAAACGGGCGGCGTGGAGTTGTTCGAGGTGATGATCCTGCGCGGCTCAAGCCTCGTCGGGCGCACGCTGAAAGGCTCGCGCTTCCGCGAACGCTTCGGGCTGACGGCGCTGGCGATCAACCGGCACGGCGTCGCGCTNCTGTCGAAGCTGAGCACGGTCTCNCTGCGCTTCGGCGACGTGCTGCTCGTNCAGGGNCGNCGCGCGAACGTCGAGCACCTGGCGGCGGAGGGCAATCTGCTCCTGCTCGAAGAGGTGTCCGAGCGGCGCGGGCGCGCGGGCAAACGCAATTGGGCGCTCGCCGCCTTCCTGCTCTTTCTGACGCTCTCCGTCTTCCACCCGTTCGGCGAGCGTGTGCCGCTCTCGGTGGCGGTGCTCCTGGGCGTGCTTGTGCTGCTGGCGTCGCGCGCCGTCCGCACGGGCGAGATGTACGACATGGTGGACTGGCGGCTGATTATCCTGATCGCCGGCATGATCGGCTTCGGCACGGCGATGACGAAGACGGGCGCGGATCAGTACCTGGCAAACTTCATCCAGCACACGCTCGGCGGCTACGGCCCTTACGCCGTCCTCGGCGGCTTCATCCTGCTGACCATCGCGTTGACGCAGCCGATGTCGAACCAGGCGGCGGCGCTCGTCGTCCTGCCCGTCGCGATCAAGACGGCGCTCGGCTTGGGTCTTAACCCGCGCGCCTTCGCCGTCGCCGTCACCTACGCCGCGTCCTGCTCGTTCCTGACGCCGCTNGAACCCGCCTGCGTGCTCATCTACACGCCCGGCCGCTACCGCTTCTTCGACTTCGTCAAGGTCGGCTCGATCCTCACAATCGCCGTCTTCGTCATCATCATGTTGATGATCCCGGTCTTCTGGCCGCTCACCGTCGCGCCCCAGCCTTGACCGCGCGCGGCGGCGTGAAGCGTCGCTTCAGCCGCAGGAACGGCCGCTCGACGAGGTAGAACGAGACCGTCGCCGCGACGAACGACAGCGCGACGCCGAGCACGGCNCTCGTCCCGCGCGAGCCGGGCAGGAGGTACGNATACCAGTTGACGGGCCAGTGCCAGAGGTACAGGCCGTAAGAGATGCGCCCCGTCCAGACGAGGGGCGCGCACCGGAGCGCCGCGAGCATGGGGCGCGGCGGCGCGACCGAGAGCGCCAGGAGCAGGACGGCGACCGCCACTTCCACCAGTGCGAAGCCGCCCAAGTACATGAACGGCGTCGCCGCGCCGAACAGATTCATGAAGACGGCGAGGAGCAGCAGCGCCAGCCACGCCGCCGCCCGCAACCAGAACTCTGCGGCGCGACCACGCGCGATCAAGTTCCACGAAACCAGCAACCCCGCGACGCAGCCCCACAGCAGCGCGTCGGCCCGCGTGTCCGAGCCGTAGTAGAGCCGCCCGTGCGCGACCCCGTGCCGCCAGAGCAGCGCGCGGTAGANGGGCACGAACAGCGCCGCCGCCGTCAGCACGGTCAAGACCCTGCGGCGCGACCAGCCTAAGCGGAGCATNGCGACCAGCAGCGGNGGCCAGAGCAGGTAAAACTGCTCCTCGATGGCTAACGACCAGGTGATGTTGAANGGGCCGAGACTGAGCACCAGNTTGAACGCCAGCGCCCAGTTCGTCACGTAGAACAGCGTCAGCAGGCTACCCAGGTAAACCTCCGCGGCCCTGCGCGCAGACAGAAACAGCGCCGCGCCCGCGCACAGCACGCCGAGCAGCACGAACAGCGCGGGCAGCAGCCGCAAGGCCCTGCGGGCGTAGAACTGCCGGAGGCTGATCCGCCCCGTCTGCGCCCACTCCGCGACGAGCAGCGAGGTGATCAGAAAGCCGCTCAGGCCGAAGAAGATGTCCACGCCCAGGAAGCCGCCGGGCAGCCAGAGCGACTGTTTGAAGTGGTAATAGAGGACGAGCAGGATGGAGACGCCGCGCAGCCCGTCAAGCTCCGGTCTGTGCCCAAGCCGGCGGTCGGCGGCCGGCACAGGCGCAGGGGCGGCATCGGCGGTCTGCATAGCGCNGCATGCTCGCCGCAGAGACCGCGCCGTGTCAAGACAATTAACCACGAAATCACACGAAATGACACGAAGCAAGCGGCACGAATTTTCAGGTATTCCGGTTCGTGTTGCTTCGTGTGATTTCGTGGTTAATCGCTCTCTCGGTTGCGCGCAACCGGAGATAGCGCCGAACGGCGAACGATTGTTTATTGCGGTTCGCGTGCGGGCGGCTTATTTTTCCGCCGCCGCCCCTGGGGGTCGTTGCCTTTTACCCGCCGCCTGTCTATAATGCGCGGGCTTTTCGCGGAAGGGACAAGGAAAAGCTCTCGCAAAGATTCAACCAATCTCTCGGCCCAAGACGCATCACCATGACGAACATCGAAAGATGGAAGGCTCGGCGTCGTGCCCCCCAGACACGCCCGACCGCTTGGCGCGCNCTCACCGAGACCGTCGCCCAGATCGCCCGCGCCGCGCTCGCCGAACCNTACNAACTCGTCGTCGAGCGCCACACGATCCGCCTGCGGCGTCTCCCCCCCGCGCTCNACCGCCTGCGCGTCGTCCAACTCTCGGACATACACCACAGCCCNTTCACGGGGCGCGAGCAGATCGAGCGCGCGATTGAGACCGCCAACAGNCTNGCGCCCGACATCATCGCCCTGACCGGCGACTACGTCTCGCACGAGCGCGAGTACGCCGCGCCCTGCGCGGAACTCCTGGGCCGCCTGCGCGCTCGCTGCGGCGTCTACGCCGTCCTCGGCAACCACGACCACTGGACGGACGCCGCGCTCATCACAGACCTCTTCCGCGCCGAAGGCATCAAGGTCTTGGTCAACGAGGGCATGCGCTTCGAGCACAACGGCGCGGCCTTCTGGCTCGCGGGCGTGGACGACACGATGGTCGGACTCGAAGACCTGCCGCTCGCCCTCGCCGGCTCGCGCGCCGNCGAGATGAAGCTGCTCCTGGCGCACAACCCCATCATCCTGCGCCGCGCCGCCCGNGCCGGCGTCGATCTCGTCCTGAGCGGGCACACGCACGGCGGGCAGGTGACCTGGCGCTCCGAGCGTTCGCGTTCGGGCCGCCCGCGACGCCGCATGCTGCGCGGCCTGGGCCAGCGCGGCGACACGCAGATTTACGTCACCCGCGGTCTCGGCACGGTCATCGTGCCGCTCCGCTACGGCTGCCGCCCCGAAGTCTCGCTGTTAGAACTGCGCTGCGCGCAATAGTCCCAAGTCCAAAGTCCAATGTCCAAAGTCAGCGGAAGACATTGAACTTTGGACATTAGACATTGGACTTTGGACGCTCATGTCTTCCCGCGTCATCACCCTGCCCAACATCCTGACCGTGTTCCGCATGGCGCTGATCCCGGTCTTCGTGACCCTGCTCGTCTACCAGCGGTTCGGGTGGGCGCTTTTCGTCTTCGTCATCGCGGGCGTGACGGACGGGCTGGACGGGCTGCTGGCGCGGAATCTGAAGCAGGGGTCGGAGTTGGGCCGTATCCTCGACCCCATCGCCGACAAGCTGATGCTNGTGACGGCCTTCATCGCCCTGTCGCAGCACAACATCCTGCCGCGCCCNNTGCCGCGCCACTTCCCNATCCCCTTNTGGGTCACGGCCGCCGTCATCAGCCGCGACATCTTNATCATCGTCGGCGCGGCCGCCATCAATATCGTCACAGGCTTCCGCGGCTTCCGCCCCTCCCTGCTCGGCAAAGCCTCCACGACCGTGCAGATTTGCGCCATCATCGCCGTCCTCGTCGCCGCCCACTACCCCGTCTTGAGCGGCTACCTGCTGCCGACCGTCTACGCCACCGTCTTCATCCTCACCATCGCCTCCGGCATCCACTACGTCTTCCACGCCGCCCGCCTGCTCGGAGAGCGATAGGCAGTACTGACCCGGACGCTCAAGCGTAAGCCACCCCAAACTCCAAAATAGTTAAACTTAATCCCATGCCCGAAATTGCTTGAACCTGTGTGATAAAAAGTTGACAAGAAGGGACTCACATATTATATTAAGCCTGCATTCAATCTGTGGCAGTACAGCCCGTGACCCTGAGCGCGAGTCTTGGTTGGCGTTCCCGCCCAGCCGGGTGAGTCGAGTGGCGGGCGGCCAAGATAATTACCGATTCGCCTGGCTTTAGCGGCAAGGTTGGATTGAAAAACTGGAGAGTAAAGCGATGAGCAAGATTATCGGCATAGACCTCGGCACGACCAACTCGGTCGTGGCCGTGATGGAAGGCGGCGAACCGACCGTCATCACCAACTCGGAAGGCGGGCGGACGACGCCCTCCGTCGTCGGGTTCGCCAAGGACGGCAACCGGCTGGTCGGGCAGGTGGCGAAGCGCCAAGCCGTGACCAACCCGGAGAACACCGTCTATTCGATCAAGCGNTTNATGGGGCGGCGCTTCGACGAGATTCAGGAAGAGAAGAAGCAGGTGCCCTACCAGGTGAAGGCGGCCGGGAACGGCGANGTGCGCATCGTCGCGGGCGGCAAGGAGTGGTCGCCGCCGGAGATTTCGGCCATGATCCTGCAAAAGATGAAGCAGTCGGCCGAAGACTATCTNGGGCAGAAGGTCGANAAGGCNGTCATCACCGTGCCCGCCTACTTCAACGACGCGCAACGGCAGGCCACGAAGGACGCCGGCAAGATCGCCGGTCTCGAAGTGCTCCGCATCGTCAACGAGCCGACGGCCGCCGCACTCGCCTACGGGCTGGATAAGAAGAAGGACGAGACCATCGCCGTGTTCGACTTCGGCGGCGGCACGTTCGACATCTCGATCCTCGAAGTNGGCGAGGGCGTCGTTGAAGTCAAGTCCACGAACGGCGACACGCACCTCGGCGGCGACGACATAGACGAGCGCCTGATCGAGTGGATCGTCGAAGAGTTCAANCGCGACCAGGGCATTGACCTGTCGAACGACAAGATGGCCTTGCAGCGCCTGAAGGAGGCGGCCGAGAAGGCGAAGATCGAGTTGTCGTCCACGATGGAGACNGAGATCAACCTGCCCTTCATCACGGCGGACGCGAGCGGGCCGAAGCACCTGGTGATGAAGCTGACGCGCGCCAAGTTCGAGCAACTGGTCGAGCCGATTCTGAAGCGGCTGATGCCGCCAGTGGAGCAGGCTTTGAAGGACGCGGGCGTGGACGCGAAGAAGATCGACGAGGTCGTCCTGGTCGGCGGCTCGACGCGCATCCCGAAAGTGCAGGAGATGGTGAAGGGCTTCTTCGGCAANGAGCCGAACAAGAGTGTGAACCCGGACGAGGTNGTCGCCATCGGCGCGGCCGTGCAGGCGGGNGTGCTCTCCGGCGAGAAGACCGACATCCTCCTGCTCGACGTGACGCCCCTGAGCCTCGGTATCGAGACGCTCGGCGGCGTGTTCACGAAACTGATCGAACGCAACACGACGATCCCGACGCGCAAGTCGGAAATCTTCTCGACCGCGTCGGACAANCAGACNTCGGTNGAAGTCCACGTGCTACAGGGCGANCGCCCGATGGCGNCGGACAACCGCACGCTCGGCAAGTTCCACCTGGTCGGCATCCCGCCCGCGCCGCGCGGCATGCCGCAGGTCGAAGTCACGTTCGACATTGACGCGAACGGCATCGTCAACGTCTCNGCCAANGANATGGGCACGGGGCGTGAGCAGAAGATCACGATCACCGCTTCGTCCGGTCTCTCGAAGGACGAGATCGATAAGATGATGCGCGAGGCCGAGTCGCACGCGGGCGAGGACGCGCGCAAGCGCGAGGAGATCGAGGCGCGCAACCGGCTCGACACCTTGCAGTATCAGGTCGAGAAGACGTTCAACGAGAACAAGGAGAAGCTGGACGGCGCGACCACGTCGCAACTCGAAGCGGCGCTCGCCGACGCCAAGAAGGCGCTCGAAGAGGGCGGCGCGGAGCGCATGAATAACGCCTTCAACGCGCTNCAGACCGCCTCGCACAAGCTCGCCGAGACGCTCTACCAGTCGCAGTCTGCGGCCGGCGCGGGCGGCGGCGGCGAACAGGCTTCGGCCGCGGGCGCGTCCTCCGGCGGCGGCACGGCCAGCGGCGGGGAAGACAACGTCATAGACGCCGAGTACGTGGACGTGGACGAGAACAAGTAAAGCAGTGACGAGTGACAAGTGACGAGTGACGAGTTAAAAGCCGTCTCGCTCGTCACTTGTCACTCGTCACTCGTCACTGTCTTTTAATGGCGAAAGAAGACTACTATAAAGTCCTGGGCGTCGGGCGCGAGGCGAAGCCGGAGGAGATCAAGAAGGCTTACCGGCGGCTGGCGCGTAAGCACCACCCGGACGTGAATCCGGGCGACAAGGCNGCCGAGGAGCGCTTCAAGCTGATCACGGAGGCGCACGACGTNTTGTCCGATCCGAAGAAGCGTTCGGTCTATGATCGCTTCGGGCAGTANTCGGACAANCTGGCGGACGCGGCGGCGCGCGGCGCTTATCCCGGTGCGGGCGCGGGCGGCGGGCGCGGCACGCCGTTCGACTTCACGGGCTTCGACTGGGGCAACGCGGGCGGGGGCGGCGCGGCGAGCNGCGGCGGGNGCACGAGCTTCCGCGACATCTTCGCCGACCTGTTCGGCGGCGGAGGCCGTCAGGAGCGCGAGCCGCCGCGCCCGATGCCGCAGCGCGGCGCGGACATCGAGATGCCGCTGGCGCTCTCGTTCGAGGAAGCCGTCAACGGCATGACGACGAACATCATCGTCAACCGCTCCGAGCAGTGTTCGCGCTGCAACGGCGCGGGCGACACGGGCGGCGCACCGATNACTTGCCCGACNTGCAAAGGCTCGGGCCAGGTGCAGCGNGCGGGCGGCCGNCTCAGGTTCGCGCAGGAGTGCCCGGACTGCGGCGGCGTGGGCAAGCGCAGGCCGCCGTGCNCGGTCTGCCACGGGCAGGGCACGGTGCCGAAGTCGGAGACGGTGAAGGTGCGCATCCCGGCGGGCGTGGACACGGGTTCGCGCGTGAGCGTGAAGGGCAAGGGGCACGGCGGGCGCATGGGCGCGCCGCCCGGCGACCTCTTCATCATCACGAACGTCGGGCAGCACCCGTACTTCAAGCGCAAGGGCGATAACATCTACGTGACCGTGCCGCTGACCGTCCCCGAAGCGGCGCTCGGCGCGAAGATCGAAGTGCCGACCGTCGCGGGCAAGGCGCAACTGCGCATCCCGCCNGGCACGCAGTCCGGCCAAAAGTTCCGCCTGCGCGAGCGCGGCGTGCCCAGTTTGCGCAACCCGCAGGCGCGCGGCGANCAGTTCGTCGAAGTGCAGGTCACGCTGCCCAAAGTGATCTCGGAAGAGACGAAAGAGTTATTGAAACGCTACGCGCAACTCAACGCCGAGAACCCGCGCGT
>JGI25406J46586_10001335_pt1 | contig 11608 bp, 9 predicted proteins | sample TabmetS4T2R2_FD_46586 | JGI IMG/M metagenome (IMG submission 46586) | reverse complement strand
CCCGCACCGCTCGAGACGATCAAGTGGACGACGCAGGACTTCGACGAGGAGGACCTGTTCCGTCTGCCGATGGGCAAGCCGCTGGAGGAATGGTCGTACGGGGATCTCGACGGCGGTTTCAAGAACGCCGCGCTGACGCTCGACGAAACGTTCGTCGTCCAGTCCACCGGGCATCACCCGATGGAAACGCGCAGCGCGATGGCCTACTGGCAGAACGGCAAACTGTTCATCCATGCCTCGACGCAGAGCGTCGCGCAGACGCAGCCGATCATCGCCCGCTGGGTCGGCGTCGACCCGTCGCAGGTCGTGCTGATCTGCGAGTACACCGGCGGCGGATTCGGCAGCAAGGGCGCCGGCGCCGTGTCGATGGCGATCCCGGCGCTCCTGTCGAAGAAGGCTGGCGCGCCGGTGATGATGCGCATCTCGCGCGAGGAGGAGAGCTACATCGGGCGGGCGCGCACGAACATGGCCGGCCGCGTGAAGATCGGCTTCGCCAAGGACGGCCACATCACCGCGATGGATCTCTACATCGTGCAGGACACGGGAGCGTACGGGCCGCTCGGCGACCATCGATCCGCGGGGCTGGCTGCGTCGTTGATCTGGCAGCCACCGGCCATGCGCTGGCGCGCGGTCAACGTCATCACGAACACGCCGCCCCGATCGCAGCAGCGCTCGCCCGGCCCGATGCAGGCCAACGCGATCGTCGACCCGGTCGTCAGCAAGGCGGCGCGGCAGCTGAATCTCGATCAGGTCGAGATCCGCTCGATCAACTCGCCAACGGGCAAGGCGCTCTACGGCCCTGCCGGTCCGAACGGCCAGCGTCGCCACATCACGAGCGCGTTCATCAAGGAAGCACTGGCGCGCGGCGCGGAGCAGTTCAACTGGAACGANCGGAAGGCGNGCACCGGTCTCGGTCAGAAGCAGGGATCGAAGGTGCGCGGCGTTGGCGTTGCCGTTGGTCCGCATGGCGCTGGATCGATCGGGTGGGACAGCATCATGACGATCCGCCCGGACGGCAAACTCTACGTGCAGTCCGGCGTCGGCAATCTCGGCACGCATTCGGTGATGGATCTGGCGCGTGTCGCCGCCGACGTACTGGCGATGCCGTGGGACAAGGTCGAGGTGATCTGGGGCGACACGGGCAAGGGCCTGCCGTGGACCTGCCTCTCGGTCGGCAGCCAGACGACGCACGCGATGACGCGCGCGAATCACGCAGGCGCGATGGACGCCAAACGCAAGCTGCAGGAGATTGCCGCGCACGATCACGGCGGATCGCCGGACGATTACGACGTCGGGAACGAGCGCGTGTTCCGTCGCGGCAGTCCAGGCTCGGGGATGACGTACGCGCAGGCGGCGAAGCGGGCGATCGAGCTGGGCGGCAAGTACGACGGCCACGAGCTGCCGATGGACATCAACCCGATGACGAAGGGATCGGCGACACGGCTCGCCGGACTCGGGTTGATGGGCGTGGCCAAGGACAACTATCCGCGGGACGGTGACACCTATTCGTTCGTGGTCGGGTTCGCCGAAGTGGAAGTCGACGTCGAAACCGGCCACGTGACGCTCGTCGACTTCATGGCCGTCGGCGACGTCGGCACGGTCGTCAATCCGCGCAGCCTGATCGCGCAGATCAAGGGCGGGACGTGCCTGGGGATCGCGCACGCGCTGTTCCAGAAGTCGGTAGTCGATCCGCACTACGGCCACTCNCTCGCGCGGCGATTCCACTACAGCAAGCCGCTGACGATCCTCGACATCCCGGCGTCGATGCACGCCGAGGCGCTCGACCTGGCCGATCCGGAAACGCCGGTCGGCGCGCGCGGGGTCGGGGAGCCTCCGGTCGGCGCGGGATACGGCGCGGTGCTGAACGCGATCGCCGACGCGGTCGGCGATGAAGTGTTCAGACGGGCGCCGGTGACGTCGGACGTGATCCTGATGGCGCTCGAGCACGGGAAACCGATGCACGAACCACTGCGCGCGCATGTGTAATCGAGGCGCGTTGTCGGGCTTCGGGCTTCAGGCTTCGNGCTTCGGGCCTGGACAAGTGCTTTTTGCCAGGGCCGTAGCCCGTAGGCCGAAGCCCGAAGGCCGAAGCCGAAGGCCGAAGCCCGTAGCCCTCTGAAGCAGGAGTTTTGCGATGGCNGTAATTCGTGACGTCATGCCCGCGTTCGAGCTGTTCCAGCCTGCGTCGATTGGCGACGCGCAGGCGCTGCTCGCGCGCTATGGCGGCAGTGCCTGGGTGCTCGCGGGCGGGCTCGACAGCATGGACTGGCTCAAGGACCGCATCAAGCGGCCGCAGGCCGTGGTCGATCTGTCGGCGATCGCCGAGCTGCGTGGCATGCGATCGATGGGCGACGGCCTCGAGATCGGCGCGATGACGACGCTCACCGAGGTCGTCACGCATCCGATGGTGCGCGAGCGCTACGCGATCCTGACCGAGGCAGCGGAAGCCGCCGCGTCGCCGCAGATCCGCAATCAGGGCACGATCGGCGGCAACATCTCGCAGGACACACGCTGCTGGTACTACCGCGCCGGCTGGTCGTGCTATCGGGCCGGCGGCAACATCTGCTACGCCGACACGCCGGAGTCGATCAATCGCGAGCACGCGATCCTCGAAGCCGACCGCTGCGTGGCCGTCAATCCGTCCGACACGGCACCTGCACTGATCGCGCTGGATGCGCAGATGGTCGTTCGCAATGGCGAGCAGGAGCGCATCATCCCGGCGGAAGACTACTTCGTTGGGCCGTCAATCGACATCACGCGCATGACCGCGCTGCGGCCGGGAGATCTGCTGACGGCCGTCCGTATTCCCGGCACGTGGGCCGGGTCTCGGTTCTATTTCGAGAAGATCCGCGATCGCAACGTGTGGGACTTCGCGCTGGTCAGCGTGGCATCGGCGATGGTCGCCGAGGGAGGCACCATTCAGCGAATGCGGGTGGTCGTCAATGGCGTCGCCGCGCGGCCGCTGCGTCTGCGCGCGGTCGAGGATGCCGTGACCGGGAAACCGGCCAACGAAGCGACCGCCAAAGCCGCGGCCGAGCTCGCGATCGCTGGCGCGCAGCCCCTGAAGTTCAACGCCTATAAGGTGCCGTTGATGCGGAACCTCGTGAAGCGCGCGATTCGCGGGACCGAGGTGACGGCATGAACCTCTTTACCTGGGGCCAGAGTCCGTGGGGCCAGGCCATCCTGCAGCACATCTCGTGGGATCTGTTCTGGGCGTCGCTCTTCGCCGGCCTGGCATTCTTCGTCGCGCACGCAAGCTACATGTATCTGTCGCCGCATCGTAAGCGGAAGGCGGAGGAGACCGACGCGATGGAGGCCGCGCGACCCGAGCTGCCGAAGCAGATCGTCCGCCACGGCGGCGTCGCACGCCTCTTTCACTGGGTCATGGCGGCGGCGATGTTCACGCTGCTGCTGACGGCGTTCCTGCCGATCGTCGGCGTGAAGTTCGCCTGGGTCACGTGGCACTGGAGCGCCGGCCTCGTACTCGCGGCGTCGATCGTCTTCCACATCGTGCACGCCAGCTTCTGGCTCGATTTCCGATCGATCTGGGTCGGTCCGTCGGATCTGCCCGAGCTGAAGGCCGAGCTCCTGCGCGAGTTCGGACATGACGTGCCCGGCCCGAAGCCAGGCAAGTATCCGCTCGGCAACCGGCTCTATCACATGGCCATCGTCGTGGCCGGCCTGGCCGTCGTCGCCACCGGTCTGTTCATGATGAAGCGCGTGCGCACGCCGTTGTTCATGCGCGACCCGTACATGCTGAGCGATACGACCTGGGGTATCACGTACGTCTCGCACGGACTGGCCGGCGTCGCACTCGTCGGTCTCGTGATCGCGCACGTCTATTTCGCGATTCGCCCGGAGAAGCGCTGGATCACGCGCTCGATGATCCTGGGCCGCATCACGCGCCGCGAGTATCTCGAGCATCACGATCCCGATCGCTGGGTGGTCACTCGGTAAGGCGCGTGTCAACTCCCAACCTGCTGACGCTGGTGCCAACTCCCAACTCCCAAACTCAGTCCGGTGTTTCGACGTTGGGGATTGGGATTTGGGTTTTGGGATTTGGGATTTCGGCAGAGTGATCTCCGAATTCCAGCGTCGCTGCGATGTGATCGAGGAGAGCTATGAGTTCATGCTCGCGTATGCGGCGCAGGGACTCACCGGCTCCGAAGGGAGTCCGTCCGGCGGGCAGCTGCGCGAATACCTGACGCGGACGGCGGACGCGCTCTCCGGTCTCGGCAATCTGCTCACCACGATCATCAGCGATGGCCCGCTCGAACCTGTTGAGACATTCAACGCGTATCAAGCCGTCCTCGATCGCGACGCGCGTGATGCACTCGCCGGCGTGCGGCTCGTACTCGCGCAACCGACGATCAGCTCNCAGCTGGTCGACAACCTGAACGCGTCGATCCATCTNCGCGCACTGCTGACGGATCTGTTTCTGGTTGACGAGATCTTGAAAGGCCGCGCAACCGGTCGGTCTGAAACGATCCCGTGATAGGCTTCGTTTCCAACGCGCGAAGACGCGCCGCGGACCACGTGAAAGCACAGCTCGCCATCCACCGCCACGACGTGACACCTTCCGGCAAACCCGACTTGATGCACGCATTGCGGCCAGTGCCTGGCTTCGAGCGCGCAGTGCGGGAGGTTTCGAAGATGCTCACTGCCGCCGGGATTCGCCATGCGCTGGTAGGCGCGCTCGCGACGAACGCCTACCGCAGTCGTCCGAGGACAACGGAAGATATCGACTTTCTCGTCGGCGATGAGGCATTCGAAACGCACGCGGGCGGCTTCGTGACGATGCGTGTGCCAGTGATTGAGTTCGACGGCGTCGCGATCGACCAGGTGCCTCTCACCCCGTCGCTGCGCGTGATCGAAGATGAATTGAACCGAGCGGCGGTCAGTGACGGCGTCCCAATCGCGTCTGTCGACACGATCGTCGTGATGAAACTGCTCGCTGGCCGCACCCAGGACCTCGCCGACGTCGAAGCGATCGTTGCCTCCGGCGCCGACCGGGGCTTGTTGAAGAGTGCCGTGGAAAAGGCCGTTCCTGAACGCCTGAGCACCCTGCAGAAGCTGCTCGACCACGTGGACGGCGGCGCGCGATAACTGCCTCGGCGACCGCGTGCTCCGTCGCGACGAGGTGTTGCCGGCCGTTTATGCTCTACCGTGAGCGTTCATGTCGCCACTGTTCGTCGTTAATTCTTCAGGAAAACGTTGCGTGGAGCGGAACCATGGCCCAACACAACGAGCTGACAGTCGACGTCCGAACATCGGGTGACGCGGCAACAGTTCACTGCAGCGGCAGGCTGACGGTGACGTCGGGATCGCAGCTCCGCACGGAGGTGAAGCGCCTGCTTCCGCAGACGCGCGTCGTCACCATCGATCTCACCAACATCACCCTCATGGACAGCGTCGGGCTGGGGACGATTGCGGCGCTCTATGCGTCCGCGCGCACGGCAGGCTGCGAGCTGCAGGTGGTCAACATCAGCCCTCGGATTCGCGAGATCTTCAGCGTGACGAGGCTCTTGTCGCTGTTCGAGGCGTGCGGCGAAACGAATATCAAGATGCCGTGAGCCCCGGCGGCAATGCGGTTCAGCCGGGGTTCAGTCGAGGTTGACAGGCGCGTCGAGCGACCATGTCTTGGAATACGGGTTCTCCCACGTCAGCGGGAATTTTGGCGCGACCTCGACGTAATCGGCCGGCACCTCGAAAAGCTTCGGACGCGGTTCCGCACGGCTGATGACCCTGAGCTGATACTCGACGACTCCGATAGTCGCGTCCTGATGGCGGGCGTACACAACCAGCTTCAGGTCGGGTGATACCCAGCGCTCTCCCACGCCTGTTCCAACGACACCGAGCGGCAGGTGAGTCTCGTAACGGGTTCCCGTGGCGCGAACGCCGCCGACGATCTGCGAGTCCAACGACTCGCCCACGATGTCGCCGGGATCCGACGTCATGGCATCCGAGAAGTGAAACACGACGACAAAACGCTGCATCGACAGCGGCAGCACATAGGAGTTGCGCCCGCCGCCGGCAACCATCATTTCCGCCATTCCCAGCGGCACACGAGTGCGCGACGCGTGCGCGACGTCCAGCATGTACGCCGCTCTGTTCGCGGGGTCCGTGGCCATGAAGATTCGCTGCGGGCGATCGCCGTGCCCGACGAAGCGCTGGTCGACGCGCACGCGCCCCATGCTGTCCCGATAGTAGCGAGCCGTGGCCCGGAGTTCCCTGCGACCGCTATTGGCCGGGGGTCGCCAGATCGTCGTGGCGTCCGCCGTGAACGGTGCGCCGAGCACCGGAACGCCACCAAAAAGGCATTGCGAGCGGACGCACTTGGCGATATTGCGCTGGAGGTCGTCGTCGGGTTCGCCCTGCGCCAATACCCGCGGAGGACTCGCCGCGACCAGAACGAGCGCGATCGCCCAACCGATGACGAGCGAGGCCTTTTTCATAATCGCCACTCCTGGCCACCGGTCCTGAGCGAGCATTGGGCACCCCGACACTTGAAGGATCTCCGACCTCGCGCGGGCCCCACGTCGGGCCGAGGTTCACCTGGGTCCGCATGTGACTCAGACGTGCGATTGTACGATTGTGGCGGGACGAAACCGTTGTGGGAACGGTCGGGGCAGCAGTTATCCGTTCGGAGCGAGCCGAACGATACTTACCGCCCGCGGCCGGGTAGTGTGGCCGGGCCTTCCGCCGTTGCCAACGAGGCTACGGCGGACAAGGTTGTCCGGCCCGGCAAGTAGACCGCCGCCTCAGTGGGCGTCGGCCGCGTGATACTGAGCAGACGGGAGGTGTTGCGCGGACGGCGTGTCGTGAGCGGTTAAGAACAGACCAGCAACGACGACGAAGATGAGCAACATTCCCAGAGGGATACCGAGCAGGCCGAGGCCTGTTTCCGACAGGAACTTGGTGGACATGTGTATTAACCACGATATCGGCAAAACGGCCCGCGAACAATACGGTCGCAGGCATGGATTCGATAGGAGATCGTCATGAAACCCATCGACTCGCTTCGCTCGCTCAGGGCAGGCCCTCTCCGACTCGTGGTCGGCGTCATGTTCGTAGCCGGGTTCGTGGTGCTCTGGAGCGCGCGTTCCGATAGCGACGTCGCCGCCGCGCAGACGCGAAAGCCGATCCTGATGACGCGCATCTACACCGGCGCGGACGGCCTCAGCCACTCGGAGGAGGTCGAGATGACGCTGACCGGCTCCGGCACGTCGGAGATNAAGGCGACCAGCGTCGAGTTCAGCCGAAGACNGCCGGGACCGGCGAGCGACTGGCACGTCGGCCCGCGACGACAGTTCGTCATCACGCTGAGCGGCCGCGCCGAAATCGAAGTCGCCGGCGGCAAGAAGGTCGCGATCGGGCCCGGTCACATCAATCTGATCGAAGACACAACCGGTAAAGGACACATCACCCACAACGTCGGGCCCGACGATCGCATTGTCGTCACGATCCCGCTCGCAGACCAGACGGTCCCCCCGCGGCGATGAGGTCGGCCTGAAGGCGGACCCTACATACGTCTTCTGACGGCTAGGCAGGAAGGTCGAACCTGCGTACCATTGCTGCGCCCCCGCGAGGTGCGACGTGAACGATTGCCGATCCCACCACACGTTCGAGAACTGGGCCCGCACGCTGCGATTCAAGCCGGATCGCTTCTGCGAACCCGAGAACGAGCAGCAGGTCGCCGCACTGGTCAAGGATGCCGCGGCGCGCGGCGGTCACATCCGCGCGCAGGGCGGCGGCCACTCCTGGTCCGACTTCGTCGTCACCGACGACACGCTCGTCAGCCTCGACAAGTTGAACAAGGGGCTCGTCGCGGACGTGCTCAACAAGCGGTACACCGTGCAGGCGGGAATCCGGCTGCACGACCTGATCGACAACCTCGCGAACGACGGCCTCGCGATGAAGAACCTGGGATCGATCACGCAGCAGTCGATCGCAGGCGCGATCTGCACGGGCACGCACGGGACCGGCATTCGTCTCGGCAACCTGGCCCAGGCTGTCGTCGCGATGAAGGTCGTGACAGGGACCGGCGATATTCTCACCATCACCGAAAAAGACACCGAGCTGTTGAATGCCTTCCGCGTCAGCTTCGGCGCGCTCGGGATCATCACTGAGGTCACGCTGGACGTCACCCCGATCTACGACGTGGACAACAACGTGTACTTCGGCCGTTTCGACGAGGTGGTCAATCAGTTCGACACGCTCAACCAGGAGAACCAGCGCTGGTTGATGTGGTGGCTGGTCCCGCCTGTCGGACCGAAGGACAACGTGTTCCTGGTCACGCACAACAATGCGGGCACGCCGGCTGGGAGTCTCGGCAAGGCCGAAACGGTGGCGAGCGGTCTCCATGCCCCACCGCCGATGGACACGAACGATCTCCTGAATGTCGTCCTTCGGCTGCTCCGGCGCGAGGGGCTGCAGCGGGTGTTTCATCGAACGGGTCGCTACGATCGCGAACTGACGCTGCCGCTCCTGCCTGTCTTTCACCGCGAATTCGAGTTCGCATTCCCGACGGAAAACGCCGCGCCGGTACTGCGCGCGATCAAGTCCGTATTCGAAGAGCACGACATCGCGATCGCGCTGCCGGTCGAGACCAGGTGGGTGGCCAAGGATGACTCGCTCCTGAGCCAGTGCTACGGCCGCGACGTGTGCTTCATCGGCGTGAGCTGTCAGCAGAATTCGAACGAGGTCTACGCCCGCATCGAGCCGATCTTCAAGTACTTCGGAGGCAAGCCGCACTGGGGCAAGCACTTCACGCTCACACGGCGGGAAGTCCAGGAAATGTATCCCGACACCTATGACACCTTCGCGAAGCTCCGCAGGGAGCTGGACCCGAAGGGCGTGTTCGGCAACACGCTGCTGCGCGAGCTGTTTCCGTATTGAAGGCGGGCGGTCCGCCTAAAGGCGGACCCTACGACCGCCGGGTGGCACGGATCGCTTAAAGGCCTGATCGGTCGTGGGGGCCGCCTTCAGGCGGCCCTTTCAGAAGTCGAAGCGCGCTTCGCCGACGACGGACCGTCGCATCAGATCGCCGAAGACGTGCTGCTGGACGGTTCTGTTCAGCAGGTTGTTCACCTTCACCGATGTCGTGATGCGCGCGTTGTTCCATTTCACGCCGGCGCTGCCGTTGACCAGCGTGTAGGCTTTCGTGAACCCGTAGTACTGACTGGTCAGCACGTCGCTCCAGAACGCCTTGTCCGTGTAATTGATCGTCAACGCGCCGAGCCATCGGCGGTCGCTGTACGAGCCGCCGGCGTTGAACCGGTTGGTCGGCGGAAGCGACAGCTCGTTTCGCGGAAACGGATTCGGATCATCGAGGACCTGCGGCTCACCCTGCCACGAGTAGTTGGCAAACGCCGTCACGCGGCTGCCGATCGACTGGTCGAGCGACAGCTCCACGCCCTTCTGTCGCGTCGGTCCGAGGTTCAGGTACGTGAACGCCGTGCGCGGAAGAAAGATGCCGCGCAGCGCCAGGACGTCGAGGATCGACGCTGGCAGGACCCACCCGGGCGGAGGGTTCCTCGACGTGTAGGGATCGAGCGTCGACGGCAGCTGCACGAAGTTGATGTTGTCGTTCGAGTCGTTGATGTAGAAGGCCATGCCCGCCGTCGTGCGTTTGCTGATCCTGCCGGTGTACGCGACCTCGTATGCGGTCAGCGACTCGTGTTTGAGCCGCGTCTGCGGCGCCGACCCAATCGGCAGTTCGCTGCCGATGGCGCGCACGAGCAGGGGGAAGGGCGTCGCGACGGCCGGCTGCAGGACCGGTGGCAGCAGCGGCGCCAGCCCGCTCAGGTCGACCGGCGTGATCAGCTGCTGATCGAGGTAGTTGTTGATCGTCGACGGCGAGTGGAACGCGCGGTTGAACGAGACGCGCACCGAGTGGTCCGGGTGCGGCAGGTAGGTGGCCGCGAGGCGCGGCGAGAACACGGCGTCCGGGATGTTGCCGAACTTGTCGACGCGCCCGCCGAGCGAGAGACGCACCTTGTTCAACAGGATCTCGTCCTGACCGTAGGCGCCCAGCTCGTTGCGATCCTTGGACGCCGGCGCGAGCGTGATGTCGAAGTTGTTGCGGCGGTAGTTTCCGCCGTACGTCAGCGCGTGACGGCCGGCCACCGCGGTCGCGTGACTGGCTTCGATGTCGAACGTCTCCGTCTTGAAGTTCAATTGAATGGGCTTTCCTGTCGCCGGATCGGCCAGCAACAGGTTGGGAGCCTCGGCATCGACGACGTTCGTGAACACGTTGAATTTGAACGCCCCGCGGCTGTAATTCACCTTCCCGTACGACATCGTCGAGCCCTTCTGGATGTCGAAGGGACCGGTGCCCGTGTAGACGGTGCCGGCGGTTCCGGCGACGCCGCCGCCGTACGTCACACGCGCGCCGTTCAGCTCCTGATCGACGCGCACGTCGAGCTTCGGCTGACTGGTGCCGCTGTTTTCGAACGCGGTCCCGAGTACGCCTGCCCTGTCNGCCGGATAACGGCCNCCGCCGACGGTCGTCCTTCCCGAGGGATCGCGAGGGTCGGCGATCACTGGAATCTGGCCCGTCGGCCGTGGAAATGGATCGGAGTTGAAGTAGCCGGCGCTGATCCGATACGCCCAGCGGTCGTTGGGGGCCTGCGAGGTCGTCACGTTGGCGCCGAGCGTCGTGCCTGCTCCTCTGTCGATCGTCGAACCGGCATTGCGATCGAAGGTCCCGGCGGTGAACGTGACGCTCGTCCGCCCCGCGGTCTCCCGCGGCGACTTCGTGATGATGTTGACGACGCCCGTGAGCGCATTCGCACCCCAGACGGCCGACGCCGGACCGCGCACGACCTCGACCTGCTTGATGTCGTTCGGGTTGGTCGGAACGAAGTCCCACAGAATGAGTCCGTAGAAGTCGAGATAAATCGATCGGCCGTCGAGAAGCGTCAGTTGTGACGTCGCCAGCGTGCCGGTTGCCTGACGGCTGGTGACGTTCACGTCGCGTGCCGAGAGCTGCACCACGTTGATCCCAGGCACCGAACGGAGGACGTCACCGAAGTTCTGCGCCGGCAGTTGTTCCAGCGTGGCCCCCGACAACACGGTCATCGTCGCCGGCACCGTGAGCAGATCGGCTTCGACCCTGGACGCACTCACCACGACCTGCTCGCCCACGCCGGCCAGCGACAACTGGATCGGAGGCACGGTCATCGCCGCGCCGGTCACGACGAGATTCGGCCGCGTCGCCGGAGCGAATCCCGGTATCAGTACCGAGACTTCGTACGTGCCGGACGGCACGCCGGCAAAGCGATAGTCGCCGGCGCCGCCGCTCGTCACCGAGCGACGCGTGTCGCCGTTCGCCAGCGTCACGAGCGCGCCTGGAACCGACGCGCCGGTCTGGTCGACGACGGTTCCGGTCACGTCTGCCGACTGCGCAAATGCCGGCGCCGACACCGCAAGAAGCACCATCACGCACACTGCCAATCGCTGATTCATGTCGCGACCTCGAAGAATCGAATCCTCGATGTTTGCCTGCGTCATTTCAAACGCTGCCCACTATACGCGTCAAGACCNGGACGGACCTCCACGCAGGCTCGCATGAACGAAGCGGCGCGGACCTTTACGGTCCGCGCGG
>JGI25406J46586_10001328_pt1 | contig 11639 bp, 15 predicted proteins | sample TabmetS4T2R2_FD_46586 | JGI IMG/M metagenome (IMG submission 46586) | reverse complement strand
CATTTTTCCGTGAAGGGGTCGCCGACCTGCACGGTCGGCCGCTTCTCCTCTATTCTGTCGTCGAACTCAGCCGAGGCCATGGTGGCGCCGCCGACGCCGTCGCGNCCNGTCTTNGCNCCGAGATAGACGACNGGNANNCCNACGCCNTCGGCCTTCGAGTAGAAAATAGCGTCGGTCCTGGCGAGGCCGGCCGCGAAAGCGTTGACCAGGCAGTTGCCGTTGTAACGGGCGTCGAAGTTGACCTCGCCGCCGACCGTCGGCACGCCGAAGGAATTGCCGTACCCACCGACTCCGGCGACAACGCCGGCAACCAGATGGCGGGTCTTCGGGTGATCAGGCGCGCCGAACCGGAGCGCATTCATGGCCGCGATCGGGCGCGCGCCCATGGTGAAGACGTCGCGCAAGATTCCGCCGACGCCGGTGGCGGCGCCTTGATATGGTTCGATGTAGGATGGGTGGTTGTGGCTCTCCATCTTGAAGACCACGCAGTCGCCGTCGCCGATATCGACCACGCCGGCATTCTCGCCAGGACCCTGGATCACCTGCGGCCCCTCGGTCGGCAGTGTGCGCAGCCACTTCTTGGAGGATTTATACGAGCAGTGCTCGTTCCACATGGCCGAGAAGATGCCGAGCTCGGTGAAGGTCGGCTCGCGGCCGATCAGGTCGAGGATGCGCTGGTACTCGTCCGGCTTCAGCCCATGCGCGGCAACGAGCTCTGGCGTGATCGGAACGGGATTGTCTGGATCCATCTTGTGCAGTCGTCGCTTCGGGGTGCGTTCGAATTCACTTAGCTCAAGCGGACGCGCCGATATACTGCAAGCGGCGACAATCAGCAGGAATCTACGGGGGTGACACCCAACGCCGTGTCACTTCTGTCTGTCCGTCGAAGGAGGCCTCGAAAATTGGAGCCGCCAAAATGGCCTGGACGTGCAACGTGCCGCTTCCGACATTGCGGAAACCGTGCCGGCTGCCACCAGGCACGACAACGGACTGGCCCGCCGTCACTCTCTCTCTCTCCCTTCTCCCAGCCATATTTCGGCCTGGCCGTCGAGAACGGTCAAGACTTCCTCGACCATATGGGTGTGAGTTGGAGCGCCAGCTCCTGGTGAGCACCATTGTTCGAACACGCAGAGCGCCGCCGCGTCGGTCACTACGGACACCTTCATCCGTGTCAGCACGCCGGAACGCCACTCTTCTGTCGGCTGGGAACTGTGATCGATAACCTGCATGGTCCACCTCTCCGGCGCGCAGAATAGCACGAAGCGACAGGAACCGTTCGAATTAGGCGTGAGTCGTCTCAGCCGTAGCGGTCGTAGCCGGCGGTACCGTTGTCGACCAGCCGGCGCAAGGTGGCGAAGCCGCTTTCCACATCCTGGCGGGTCGGCGGATTCGAAAAGCTGATGCGAATGCGGTGATAGACCTTGTCGGTGCGGATCGGCTTGTATTCGTCCTCATCGTCGATCAGCACGCCGTCCGCCGCCGCTGCGTTTTTGAAGGTGGTCGAGAGCCAAGGCTCGGGCAGCTTCATCCACAGGAACGGCGCCACCCGGTGCGAGGCGAAGTCGAGACCGGCAAGGCGCGAGCGCGCGATTGCCTCGCGACCCTCCAGCTCGCGGCGGACCTGAGCCCGGATCGCATCGGCATCTCCCGAAAGGACCATTTGCGCGGCGAGCTCGGCGAGCAGGAAAGGCGTCCCGCCCGTCATCATCTTATGCGCAATCTGCACACGCGACTGGAAGTTGGCCGGACAGGAAACCCAACCTGAGCGAATACCGGCGGAGACCGTTTTCGACAAGCCGCCGACATGGAAGGTGCGCTCGGGCGCAAGTGCTGCGAGCGGCGCCGGCTGTTCGGTGAGCAGCTCGCCATAAAGCGCATCCTCGATCAGCCAGACATTGTATTTGCGCGCCACCTCGACGATCGCCCGGCGGCGTTCGGGGGACATGATCGCCAGCGTCGGGTTCTTCAGCGAGGGCATCAGGAAGGCCACCTTAGGGTGCTGCTGCGCGCACAGGCGCTCGAAATCTTCGGGAGTGGCGCCCTCGTCGTCGCCGTCGATAAGCACGGTACGCCGGCCAATGAGGTTGGCGCTGCGCGAGATCGGCGAATAGGTGAGGTGCTCGAAGGCGACCTTGTCGCCGGGGGCGGTGGTGGCCGCAATGACAGCCATGATCGCGGCATGGGCGCCATTGGTCGACACGATGGTTTCAGCGGCCGGCGCCCAATCGCCGCACTTCAGCCAGAGGCTTCCAGCCTCCTGCCAGGACGCTGGCCATTGACGGGTGTAGTCAACGACCTCCCTGGGATAGGAGCGAATGATTTGCCCGGTCAGTCTCTCGATCGCCTCGTCCTGGCCGACAGCAGGCGCGGACGTGCTGTCCATCCTGAGCTTGCCGGCAATCGCAGGGCTGCGAAGCCCGACGAGCGTGGCAGGAGCGGCGACAGGTGCAATTCCAGGACTCGATTCGCGGCCGAGCACGAATGTTCCGCGACCGACCTCGCCGCTGACCAGCCCCCGCTCGCGCACCAGCGCATAGGCGCGGCCGACCGTGCCGATTGTCACCCCAATGTCATAGGCGAGATCGCGCTGCGGCGGAAGCTTGGCGCCGGCCGGCAACGTGCCGTCGGCTATGGCATCTTCAATGCGTTCGGCAAGGCGCGTGTAAAGGGGGCCGGAACCTTTGGAAAGGTCTGGAAGCCAAGTTGTCATCATGACAATTTCATATATTGCACCCGTACAAGAGTCAATGCATTAGAATGTACCCATTCAATTGGTGGTGCAATTCAATTGAGGGCAGGACAAATGGCTACAATCGAGACAATTCACCGGATCACTGACAGTCACAGGATGGAGGCCAACATGCCGAAGGAAAAAAGCAGAACGTCGATCACCTCGGTCCTGACGTGGATCGACATCCGGTTCGAAAGGCGGCGCAGCCGCCGGGCCCTGCTCGAAATGAGCGACGAGCAGCTCAAGGATATAGGCATCTCGCGCAGCGATGCCTATCGCGAGGCCAACCGGCCGATGTGGATTTGATAGATTGCGTCGGGTTATGGATTGATCGCGCCGGCCAAGTCCGGCGCGATTCGTTTATGTGTGCCGATATTCAGGTGATGCCTGCCTGCAAATGGCGGCTTTTTCCGCTTCCGGTGCTCACGTANCCAAAAGTGTGCTACCAATTTAGGCGGTCCCGGTGCAGCTCGACGATCCAGTGGACCAGCGCCGCANGTCGCTTTCGATGCGGGCGCCGAGAGGTTCCTGCATCAGCGGTCCGAAAGCTTCCAGCTTTCCGGCGGGCGTGCGGGCCTGGACGACCAGAGCCGGCAGGCCGCCGAAATTCTTCGCCGGCACAAGCAGGAAACGTGGCTGGCCGCTCATCGAATTCAGCTCATTGGCAAAGCGATAGGGCTTGAAGGCCGGATCCTTGCTGGCAAACCAGCATTTGTGCGCGGCGATGGCGACCTGTTCCATCGTCCGCAGCGCGGCACTCTTGCCGCCGCCGCTTGATGGGCTCTTTTGCGACTGGCAGGCTGTTAGCAGGGCAAGAACTACAATCGCGGTCACGCGGCGAATCATCGGGTCGGTCCAGTTGTTCGGGGCTGACCTTGGCATACCGCCGCCTGGGCGGGAATTGCGGCGAGCGGTGACGTACACTTTGCTGCGGGTGCTGCCCTTCGTCCGCCTACCGGCACCTTCTCCCTGTGAACGGCCCGTACGGACGTCGTCCTCGGGCTTGTCCCGAGGATCTGCATTCGGTGGCGGTTGCAGATCTGTCGTTGGCCGCTCGGCAGGCGTGGCAGATCCTCGGGACAAGCCCGAGGATGACGCCGCCGGCTGCCGATAGAAGGACGATCTCAAGCCGCCACGCCCAGCGCGGATTCGAACAAAGCGCGGCCGTCGCTGCCGCCATGCGCTGGCTCGATCAGGTTCTCGGGATGCGGCATCAGGCCGAGCACGTTTCCTTCGGCGCTCACGATGCCGGCGATGTCGTTGATCGAGCCGTTGGGATTGGTCCCTTCGGCATAGCGGAACGCGACCTGGCCTTCGCCTTCAAGCCGGGCGAGCGTCTCGGCGTCCGCAAAATAATTGCCGTCGTGATGGGCGACCGGCACGCGGATGATCTGGCCTGGCGCATAGCCGCGTGTGAAGGCGGTGTTGGCGTTGGCGACCGCGAGCTTCACCTCCCGGCAGACGAATTTCAGCGAGGCATTGCGCATCAGCGCGCCGGGCAGCAGGCCCGCTTCGACGAGGATCTGGAAGCCATTGCAGACGCCGATGACGAGCACGCCCTGCCTGGCCTTCTCAGCGACCGCGCGCATGACCGGCATGCGCGCCGCAATCGCGCCGCAGCGCAGATAGTCGCCATAGGAAAAGCCGCCGGGGATGACGATCAGATCGACGTCGGGAATTTCGGTGTCGGTCTGCCATACCGTCGCAGGCGCCTTGCTGGCGATTTTCGTCAGCGCCGCGATCATGTCGCGGTCGCGGTTCAGGCCGGGGAGCAGGACGACGGCGGATTTCATTGTATGTTCTCGGCCCTCGCGCGGCGCGTAACTCGTTCGTCGTAGTCGCGGCTGGCGTGGTCGATGTGCTGCCTGCCGTATCCGCACTCCCACAGCAGCTTCTGCATCTCTAGCCGCGTTTCAGACATGGCAGCTACGGCCTGCTCAAGTGTTCGACTTACGGCTAGAAATTCCTGGTACAGAACTTCGTTTGAAATTCCGGTCACGACCATCCCTTGGAGAACTAGACGAGGCTTACACTGTAGTTCTCGATCACAGTGTTCGCCAGGAGACGGTCGCACATGGCCTTCAAGTCGGCCTCGGCCTTGGCCTTGTCGGTGCCTTCGAGCTCGACGTCGAAGACCTTGCCCTGGCGCACCGAGTCTACTCCGCCAAAGCCCAGGGCAGCCAGCGCGCCTTCGATAGCCTTGCCCTGCGGGTCGAGCACGCCGTTCTTGAGGGTGACGGTCACGCGCGCCTTGATCAATTTCGAAAACTCCTGTCCTGAGATGGCGGGGCAGGGGATTTAGTGCTTCGTGCCCTTCGGCGGCTCGTTGGAGGCGACCAGCACCGGGCCGGAAGGCCGCGGCGGCTCGTTCTCGTTCATGATGCCGAGGCGGCGCGCGACCTCCTGATAGGCCTCGACCAGCCCGCCCATGTCGCGGCGGAAACGGTCCTTGTCGAGCTTGTCCTGTGTGGCGACATCCCACAGCCGGCAGGAATCGGGCGAAATCTCGTCGGCCACGACGATGCGCATCATGTCGCCCTCGTAGAGGCGGCCGCACTCCATCTTGAAGTCGACGAGCTGGATCCCGACGCCGAGAAAGAGGCCGGACAGAAAATCATTGACGCGGATGGCGAGCGCCATGATGTCGTCGATCTCCTGCGGGCTCGCCCAGCCGAAGGCAGTGATGTGCTCCTCAGACACCATCGGATCATCAAGCGCGTCGGCCTTGTAATAGAACTCGATGATTGAACGCGGCAGCACCGTGCCTTCCTCGATGCCGAGCCGCTTCGACAGCGAGCCGGCGGCGACATTGCGCACGACGACTTCGAGCGGGATGATCTCGACTTCTTTGATAAGCTGTTCGCGCATGTTGAGACGCCGGATGAAATGGGTCGGGATGCCCATNCGGTTCAGATGCGTNAAAATGTGCTCGGAGATGCGGTTGTTGAGGACACCCTTGCCGTCGACGATCTCNTGCTTTTTCTTGTTGAACGCGGTGGCATCATCCTTGAAGAACTGGATCAGCGTGCCGGGCTCGGGGCCCTCATAAAGGATCTTGGCCTTGCCTTCGTAAATGCGTCGGCGCGTCTTCATCTCGATTTTCTCTGGGTTCGAGGGTTTATGCGGCGGGAGACCGGACCCTCCTCTGAGCGCAGCGATATGCTGCGCTTTGGTTGTCAAGCCGGTCTCTAGCGCAACTCAAGGCCCCGCTCAATCGCCATTTCCGTCCAATCTACCACTTTCCCTAACGAGATGGTGCGATGCAGCATCGCTTTGTGCATATTGACCGCGGGCGAGGCATTTGGTTTGTGCCACTAGCAGATTCCGACATCAACCGGCCAGCCACCGGAGGGACCGATGACCAGCATGAAAGACCGCGAGGAGGGCTTCGAGCGGAAGTTCGCCCTCGATGAAGAACAGAAGTTCAAGGCCTCCGCCCGGCGCAACAGGCTGCTCGGCCTGTGGGTGGCGGAAAAGCTCGGCAAGAGCGGCGCCGACGCCGAGGCGTATGCGAAAGACGTAGTGGTCGCCGATTTCGTGGAAGCTGGCGATGAAGACGTATTCCGCAAGGTCAAGGCCGATCTCGACGCCGTCAATGCCGGCATTTCCGAGCATCAGATTCGCCGCAGGATGGACGAATTGCTGGCCATCGCGATCGAGCAGATCAAGAACACCTGAGCAAGCGGGTGGCCGCCCCGGGGGCGGCTTCTTGCTCACGCCGCCGTTCACGTCTGCTTGAACACGGGCGAACCACTGGACTATGCCATGACACTCGCTTCACGACTGGCCGCCGGCGAAACCGTCTTTACGGCGTGGTCCGGTGTGCCTGATTCGCTCACAGTCGAGATCATGGCGACGCAGGGTTTCGACGCCGTCACGCTCGATATGCAGCATGGCGGGCACCATGAGGACAGCGTGCTGCGCGGGCTGGTTCCGGTGCTGAGGGCAGGCAAGCACGCGGCCGTGCGCATCCCCGTCGGGCGATTCGACATGGCAAGCCGCGCCCTCGATTTCGGCGCCGAAGCAGTGATCGCGCCGATGGTGAACTCGGTGGCAGACGCCAGGCTTTTCGCGGCCGCTATGAAATACCCCCCGCTCGGCGAGCGGTCCTGGGGCCCGACCTTTGCCTTCCCGCGCCACGGCAAGGGCGATTTTGCGCAATGGCTGGCCGAGTCGAACTCAAGAACGGTCTCGTTCGCCATGATCGAGACGCGAGCGGCGCTCGACGCGCTCGACGGCATTGTCGATACGCCCGGCATCGACGCGATTTTCGTCGGCCCGTCTGACTTCTCGATCGCCTGGACCGGAGGGCAGAGCATCAATCCGACCCTGGAAGACATGATGAATACGGTCGAAGCGATCGCAGCGCGGGCCCGGAACGCCGGCAAATATGCAGGCGTCTTCCTCGCCGACGCCAAGTTCGCCGGGCGCTATGCCGCGATGGGCTTCCAATTCATGGCGCTCGGCGGCGAGCACAAGCTGATCGCGGTCGGCGCGGAGAACCTGCTCGGCACTGCCCGGTCGTCGCTTCCTGGAGCGGGATGAACTGGGCGGAGTCCTTCATCCTGTTCTGACTTTTTGGCGCATGATCTTATCCCAAAAGTCTGCAGCCTTTCGGGATCATGCTCTCATCGTCAGAGCCGCGAGAGGAACTGCGCGAAGGTCATGGAGCCTTCCGGCCACGGGCCGTAGCCGGAGTCGGCATTGATGTGGCCGGCCTCGCCGGCATCGATGAACAGCGAGCCCCAGGCGGCGGCTATGTCTTCGGCGACCTCGAAGGCGCAGAACGGGTCGTTGCGGCTGCCGACGGTGATCGACGGGAAGGGCAGCGGATCGCGCGGATAGGGCCCGAAGGTCATCAGATGCTTCGGCCGGATTTTCTCATTGGCCACGTCGGGAGGTGCGACGAGAAAGGCGCCTGCCACGGGGCGGCGAAAATCTGAAATTGCGTTGACGACGGTCGGAACGCCTAGCGAATGGGCGATGATGACGACCGGCTTCGTAGCCTCGTTGACCGCATCGGCCACGTTGGCCGACCAGTCCTCGCGCACCGGCTTCGACCATTCCGACTGCTCGACGCGGCGTGCAGTCGAAAGCTTCGACTCCCAGCGGCTCTGCCAGTGGCCTGGGCCGGAATTGGTGTAGCCCGGCACAATCAGTATGTCGGAATCCCTGACTTTCATCGTCGCCGATGTAGCGAGCGAAGAGTGCGCGTGCAACGCCGAGGCGGCAAAACCGGCCGGCGGAGCGCCGTTGAACAGCCTGTTCGCTGTTTCGCTACTTGCGACGTGCCCTGCTCTTGCCGATTTGTTGCAGATCGGGTGGCTTGCCCGCGTGGAGCTTTTTGATGAGCGACATTCCCTTTGCGGCGACGGCGCCGATCAGCATATCTCGGGTAGGTCTCAAGGCACGCGATGCCGAGAAGCTCGCGGACTACTACAAGGCTGTGGTGGGCTTCGAGGAGGTTTCCCGCGAAGGCGGCACGATCACGCTCGGCGCGGCCGGGCGGCCGCTCCTGGTGCTCGAACCGGACCTGGCCGCCAAGCCCGATGACCCGCGGTCGGCTGGCCTGTTTCACACAGCCTTCCTGCTACCCTCTCGTGCCGATCTCGGCCGTTGGGTGAAGCACGCAGTCGACAAGCAAATTCCAATCGAGGGCGCGTCGGACCACCTCGTCAGCGAAGCAATCTACCTCACCGACCCCGAAGGCAACGGCATCGAGATTTATGCCGACCGTGCGCCCGATAAGTGGCCCCGGAAGGGCTCCGGAATCGAGATGGCGACCGTGAGGCTCAACATTCCCAACCTGGTGGCGGAGGTTCCCGCGGGCGACGAAGGCTGGAAAGGCGCGCCCGCAAACAGCGTGATCGGGCACGTCCATCTGCGCGTCGGCGATCCTGCCGAGGCGGAGCGATGGTGGCATGACGAACTCGGCTTCGAAACGATGGCCAAATATGGCGCGCAGGCCGTGTTCCTCGCGACCGGCGGCTACCACCATCATATCGGCGCCAATTCCTGGCAGAGCGCAGGGGCGGGGCGGCGTGACCCGGCGCGAGCGGGACTGAGTTGGGTGGAACTGGCGGCCCTTGATCAGGGCAGCGAAAGGGCGAGGGAGGATCCGTGGGGTACCGCCATTCGCGTCGTGAAAAAGGCGGCTTAAAGCGCGTCGCCATCTTTCAGATTCACTGCCCGCGCTTCCCCCGAAACCGGGTCCACTTTCGGGAGATATGGTGAGCCTCACAAAAGCTACGGTGCCTCGATGATGACTTGCGGAGTATCGGCTGCGACATCGCCGGAATGCAACAGGCTACCGCCAAAGAAAAAAACGGAAAGTGCAACCAGCGCCGCCAACGCGCCGGCGCTGAACCACGTAAATCTGCTTACGGCGTTGGCATCTTCGTCATGGTCGACCATGGCCGTTCCCCATCGGACTCCTTGATGAAGCAAGAAACGCCGCTGGCTCTCGCCGGTTCCGGCGGTCAGGGCGAGCCGAACACGCGACCAAAAATCGTGTCCACGTGCCTGGTGTGGTAGCCGAGATCGAATTTGTCGCGAATTTCTGCCTCGGAGAGAGCCGCTCGCACCTCTTCGTCGGCGAGCAATTCCTCAAGGAAATCAGCGCCTTTCTCCCAGACCTTCATAGCGTTTCTCTGGACTAGACGGTAGGCGTCCTCGCGTGAGACGCCAGCTTGTGTCAGGGCAAGCAGCACGCGCTGGGAGTGGATCAAGCCGCGGAAGCGGTCGAGGTTCTTGCGCATGTTCTCGGGATAGACGACCAGCTTCTCCGTCACGCCGGTAAGGCGCGCCAGCGCGAAATCGAGCGTCACGGTCGCGTCCGGACCGATCATGCGCTCCACCGACGAATGCGAGATATCGCGCTCATGCCAGAGCGCTACGTCCTCCATGGCGGGAATTGAATAGCTGCGGACCATGCGGGCCAGGCCGGTCAAGTTCTCCGTCAGCACAGGGTTACGCTTGTGCGGCATGGCCGACGAGCCCTTCTGGCCAGGGGCAAAATATTCTTCCGCCTCAAGCACTTCGGTGCGCTGCAGGTGGCGGATCTCGATCGCCAGCCGCTCGATCGACGAGGCAATCACGCCGAGCGTGGCGAAGAACATGGCGTGGCGGTCGCGCGGGATCACCTGGGTCGAAACGGGCTCGGGCCTCAGGCCGAGCTTTTTCGCGACATGCTCCTCCACATAGGGGTCTATGTTGGCAAAGGTGCCGACCGCGCCGGAGATTGCGACGGTCGAGACCTCCTCGCGCGCGGCGACGAGGCGGGCGCGAGCGCGTGCAAATTCGGCATAGGCCTGTGCCAGCTTGATGCCGAAAGTGGTCGGCTCCGCATGAATGCCGTGGCTGCGGCCGATGGTGATAGTGTTCTTATACTCGAAGGCGCGCTTCTTGAGCGCGGCGAGCAGGGCATCGAGATCGGCAAGCAGAATATCGGAGGCACGCACGAGCTGGACGTTGAAACAGGTGTCCAGCACGTCCGACGAAGTCATGCCCTGATGGACGAAACGCGCGTCCGGCCCGACAATCTCTGCCAGATGCGTCAGGAAGGCGATGACGTCGTGCTTGGTCTCGCGCTCGATCTCGTCGATGCGGGCGACATCGAAGGTGGCGGTGCCACCCTTTTCCCAGATCGCCCTTGCGGCATCGCGCGGGATCACGCCGAGCTCGGCCAGCGCGTCGCAGGCGTGCGCCTCGATCTCGAACCAGATGCGGAATCTGGTCTCGGACGACCATAAGGCCACCATTTCGGGTCGCGAATAGCGGGGGATCATTGGCGCGGGCTCCGTTACCCGCGCCTCCTAACAGACGCGGCCGCGATCCTCAACGCGAACTGCGCGCGAACCAGGCGCCCGCCACCAACAGCGCGACGAAGCCGACGGGAAAATAAAGCCGCATGCCGAACACGGCAAATTGCACGAGCGCGCCCAAGGTCGTGAAGACGAGCTCGAACACCCAACGGACTGTCAGAAAATGATCATGCCAGGTCGCGTAGTATTGCCGGTAATCGAGCGCGAAGAGGGCAGCGGTAATGCCCACCGTCGCAAGCGCGAAACCGAGGAAGGCGGAGGCGAAGGCCGTCTCGGCCGATCTGCCCATCGCGACGAAGCGCGCGGCCGTGAGCCCGACCGGGAAGGCAAGCGCTGCTCCGGCCGCAAAGAGCGAAGCGACAGCAACGTATTTTTCAGGAGTCTGCCAGCCCAGGCTCCAGAGCGTCACCACGGCGCTCGCCGTCATCACCAGCGCCCAACAGGCCGAGCCTGCAAGCGCCGTCACGAGAGGCGGCAGGGAGCGGCGCAGATGCTTTGCGAAGCGGCGGGCAAGACCCGGCCGCGGCGCTTCGACGGCGAGTGGGGGGGCGAGCATGTTCATAGCTGCCCCGTCAGCGCGATCCAACGGAAATCCGGTCCTTCAAAGCCATAACGCCGGATCGCGATCAGGACCGCGTACACCGGATCGCCAGCATCTGGATAGAAGGTCTGTATGCCGCTTAGCCTGTATCCTTCAGGGCAGCCGCGGCTCGACGGAATATCCTTATCCTCATGCAGAAGCCGGGTTTGGCCGCCGGGCGCGGAATCGATGCGGACGAGCCTGAAGCCCTTGACGTCGCCAATGCCTTTGCAGAGATCGGACGGCAGCATGTCGAACTCTTCCAGGCGAAATTCGAGCGGCGCGTCGACGGGCGCGAAGACCGGCCGCGGATTGGCGGCGATACGGTACGGATCGGCCGTGTATTCGGTGACGGCGTTGAAGGCGACGAGGTTGCCACGGTTCGGGTTGAGCGCTGCGTCCTTGAAGAACATTTCGCCGCGCGTCTTGGCCTCGGCTCGAGCGGCCTCGGCGGACGCAGCTTCCCGCTCCAGCAGGACACGGATTGGCGTGCCGGCGACGAATT
>JGI25406J46586_10001326_pt1 | contig 11644 bp, 3 predicted proteins | sample TabmetS4T2R2_FD_46586 | JGI IMG/M metagenome (IMG submission 46586) | reverse complement strand
CCCGCGCCGCGTGTACCCGGTGACGGTTGACCCATCGGTCGACGTGCGCCCGGCCGCGGCGAGCATGTACGTCCAGAACGGCTCCAGCGCGACCAACGACCTGCGGGTCGGGCACGCCACCGACTCGAGCGGCAGCTACACCGCCGCCAGCTACCTCGCGTTCCCCGGTATCGAGAACACCCTGCGCAACCACAAGATCTTCGGTGCGCAGCTTTCCCTCACCAACTACCACTCGTGGTCGTGCAGTGCCCGGCCGGTCACCGTCCACGCGGTCACCGCGCCGTGGACGGCCGGCCCCGGCTACAGCTATCCGGGGCCGGGCTTCGACCCCGCGGCGCTCACCAACCAGAACTTCGCCCACGGCTACATCCCGCACGGCCAGACGAGTTCACCGTGCCCGACCGCGACCGAGGCGATTCCGCTCGGCAACGCCGGCCGTGACCTGGTGCAGCGCTGGGCCAACGGCCAGCAGCCGAACTACGGCCTCACCGTGCGCGCCTCCGAGACCGATGTCTTCGGCTGGAAGAAGTTCGCGCAGGCCGGCACGGCGAACCCGCCGCGGCTCGCGGTCACGCACACGCCGTTCGACGCCGAGTACGAGTTCGTGAACCCGGTGCCGAACCCGCCTGTGACCAGAACCCAGGGCGGCAAGGTGACGATCAGGGTCACCAACCGGAGCGTGGACGCCTGGACCGCCTCCGGCTACGCACTGGCCTACCGGATCTTCGACGGCAAGGGCACCTACCTGGGCTGGAGCGAGGCAGCCTCGCTGCCGTCGGATGTCGCTCGGGGTAGCACGGTCACGCTCGACGCGTTCGTCAAACCGTTGGAACCACGGGACTACCGGCTCGAGTTCACCATGATGCGCCGCGGCGGCCCGGTCTTCACCGACGAGCAGATCCCACCCGCGGTGCTCGTGCTCACCGTGATCGACGTCCCGCCGGTGGTGCAGGAACTGTACCCACCCAACGGGTACTCGGCGCCGTCGCTGACGCCGACCCTGTGGGCCAGGGCAGTGGACGTGGACGCGCCACCCGGCACCGCGCCGCAGTACCGGTTCGAGGTCTGTGACGAGAACAAGGCCAACTGCTTCGACTCCGGGCGACAGGCGAGTCCGCTGTGGTCGGTCCCGTTGGGACGATTGCAGTGGAGCAGGACCTACTACTGGCGTGTGTACGCCTCCGACGGCTCCTCGGAGAACCAGCCGACCCCGTTCAGCGCTCTGCTGACCGCGGTGCCGCAGCCGGAGATCACCGCCCATCTCGGCAACGCGCCCTACGGCGGCCGATCCGGCGAGTTCGACCCGCAGGTCGGCAACTACACGGCCAGCGCCGTCGACGCCACGGTGTCCACGATCGGCCCGAAGCTGTCGGTCGTCCGCACGTACAACAGCCTCGACCCGCGCGTCGACGCGGCCTTCGGCGCAGGCTGGTCCAGCCAGTACGACATGCGGATCACCCCCGACAACGACGGCTCGGGCAACGTCGTGGTCACCTACCCGGACGGGCAGCAGGCCCGGTTCGGCGCCAACCTCGACGCGAACGGCCAACCGACCGGCGGCCGCCTGATGTCACCGCCGGGCCGGTACGCCACCCTGGTACCCCGCACGGCGGCGGAGGGCGGCGGATGGACGCTGACCGACAAGTCCGCCTCCCTGTACGTGTTCCGTCCGGACGGTCGCGTGTCGGAGATCTACGACAACGCCGGCCGCTCGCTCGGCTTCACCTACGCCAACGACCGCCTCACCACCGTCACCAACCGCACCAGCAACCGGAAACTGACCGTCACCTGGGTGAACGGCCACATCCGCACGATCAGCACGGACCCGGTCAACGGCACCGCGCTGACCTGGACCTACACCTACGACGGCGACCAGCTCAAGCAGGTGTGCGACCCCGACGGCGGCTGCACCAAGTACGAGTACACGACCGCTTCCCACTACCGCAGCACGGTCGTCGACGCCAGGCCGGACTCGTACTGGCGGCTCGGCGAGTCCTCCGGACCCGAGGCACAGAGCCAGATCGGCCTCAACCTCGGCAAGGACAAGGGCACCTACTCCAACGTCACCCTCGGCGCTACCGGAGTCGTGCCCGTCGACACGGCCGCCACGTTCAACGGCACCACCTCCGCGCTGACCCTCCCGACCGGCACCGTACGCAGGAGCCGCGAGTTCACCGTGGAGCTGTGGTTCCGCACCGGCAGCGGCGGCCCGCTGCTCAGCGCACAGAACCAACCCGCGGGCACCATCCCGACCGCCGCGGTCCCGTTTCTCTATGTGGGCACGGACCGCAAGCTGCACGGTCAGTTCTGGACCGGTTCGGTGAACCAGCTCGTCTCCACGGCCGAGGTGACCGACAACCAGTGGCACCACGTGGTCCTCTCCAGCACGCTCACGTCGCAGACCTTGTTCCTGGACAGGCAGATCGTCGGCACGAAGTCGGGCGCGATCGACCACAGCGCGTTCAACCACAGCTTCGTAGGCTCCGGCTACGCCATCACGCCGTCCGACCTGCCCGCGTGGGGCACCACGCAGAAGCGGTCCTTCGCGGGTGACATCGACGAGGTCGCCGTGTACCAGCACCCGCTCGGCCTCCCCGCCGTGGTGGCACACAACCAGGCGAAGGCCGCCGCGGTGTCGATGACGAAGACAGTGCTGCCGAGCGGCAAGACGGCCGCGGAGATGCGGTACGACACCGGCCGCGACCGGCTGTCCCAGTACACCGACCGGAACGGCGGCACGTGGAATCTCAGTGCCCCAGTGGTCACCGGCTCGCCGGCGAACGTCATCCGCACCGTCCGAGTCGCCGACCCTGGCAACCGCGCCCACTACTACGACTACGACCCCGTCCGCGGCCGCATTCTCCGTTACCTGTCGCCGGTTTCCGAGACCCGTCCGGAGGACCAGCCACCCCCGGACGAGCCGGTGGAGACCCCGCCACCGTTCGAATGCCCACCACCGGAACAGGATCCGTTCTGCGAGATCCCCATCGGCGGCGGCGGAGGCTCCTTCCCACCTGTGGAACTGCAGGGCGCCCGCACGTTCACCTACGACGGCAACGGCTTCCAGAACACGATCACCGACGAACTGGGCAAGTCCGTCACCCTCACCCACGACGCCCGCGGCAACGTGACGTCACGGAAGACCTGCCGCACCAGCGGCTCCTGCCAGACGGCGTACTTCGAGTACACCCCGGTCGGCACGAACCTCACGGATCCACGGCTGGACAAGGTGATCGCCAGCCGTGACGCCCGCTCCACGTCGGCGACCGACAACCGCTACCGCATCGCCTACACCTACACGACCCGCGGCGACCTGGAGACGCAGACGACACCGGACGGCGCGATCGTCCGCCACACCTACACGACCGACAGCACACCCGCGTACGGTGGCGGCAACACTCCGGCCGGCCTCGTGCTGACGACCACGAACCCACGCAACGCGGTCACCACCTACGCCTACTTCAGCAACGGCGACCTCGCCGAGATCCGCACCGCGACCGGCCTCATCACCCGGTTCACCTATGACGCACTCGGCCGCCGTGTCACCAGCACCCAGATCTCCGACACGTTCCCGGCCGGCGTGACCACCACCGTCGCCTACGACAAGCTGTCCCGCCCAACCGTCCAAACCGGACCACCGGTGCGCAACGAGATCAGCGGCAAGACCCACCGCTCCCAGATCACCACGTTCTACGACGCCGACGGCAACCCGGCGAAAGCCGAAGCCGTCGACCTGACCGGCGGCGACCCAACCCGCACAGCCACCCTGCTGTACGACGACCACAACCGGGTCATCCGTGTCACCGACGCCGAAGGCAACGAAACCAGCTTCGCCTACGACGCCTTCGGCAACACCACGCGGATGGTCGACGCCACGGGCGTCCAGTACGAGTACGCGTACACCACCCGCAACAAGCTCGCCGAGGTCCGCCTCCGCGGCTGGCACGGCGACCCCGAAGGCGCCGAACCCGGCCCGAAGGACTACCTGGTCCTGGCCTCGTATGCGTACGCGTTGAACGGCGAGCTGGTGAGCAGTACCGACGCCATGGGCCGCACCACCAAGTACACCTACTACGACGACGGTCTGCTCAACCAGAGCATCGCCGCGTCCAGAAATCTCGTACTGGCACGGAACGAGTATGACGCCGCCGGCAACCTCACCCGCCAGACCACCGCCGGGAACCGCGTCACCACCTACGAAACAGACGCGGTGGGCCGGCGCAGCGCCGTGACCGCGGATCCCACTGGCCTGGCCCGCCGCACCGCCTGGGCCTACGACCTCAACGGCAACGTCACCCAGGTCAGGATGACCGGCCGCGAGTCGAACACCGGCGAGTTCGACGACCTCACCGTCGCCGAGACCGTCGACTTCGGCTACGACCCAGCGGGCCGCCAGACCAGCGAGACCGTCCACACCGGAACCGAGGACCTGACCACCGGCTACGGCTACGACCAACGCGGCCTGGTCACGTCCACCACCGACCCGGCCGGCGCCACGTGGAACTACCGCAACGACGAACTCGACCGCCTCGTCGCCACAACCGCTCCCCAGGTAGAGGTCGAGTCAGTAGGCCCCATCCGTCCGACAGCGTTGACCGGCTACGACACCTACGGAGCCACCACCCACACCACCGACGCGAACGGCAACACCTGGCGGTACACCTACGACAAGATCGGTCGCCTGGTCTCGACCACCTCGCCCGAGTACACCCCACCCGGCGGTACCCCGATCACCGCCGAGTCGTCGTTCACCTACGACGGCCTGGGCCGGGTGTCGACGTCAACGAGCCCTCGCGGTGCCGTCACCCGCTACACCTACGACCAGCTTGGCCGCCTGGTGGAGCAAACGGACCCACACGCGGACACCCCTGGCGACCCGGGTGGCGTGTGGAAGTACACGTACACGAGAACCGGTGAACTCCTGTCGGCGACCAACCCGATCGGTGCCCGCACCGAGCGCACCTACGACGACCTGGGTCGCCTGAAGACGTTCAGCCAGCTGGAGCGCTACCCCACACCCGGCACCTACACCAGCGAATACACGTACGACGACGCGAGCAACCTCATCACGGCGAAGTCCCCATCCGGTGCCACGACCACCTACGGCTACGACCCCCTCAACCAGCTGACCAAGGTGACCGATCCATCCGATGTGGACACCGTCCTGGGCTACGACCGCTCCGGTCGCCAGGCTCTGACCGCCGACGCGTTGGGTCGCAGGCAAAGTACCCACTACGACCTCGCCGGCCGCCCAACCCAGGTCCTCGACCTGGCCCCGAACGGCACCCCGCTGCGGAAGTCCAAGTTCACCTACGACAAGGCCGGCAATCTCACGACCGTCACCAACCCGGTGGGCGCCGTCACGACGTACACGTCCGACGCCCTGGGCCGCCTCACCCAACAGGTGGAACCGGTGTCGACAACCGAGTCGATCACCACGACCTTCGGCTACGACGCTGCCGGCAACCAGACCCGCTACACAGACGGCCGCGACAACACCACCCGCTACACCGTCAACGAGTGGGGCCTACCGGAGTCGGTCACCGAACCAGCCACCACGGCTCATCCCGCGTCGGCGGACCGCACCTGGACTACCACCTACGACGCCGACGCCAACCCGACGCACGTGCTCCTGCCGGGCGGCGTCGAACGCACGCAGACGTTCGACCTGCTCGGCAACCTCACCAACGCCACCGCCACCAACACCCCCGGCAAAACCTTCGACCACGACCCACTGGGCCGCGTGATCCTGGCCGCCACCCCGGCTGGCGAGAACCGCTTCAACTACAACGACAGAGGCGCACTCCTGTCCACCGGCGGCCCGTCCGGCGACACCAACCTGACCTACGACCCCGACGGCAACCTCACCACCCGCACCGACGCCTCCGGCACGGCCACCTACGGCTACACCAACAGCCGCCTCACCACGATGCGGGACGGCATCACCGGCGTCACCCAAACCCTCGGCTACGACGACGCGGGCCAGGTATCCACGCTGGACTACGGCACCGGCCGCCTACGCGAGTTCACCTACGACGACCTGGGCCGCCTCAAGACCGACAAACTGGGCTCCCTGACCTCGATCGAGTACGACTACGACGTCAACGACCGCCTGAGAACCAAGAAGACCGTGGGTGTGGCGGGTGCGGGCCTGAACACATACGGCTACGACCAGGCAGACCGCCTCACGAGCTGGACCTACCAGCCGACAGGCGGCGCCTCCACCACGACAACCTACGGCTGGGACAAGGCAGGCAACCGGATATCAGCCGCAGGCAAGATCTCCACCTACGACGAACGCAACCGTCTCCAGTCCGACGGCACCGACAGCTACACCTACACGCCACGCGGCACACTAGCCGCGAAATCGGGCACCCCGGTCACCTTCGACGGCTTCGACCGCCTGGTATCCCAGGGCCTCGCCACCTACACCTACGACGCACTGGACCGAGTAGCCACCCGCAACGGCTCACGATTCACCTACACGGGCGCCAGCAACGAGCTGACCTCCGACGGCTCCACCGGTTTCGGCAGAGGGCCGTCCGGCGAGCTCCTGTCAACCCGTGTCGGCACGGACCAACGCCTGACCCTGTCCGACCAACACGGCGACGTGATAGCAAGCATCGCGCCAACCAGCTCATCGGTGGCCGACAGCACGGCCTACGACCCGTTCGGCACCGTCAAGGCGGGCACGGACCGCCCCGTCGGCTACCAGGGCGACTACACGGATCCGGACACCGATCAGGTCAACATGACCGCCCGCTGGTACAACCCAGGCAGCGGCGGATTCACCAGCCGGGACGACGCGGCCCTGCCCACGAGCCCGTCCAGCGGCGCCAATCGCTACAGCTACGGCGCTTCAGCACCGACGAACTACACCGACCCCACTGGTCACATCCCGCATGGCCCCAACCCCTGCGGCCCTGTCCCCGGGACTCCTTCCCCAGGATACTGCCCACTCGACCCCAACGTCGGTGGCAGCATCGGCAGTGGCCTGGGCGGTCTGGGTGGCTCAAGCTGCGGTGGCCTGTCCCCTGAGGCGCAGACGCTCGACTGTTGCCCGCCAGACGTGCTGGCCTTCCGCCCCTGCGGACTCGGCGGCGGTTCGGGCCCGGGCAACGGCCTCGGCGGAGCGAGCGGCTCACTGGGCGGCTCCATCATCGGCCCGCGGAAGGGGCCCGGCGCGGGCGGCGGCGGTGCGGCTCCACGCCCCGACCCGGCGATCGCAGCCCGCCAGGCCAACCGGCTCGCGGCGCTGACCAACCCACTCCCAATCCCCGGCGCGATGCTGCTACCGCTGTACGGCGGATCGATGACCGCTCCGGTCTCCTCGGCTCCCGATCTTCCATCCCGCGCGACCAGCGACTTCCAGGATCCCGTCGACGACATCAACCGGAGTTACCAAGAACTCGAGAACTCCTTCACCAAGGACGACGAGTCGCTACTCGGCAGCGTCGACGACACCGTGTCCGCACCCACCGAGGTCACACCGGCCAACTACCCGACAAACCCAGGCGACATCAACGACATGATCGGGGACGCGTACAAGAACGCGGCCGGCAACTGCCCGCCAGATGTTGAGGGTGATGGTGGATTCCATGACACGTGTGTAGCGGCGGCGGCATCGCCCAACTTCGAACAGAACATGGACGCCGAAGTGGCTCTGGGGGTGCTTGAACCGCTGGGAGGGATTGGAGATGCCCTGTCACCTCTCCTGGAGTTCCTCGACCCCACCGCCGACGCCCGGGCCTGCATCGGCGGCGACAAGGAGGCCTGCGCGTGGGCGGCAATCGGATTGATTCCGTTCGGCAAGCTCGGCCGCCTGGGCAGAATGGCCGACGACATCATGGGAGCCGGTGGCGGTGGCGGACGTAAGATTACTCCGGAGATCATGGCGGGGCGGAAGGCCTACGATGCCGAGGTTCGCGGGCTCAGCGACCTGGAGTCGAAGATGCGTGCGGCCGGGAGGTCCGATGAGGAGATTGCGAGGGCGTTGCACCAAGCTCGTCGTGATCTTGGCATCAAGTACAAGAACCTTACTCCGCCAGACCTGCTTGAGCAGATTTACGCGCGAAATCGTGCCAAGTACGGTGATCCACTGGGGCCTTCGATAGACTGGCTGAGAGCCCGTGGCAAGTCCTGGACGGACATCATCGAGAGCGCCAAGAGGACCGGAGGCAAGGACCTTGGATTCTAGTCGAGTCGAGAGCTATCTGTGTTCGATGGATCGCAATGACGAATATCTACGAGTGAATCGGTCGATTCGTTCTTTCGTCATCGAGTCCGGTGACCCACTGCAACTCGGGGTGCCGTTGAGCGGAGTCTTCGGGCGGATGGACGTGGGGCCCGTGGCGTTGGTTCGAGAGTTTGACGGGCTGTGGATGCTCTCGAACTCCTTCGCACTGCTTCTGACGGAGCAAACGTCAGCGGAGTTGGTCGATGACAAGGACTCGGGTAACCGTCGAGTATTGCGTCTAGCGCTGGGAGAAGCCATTCAGATTACTTTGGCGTATCGCACGCAGAATAGATGGGAAGGCGACTTTGAACGTTATGTTGACTTCACGTTCACGAACGCTGAGGATTTCGACTATGGCTTGTTTGTGGCTAACATAGTTAATAACAAGGAAAAGCTCAAGTCCTTCTACGCTGATTCGCTTTGACCCACCCTCTCTTCGTGTCACGCCTGCGATGTAGACACATGGTTGCACACCTCGGAGGAGTGTCTCCCGGAGCGTGTCAAGATTTTTGAGGCAGGTTGTTCAGGGATTCATTGAGTCAATCGGTGGCTCCTGTTGGGTGTCGGGTTCGTCTGGTTTGTTAATCCAGAGGGTGGTGGGTAGGTCAGAGGAGGCGGCTTAGTGTTGGACCTAAGTAAGTCCCCCTTGACGGCGGCTGACCTGCGCGACCTGCTGGGACGGGTACGTGGGGTTACGCCTAACATCAGCGACATCATTGTGATAGGTGGCTAGGGACGGCCAAGTTTCAATGCGTATGTGGATACAGAATCAATACTAGTGGCGTCATCCCGAACCTCTGATGAATGGCGATGCCTTTCGGATCAGGACTTTGAGTCGATCTCTGGTCAGGGTAACGCAGAAGACATTTATCTCCAAAGTACGATAATGTACAAATGTCCTAACGGTGGTCATCTTTGGATATTTTGGTCCGGTTTTGAGAATGAGCCCAGTCTCTACACGCCGACGAGGCTGCCCGGCTGAACTGGCACGTTCGCATTCGAGGACGTCGTCGACTGTGCGCAGGATCGCCGGCCAACTCTCCGACTGGAGCTCGAAGAGTTGGCGGCCCGAGTACCTGTTTGATCTGCTCGTTGTTAGATCGTGATCGTGGCTGGTGAGGGAGTTGTAACCAGAGCGATCACAATTTGATCATCGAGTTGTGACACAAGACAACCTTGGGGACGTGATGCAGCTACTCGCCGATCTGGGTGGTGCGCACGGGGCAAAGGCAACCCTATACGTCGACTGCCCGGCGAGCCTATCTGGACAACCTCTACGACGTCGCCGGTGCCTAAAACGATCGTAGCCACATACTGCGTATATCATTGGGACGAATGCGTCGGTGACGCCAATTTCAACCAATTCGTTACCGGTGCAATGTACGACCTGCTCATGCTCATGTCGCTCCCGACCGGGTAGTGCCAGGCCGGGAGGGCGTGCCGCCTGCAGCTTCGATGCGGACACGCCCGTGCTGATGGCCGACGGCACACACAAGCCGATCAGCAAGATCAAGGTCGGCGATGAGGTTCTCGCGGCCGATCCCACGACCGGCAAGCACACGCCGCGGAAGGTCACCGCACTCATTGTCCACCAAGACACGATCCTCGACCTTGTCACCGATGACGGCTTACGGATCACCACGACAGAGGACCATCCCTTCTGGAACGTCACCGACGGAACCTGGGAACGGGCCGACCAGCTCGACCCTGGTGACGCCCTCCTGACCGCCAACGGCGCTACCGGTACGAGCAGTCGGCCTGGATCCGACCTCCGAACGAACTGACACCGCGTACAACCTCACAGTCGAGATCGACCACACGTACTACGTGGGCACTGAGCCAGTGGTGGTACATAACACGTGCCCGATGGGACCGAGGGTCGTCAGGACGCCTTTTGGTCAAACGATTCAACTTCCCGAAGTATCGACTAAGCTGTCTGTGCAGCGGCAGGGACGCCACCTGGACGGACATCCTCAGTACAACGGCGGCGGCTACGTCACGTCACTAGACGATGCCCGACAGGTCCTTGCCGACTACCACAGTGGTAGGGCGACAGTACTGGGTATGACCAGAAATGGGGATATCGTGATTCGAACCGACAGCGTCACAGGATACAACAACAACCCCGGTACTGGGCATCTAAACCAGTCGACCAATGTCTTCATTATCAAGGGGACCTCATCGCCAAGTGTTGTTCCTGCTAACCCGTACTGGCGACCATGATCTATCCAACGCCTGACAACATGAGGGCTGTTGATTGGCAGAACTACATTGTCGCCCAGCTATCTCAGGCGGCCCTAGGGCTCATCCCCCGTCATGCTGTGGCTGTGGGGGTTGAACCTCACGCGGATGAGATCGTTGTCCATTTCCAGCTCACTGAGATGGATGTCAGCGATACCGAGGACATGAAAGACATTGTTAGTGAGTTAGGAGATCTGCTGGGAGATGTCGTCGATATCAGAATCGTTCACACGCTGCGTCCACACCCCCTGCTCTCACCGCGCGACGGTGTGCGCTGGGTGTATCGCGCTCGAACGGAAGATGATCCGTCGTAGCTGTTCAGCTGTTGTGTGAGTCTGGTGTGACGTGGTGTCCGGCGTGGCGGGTTGATCTTGTGGCGTGACGGGCAGGGATCGGAGAGAACGCCTGCTTTGTGCAGAAGGCATGCCAAGAAGCATGGTTGTATATCATGGACCATCCAGATGAAGCCTCCGTATCCTCGGCTCAGGCTTCCCGACGACGTTGTCGCCGACCGAAACGAACTGGCGGATCAAGTTGTCGGAACTCCAACGGGCAGGAATCCCCCGCATACTGGATGGTCGGCGTGGGCGGGCCGGCTGGTGCGGGAAGTTGAAGTTGATGCTGGCCACGACGCGGCGGGTCGCGTAATAGCGGAGCCCCATCCAGCCGGCGGTCAGGGGTTGACCAGCGACGAGAAGCCGGCGTGTACGTCCGGGTCGGCCGGCGTGACGTACACCTCCGATGGCGGGCCGAGGTCGACGTAGCTGGTGGTCTGGTACTCGAGGATCGCGGGGCAGCTCGCGCCGCCGATCTCGACCCGGGCGTCGAAGATGAGCCGCGCGGTCTTGACCTCGTACGCCTTCACTGGGATCGAGATCCGTTTGAAGGTGACGTCCGTGTAGCCGAGAGGGCTGAGCGTCGACTCGTACGGGCAGGTCTCGACCGGCGTGCCCATCTCGGAGGTGCCGGCGCAGACGATGATCACGGCGTCGGCCGCGTCGGTGGCCTTCCACTCGGCCGGGAGGCGGTCGGTGTACTCGCTGTTGCCGTAGAACAGGGCGCGGTTGGGGCGGGTCGCGCCGTAGGCGACGGCGCCGCTGTAGGGGGCGGGGCTGGTGCAGTAGGCGGGCTGGCCGCCGGCGGTGGAGGTGAGCAGCTGGCGGACGT
>JGI25406J46586_10001317_pt1 | contig 11674 bp, 8 predicted proteins | sample TabmetS4T2R2_FD_46586 | JGI IMG/M metagenome (IMG submission 46586) | reverse complement strand
AGGGGGTCATCGCGGACAAGCCGCTGGAGCGGACGGTGGCCGCGATCGCCGGCATGGTCGAGGAGGCAAGGAGCCAGCAGGCTCGGGTGATCGCCGCGGTCGGGACCGCCGGGTTGCGGATCGCCAGCAACCGCGAGCAGGTCCTCGCGGCGATCCGAGCCCGCACCGGGCTCACCGTGGAGGTGATCTCGGGTGAGGAGGATCCGAGCCCGCACCGGGCTCACCGTGGAGGTGATCTCGGGTGAGGAGGAGGGAAGGCTGGCCTACCTCGCGGTGCGGGCGGGGCTTGGCCCGGCCGAGGGGTCGCTGGTCGTCTTCGACACCGGCGGCGGCAGCAGTCAGTTCACCTTCGGAGCGGGCCGGAAGGTCGAGGAGCGCTTCAGCGTCAATGTCGGGGCGGTCCGCTACACCGAGCGCTTCGGGCTCACCGGCGCGGTGGCACCCGAGGTGGTGGGCGATGCCCTTGCGGCGATCGCCGCCGACCTGGCCCGCCTCGATGGCCACCCTCGCCCGGACGCCCTGGTGGGGATGGGCGGCGCCGTGACCAACATGACGGCCGTGAAGCTGGAGCTGGCCAGCTACGATCCGGAGCGGGTCCAGGGGGCGGTGCTGGACCGGGCCGAGCTCGACCGGCAGATCGAGCTGTACCGCTCCCGCGACGCCGAGGCGCGTCGTGCCATCGTCGGGCTGCAGCCCAAGCGGGCCGAGGTCATCCTCGCCGGGGCGTGCATCGTCCGGACGGTCATGGACAAGCTGGGACAACAGTCCCTGACGGTGAGCGACCGCGGCCTGCGTCACGGCCTGCTGCNCCAACGGTTCGGCACCTGAGCCCGGCAGGCCGGCCAAGGTCATCTGGTCTGCNTGCCGGCNGGGGAGACCCAGTCGGCCCCGAACTGGTCCTGGAANGCCGCCACGGCCGCGCCAATGGTGGGNAAGAAGTGCGCGGGGTCGATCGTGCGGGTCAGCTCGTAGCGCTCGACCTTCTCGCGGACCGGGTCCTTCATTTCCGCGAAGACCAGGCTGATGCCCTGGGCGTTGAGGGCCTCGTCGAGGTCCTCCAGCATGTCGGCGGCCGTGGTGTCGACGTCGGTGATGGGCTCGGCCGCCACCACGATCCACCTCGGGGTCGGCTGCGACCGGGCCAGCTTGCGGATCTGGTCCCGGAAGGTCCGGCAGTTGGCGAAGAACAGGGGCGCGTCAAAGCGGAACAGCACACATCCCGGCAGCCGCTCGGCGTCGGGGTAGCTGTCCAGATCATGGAAGCCCGGCACCCCCGGGACCCGGCCGAGCACCGCCTGGTGGGGCCACCACGAGCGGCGGAACACATTCCCGATCGACAGCGCCACGGCGATGGCGATGCCGGGCAGCACCCCCAGCAGGGCGACACCGGCAAAGGCGGCCATCGACAGCGTGAACTCGGTGCGGCGTTGGCGCCACAGCCGGACCGTGCCGGGGATGTCGGCGAGCGACAGCGAGGCGGTGATCACGACCGCGGCCAGGGTCGGTTGCGGGAGGTTGCGCAGCAGGCCGGGGGCCACCAGCAGGATCAGGGTGATGGCCAGGGCCCCGACCAGCCCGGTGAGCTGGGTCTTGGCCCCGGCCTGCTCGGCCACCGCGGTGCGAGAGCCGCTGGTGCTGACCGGAAACCCCTGGAAGAACCCGGCGGCGATGTTGGCCGCGCCGATCCCGACCATCTCCCGGTCCCCGTTGACCTCCCGGCCGGCCCGGGCCGCGAACGCCGAGGCGGTCGAGATGGTGTCGGTCAGCGAGACCACCGCGATGCCGACCGCGCCGGCCACCAGCAGGGCCAGATCGGACATGGCCACGCTGGGCANGGTCAAGGGTGGGAATCCCTGGGGGAGGGGCCCGACCAGGGAGACTCCCTGGTCGGCCAGGTCGAAGGCGTTGGCCACCAGAATCGAGACGACCACGGCCACCAGCACCGCCGGCACCTTGGGGACCAGCCGCTGGAGCACGGCGATGAGGACCAGGCCGAGCAGGCCGACCACCAGCGCCGCCGCCACCGTCTCGCCGTCGGCCAGCCCCTTGGCGAAGCCGGCCGCCTCGGGGATGAGCCCGTCGGCATCGACCGAGAACCCGAACAGCTTGGGCAACTGGCCCACCAGGATCGTGAGGGCGAGGCCGTTCATGTAGCCGATCTGAGTCGGCTTGGACAGCAGGTCGGCCACGAACCCCAGCTTGGCCACGCCGGCGAGCACGGTCATGACCCCGACCAGCAGCGCAAGCATCGAGGCGAGCGCAACGGCGCGCTCTGGGTCCCCGTTGGCCCCGACGATCGGGATGATGGTGGCGGCGATCATGGGGCCAAGCGAGGAGTCCGGCCCCAGCACCAGGATCCTGGACGGGCCGAAGATGGCGTAGCCGACCAGGCACAGGATCGAGGTGTACAGGCCGGTGATCGGTGGCAGGCCCGCCAGCTCGGCATACGCCATCCCCTGCGGGACCAGCAGCGCCGTCAGGACCAGCCCGGCGACCAGGTCCTTGGACAGCCAGCTGCGCCGATACGACGAAAGCAGGCGCAGCCCGGGCGCCGCCGACCGCAGCAACTCCCCCAACGGCATGGGCCCTCTGATCGGCCGCGAGCCTTCTTCTCGTTCCCGACCTCGCAGGCCGCCCCTCCTTCCGCTCTGGCAGGGCAGGCGCAGACGAGTATGGAGACGCCAGCTTGTGCTGTCCTCATCCACATAGGGTGAACGAGCGGAGGCGGTGGCCGGCACTGCGCACCGAGGCCGCGTCGTTTGGTCGGCGCAATCTCCTGACCCGGCTGTCGTAGGATCTTGTTCTGTGGACGCGAAGGACCGTCGGCAACCGCACACGACGAGCCATCCAGGCCCGGGCTCCGTGCGGGATCGGGCCCTGGAACACCGAGTCGCCCGGGTCGACTACGACGCCGAGCTCCGGCTGCACGACGAGGTCCTCCGCCGCACGTACCACATACGGGCAGGCGACCGGGTCCTGGACATCGGCTGTGGAACCGGCCGGACGACGCGGGACGCCGCGCGGTCGGCCGGGGAAGGGCGCGCGCTCGGAGTCGACATCTCCGCCTCGATGATCGAGCGGGCCCGCGAGCTCGCCTGGGCGGAGCGTGTCCACAACGTCGCCTTCGAGCAGGGTGACGCGCAGGTGCACCGCTTGCCGGAGGACGGTTTCGACCTCGCCATCAGTCGGTTCGGGACGATGTTCTTCGATGACCCCGCCGCGGCGTTCGCCAACATCGCGGTGGCGCTTCGGCCCGCCGGGCGCCTGGTGATGATGGTCTGGCGGGAGCACGAGCACAACGAATGGTCCGTGGCGATCGAACAGGCGCTCAGCCCTGAGGGGTCGCCGGTCCCAGCTCCGGAAGCGCGGGAGCCGTTCTCGCTTGCCGATCAGGACATCGTGGAGGCGATCCTCCGGGCGGCGGGATTCGGAGAGGCCACGTTCACCGACGTCCACCAGCCGGTCTACTACGGTCCGGACGTCGCGGCGGCTCTCGAGTGGGTCGGTGGTTTCTCGAGCACCAGGGAGACGCTGATGCGCCTGGGTGCCGCCGCCGCGGAGCAGGCGCTGGAGCGTCTCCGCGAGGCCCTCGCCGCGCACGCAGGCGAACGTGGCGTGTGGTTCGATTCGCGGGCCTGGATTATCGAGGCCCGCCGTCCGTGACCGCGGCGATGCGCTCGGGACGCTTCGTGCCGATCTTCGATGCGCTTGCCGACCGGTCTAGGGCGCCGATCCGGCGCCCTATGCATCCGCAGGTGCTACGTGGTGGATGGTGGAGTTTCCGTGGGACAGGGTGTCGTTGGACCAGGTACGCGGTGATCCGCGACGGACCCGCGCCCTTGTGACCGACGGCACGGTGGATATGTGACGTACGACACCGATCCGACGGAACGATGGTGCTATAAGAGTTTACTTGGACGAATGCGCCCCTCGTCATATGCGAGAGGAAAGGGGCGGTATCATGCAGCGACTCCTTCCGCCGGGTCTCCGCCGATCCTTTACCGGGCTCGAGGTCGGGCTGTCCGTCCTCTCGCTGTCGCTGGTCGTGCTCCTGGCCGAGTGCTACTGGTCGGATCCCCGGGCTGCCAGGGCCCAGCAGGCGGCGATCGCCGGCCAGGTTGGCGCCCCCACCACCACGNCGGTTGCTCCGGGCTCCCCGCAGGAGGTCGACCGCCTCCAGGGCGATCAGCGAACGAGCCCGGACGCCACGCGTGGCGCCGCGACCGAGCCTCCACCTACCGCCAGCCCCCCGGGCACGACCCCGCCGGGCACCGAAGCGCAACCAGGCACCAGCGCGCCGGGCGCCGAAGCGCAACCGGGTACCAGCCCGCCGGGCACCGAAGCGCAACCAGGCACCAAGTCGCCGGGCACTGAGGCGCAACCTGGCACCAGCGCGCCGGAGGCTGAGCTCCAACCTGGCACCACCAGGTCACCTCGTACCGCTCCACCAGGGACCGGTCCGACGCCCACCACCAGGCCGGCACCGCTCACGAGCTCACGAAGAACCAGCCCTGGCGGCGCCAGCCAAGAATCCGGCACCAAACCTCCGCGACGTTCCACCCCTCCACCCACCAGGTCGGTTCCGCCCACGTCTCCGCCGGACATCGGCACCACGAAGGACACCAGCCGGGAAGGCGAGTCCCTGCCGCCTGCGAGCGAGGCCCCGACGACGATCTACTTCGCGGGGCCTGACGCGCCGCCCGACGCCCTCGCGTTCTTCCTCGGTACGGTCGAGCTCGGGGCGAAGGGTCCCGCGGAGTGGATAGCGGTGACCAACCCGTTCGAGACCCCGGTCGAGGTCGATATGGTCGCACTTGAGGGGAGCGACCCCGGGGACTTCCAAGTCGTCCAGGACAAGTGCACTGGCAAGACGGTCCCCCGCGGTGGCGATTGCATGGTGGAAGTGGTGTTCGCTCCGTCGAAGGCGTGCTACAGGACGGCGGTGCTGGTCATCAGCGGCCCATCGGGCATCGCCTTTGCCGGCCTGAGGGGTACCGGGGTGGACCCGGCCGACCCTAGCAGTTGCGACTTGGCAGGTGCCTCGCAACCGTCAGAGACCTCGGCCACGACGCCCCCGGAGACCTCGGCCACCACCATGCCCGCAGAGACCTCGGCCACAGCCACGCCGCCGTCGGTGACCGCAACAGCCACCACGGTCCCGCCATCGACTGACTCAGACGGATGAGTGTGTCTATGAGCTTCCGGCCGTTGCCGGCCTGAACTCGAACCGGAAGGCGTCGGTGTCAGGGACGACCACCGTCACCGAGTTGCTTGGTGACCAGTTCGAAGGGAGCAGGAAGTACTTGCCTCCGGAGCGGATGAGGAGCCGCAGGCCGGAGTACCGAAATCGGTAGGGAGCATAGCTGGGGCCCATGTCACTCTCCTCGACCTCCGGAGTGTCCACATGCAGTCGGTTGGAGCTGTACACCGTGACCGCGGGACGGCTGGTCACGGTGGATGCGATCTGCTGGGCCTTGCCGCGACCAAACGCCTTGGCATAGACCTCAGTCGCCCAGAACAGGCTCAGCACGACCAGCAAGATGACCAGGGTGTTGTGCGCCGACGCGAACCAGGGAGGATCGGCCGGACGATCCTGGCCCGCGGCCGCTCGATGCTGTCGGAACAGATGCGCACCGTAGCCCAGGGCGCCGACGCCCGCCGCCAGGCAGAGTGGCGTCACCAGGAAGTCGGACCAGACCGGGTTGGCGACGCCGAGAACACCACGAGCGAAGGCGACCAGCCCGAAGGCGATGGCCGTCGGCGCGATGACCTCACCGGGCCAGCGCCGGCGTCGCCCCACCGACCACGATCTGATCGTGACGTGAGCCCAGAGCGCCAGCAGGATCAGGATGCCGAGGACGCCGAGCGGCACATAGGTCGCGTCGGTACTCCGCAACACGTAGTCCTGGACGGAAAACCCGAGCGCGCTCGCGTCGACCCCGAAGCTGGCGTAGAGCTCGTTCGTGCGCGCCCACCCGAAGTAGTACAGGAGCGCACCGATGAGGGTGGTCGGCGCGACCACCGACCCGATTGTCTCGATGGTGCTGCGCCAGGACGAGGTGCCGCCAGCGCGTGCCGCTACCGGCGGGCCCAAGCCACGGCCGGAGCCGTCCGCATCGGCACGCTGGGCTGTCGCGGTCACGGGAGGCGGCGAGGCCCCCCTGCCTGGACTGGGCGGTTCCTGCTCTGAGGCCATTTCCGGCATCGGGTCCTGGGGTCGCGACATCCAGTGCGTCCTACTCCGGCCGCCAGCACGACGACGCTGACGCCAAGCCGCTCCCCGAATCGTACGACACTCGCGACAACTCCCGGAAGACGCGAAAACCAGCCATAGCCGGCAGGCAATACCACGCCATGAGGAGGCAGCCATGGCCGAGCGACCGGACCAGCCAGCGCTCCAGGATGACTCCCGCCCCGATGAGGACTACGTCCCGCGGGTCGTCCTCAAGTTCCGCGACGACGTTGATCTGCCATATGACGACAGCGCCGCCAAGTACATCGCCCAGCGCTTCCCGGACGACTGGGAGCGGCTGGTGAAGGATTTCCCGGAGATTAAAGTGGTCCCGCTATTCGACTCGGTTTCCGAAGAGGACCTTCGCGCACTCATCGAAGAGGCCACCGCACACGACGAGAGCTATCGTCCGCCGAACTTCTTCAGCTTCTTCGCCGTCGAGGCACCCGCCGATGTCGATCCAGAGCTGGTGGCCCGCGAGCTGACGACGTGGAAGTCGGTCGAAGAGGCCTTCGTCCAGAGCCCACCCACGGAGCCGCCGGTCGACCCGGACACGCACCTCCAGGCCTATCTCGACGCCGCACCCCAAGCCGTTGATGCCCTGGCCGCATGGCAGGTAGCTGGCGGTGACGGCCTCGGCGTCGGATTCGCCGACATCGAACAGGGGTGGACGCCGAATCACGAGGAGTTCCCGGTCCCCATCTCGGTGAATGGGCACAACCATGCCTACAAGGATCACGGCACCTGCGTCCTCGGGGTTGTCGTCGCCGCGGAGAATGGTGTCGGTGGCCAGGGCATCGCGTACCGGTCCCAGGCCAGGGCGGTGTCCGAATGGCGAACGGCGAGCGTCCATAACGTCCCCGCCGCGATCGCCTACGCTGCGAGCAACCTTCACGCCGGTGACATCCTGCTGATCGAGACGCAGCTGATGGTGAACCGCAAATACTGGCCGGTGGAGGTCGAGGATCCCAATTTCGAGGCCATCCGGGTTGCCACGGCCAAGGGCATCACCGTGGTCGAGCCGGCCGGCAACGGCTACGCCAATCTGCGGGACTTCGTCCACCGGACCCGCGGACGCGTGCTCGACCCTGGCGACGCGAACGGCCGGGACTCGGGCGCGATCATGGTCGGAGCCGGGACCTCCGGCGCTCCGCACTACCGGACGGCCCTGTCGAACTACGGCGACCGGGTCGACTGCTTCGCGTGGGGGGAGAACGTCTACACGGCCAGCAGTGACGCGGCCGGCGTGTCGACCAACTGCTATGTCGGCAACTTCGGTGGTACCTCGGCTGCCTCGGCGATTATCGCCGGCGTGGCGGCGTCGGTACAGGGAATGGCCCGGGCGGCCGCCAACAATTGGACGTTCGACCCATGGCCCCTGCGGTCCCTGCTCAGCAACCCGACGTTGGGCACGCCGGCCGCCCAATCCGCGCAGATCGGCGTCATGCCGAACCTCGGGGCCATCGCCGCTGCTCAGCCTTGGCCCTAGGCCCTCAACCACTCCAGGGCCTTCCCCAAGTCAGCTGTCGAGTGGCCAACACGCAGCCTGTCGGCCGCTTGACAGCGGTGAACAGGTAGCTGGCCGAGGATCAGGCCCGAAGGCGGCAGCCACCACGGCCCACCGGGGACCGTCCCGCCAAGAGAGGAGCCGACCATGGCCGGCATTGTCACGCGAAGGCTGAGAAGGAGCGCACTGTTCACCGTGCTTGCGATCGCGCTCGTGCTCGTCGTGGCAAGTCCCGCAAACGCGTACACGACCTATCAGGGCTACTCATACCGAACCTACATCAACCAGGCAACGGTGAGGACCGGCCCGGTGGGGAACTCCGGCTGCAGCTACGCCGTGAGCACGTGGGTCAACCCAGGTACGTTTCCAGGCACCGGCGTGCGCGTTTGGTGCTCGGGCGCGCGCCTGATCAAGATGCAACATGCGCTGTATTGGAATGGCCCCTCCAGCAGCCTCTACATGGCCTCCCCGCAGTGGTCGTATGGGACGGTCAGCGATACGGGCGAATGGGGGTATGTCAACGTCTCCTGCGCCAATACGGGCACGACGTGGCAATGGCAGCCGGCGGTCTACATCTGGATCAACAATCAGTACATGGGCGGCTTCTTCGGCTATTCGGGCGGTTTCGAAGCCTGCGTCGGCTGATCAGCCTCTGCACGAATCATTCTGAGACGCGGTCGAGCTCATCATCACGGGCCAGCTGGTCCTAGTAGCTCCCGGCGCGGCTCCCGGTCCGGGTGATGACCCAAATGCCACCGGCTTCGACCCTGCAGCCGGTTGGTCTCCTTTGGCGACGATCGATCTGCCTCGGGGCGACAGCTGCACGCCGATCATCCTCGACATTTACAGCGGGGAATGGGCCTCCAAGCGGGGAGATCGAGGACTTAGGGATTGACTGGTGGAAACGGCCGGTCTTAGGCTTTTCGACGCGCCAGCGGGTCGTGCGCCTGGGAGGGAGGCAGACGCTGGAGGGCGATCTCCACCCCGTGTCTTCGGCTGGCGCCGATGGCAGCCCAGAGGCTGATGGCTCGCCCCAGGCCGATCGGCGGGCAGCCCGCCCGCGACCGGGGCATGCACAGAACTGGAGGGTGGCATGCACCTCCCACGGTTCCCCCGCATCCCGTTGCTCAGCTCCCCCCGGCGTGCCGGCCGGCCGGGCCGGGCGCTGACTGTACTGGCCGCCGCGGCATGTGTCGTGGGCCTGGTGGCGGCATCTGGCTTGGCCAACGCCGGCCCGCTGGCCGCGGCGGCGACAGTGACCTACCTGGACCCGAAGGCGCCGATCTCCGCCCGGGTGGAGGACCTGCTGCATCGGATGACCCTGGCCGAGAAGGTCGGCCAGATGGACCAGATCGTCATTGGTCAGCTGCGCGACAAGACCAACCCGGCCGACGGCATGTGCCACAACACCGGCGGCAACGACGACCCGCTGCAGCCCAACTGCCTGAACGAGGTGCTGGTCAAGAACTTCACCGGCTCGATCCTGGCCGGCGGCACCGACAACCCGGCCGACAATACCGGCCACGGCTGGGCGGAGTGGGCCAACACGATCCAGCACGCCGCGATCGACGGTTCCCGGCTGCACATCCCGGTGATCCTCGGCGTGGACGCGGTGCACGGCTTCGGCCACCCGTTCCAGGCGCCGCTGTTCCCGCACTCGATCGGCACCGGCGCGACCTGGGACCCGGCCGCTGCCCAGGCCGCCGGCGAGGTCACCGCCAAGGCGCTCAAGGCCACCGGCTGGACCTGGGACTTCGCCCCGGTCCAGGACCTGGCCCGGGACAACCGGTGGGGCCGGACCTACGAGACCTGGGCGGAGCAGCCGGCGCTGTCCGCGGCGCTGGGCGCCGCCTTCGTCCGCGGGCTGCAGGGCCCGGACCGGTTGCAGGCCGCGGCGACGGTCAAGCACTTCGCCGGCTACTCCGAGTCGATCAATGGCCATGACCGGGTGGAGGCGCAGCTGCCGATCCGCTACCTGCAGGACGTCTTCCTGCCCTCGTACGCCGGCGGGATCGACGCCGGCGCGAAGACGGTCATGGTCAACTCCGGGTCGGTCAACAACATCCCGGCGACCGCGTCGCACTTCCTGCTCACCGACGAGCTGCGCGGGCGGCTCGGCTTCAAGGGCGTGGTGATCAGCGACTACGGCGACGTGCCGGCGCTGCAGACCGCCTACCACATCGCCGCCGACCTCCCGCACGCCATCGCCAAGGCGGTGAACGCGGGCGTCGACATGTCGATGACGCCGTTCGACTTCGTCGGCTGGCAGGCCGGCCTGATCCAGGACGTGCAGCAGGGGCTGGTCTCCCAGCAGCGGGTCAACGAGGCGGTGCGGCGGATCCTGCGGCTGAAGTTCGAGCTCGGCCTGTTCGAGCACCCCTACGTGGACCCGAGCAAGGCCGACGCGGCCGTCACCGCCGGCCGGGACGCCACCCTGGACGCCGCCCGCAAGTCGATCACCCTGCTGCGCAACCAGGACAACGTGCTGCCGCTGCCGGCCAGCGCCAAGCTGGTGGTGACCGGGCCGAGCGCCGACTCGATGACCAACCAGCTCGGCGGCTGGAGCGTCTCCTGGCAGGGCGTGTTCGGCGCCGGTCACGTCTGCTGCATGGGCCCGCCGGACCAGATCCCGCCCGGGACCACGGTCCTCAAGGGGTTGCAAGCAGCCGACCCGAACGTGGTCTCCGCTCCCAGCCAGGCCGCCGCGGTCGCCGCGGCGGCGTCCGCGGACGCGGTCGTCGTCGCCGTCGGTGAGAAGGCGTATGCCGAGGGGCTGGGCGACAACCCCGCGCCGGCGCTGCCGCCGGACCAGAAGGCGCTGATCAGCGCGCTACAGGCGACCGGCAAGCCGGTGATCGTGGTGGTCATCGCCGGCCGCCCGCTCGGGCTGGGACCCGGCGAGACCACCGCGGCCCTGCTGATGGCCTACCAGGGCAGCACCGAGGCCGGGACCGCGGTCGCGGACGTGATCTTCGGCAAGGTCAACCCCAGCGGCCGGCTCCCGATCAGCTGGCCGTCGGACGCCGAGGCGCCCGGCGGGGACTTCTGCGGCACCTGCCCGTCGCCGCTGGGCGATCAGCCGAAGTTCTTCGACCAGCTGCCGGACACCGGCTCCGGCCAGGGGCACTCCTACAACCCGCTCTACCCGTTCGGGTTCGGCCTGTCCTACACCACCTTCCAGACCAGCGGCCTATCCGTGAACGCCACCGTGTCGCGGACCGGCACGGTGACCGCCAGCTTCACCGTGGCCAACACCGGCACCCGGGCCGGGACCGCCATCGTCCCGGTCTATGTGCATCAGCCGGTGAGCGACGTCGTGGTGCCGCCGCAGCGGCTGGTCGGGTTCGCCAGGGTCGACTTGGACGCCGGCCAGTCCAGGTCCGTCCAGGTCTCGTTCCCGGTCTCCCGGCTCGCCGTCACGCCCGCTGACATCGACGCGACCGCACGGCCGGCCGTCGAGCCAGGGGGATACCAGGCGCAAGTCGGCTCACTCACCGCGAACTTCACAGTCAGCTGATCCCGCCGGCGGTGACGCGTGGACCGTTCACACGCGTCACCGCCGGTAGACCGTCTCAGCTGCCATCGCCTNCGTTCCCTGGCGGCCAGGGCGGTGGATCGTCGAGACCGGCGTCGGGGGCACTCCCTGCGGTCGGGTAGGGAGATGTTCCGCGACGCCTCGGAGCACCGGCGCGACGCGGTGGCCGGCGACCACGTCGGCCATCTGGGTGCCGATCATTCCTGGACGGCTCACTCTCGCCAGGTCGAGGGTCGCGCCCAGCGGCCTGACGAGCCGCCTGAGGGATGAGGCGGCTGGTGGCCCGCCGGACCGGCGGCGCGCCGGACACCAGGCCGGGCACGGGTCGATGGCCTCCTGGGGGTGGGCGGCCGGCCGCCAGCTGGTCACGGCGATCAACCTGCAACCCGAGCCGGCGCCC
>JGI25406J46586_10001312_pt1 | contig 11695 bp, 12 predicted proteins | sample TabmetS4T2R2_FD_46586 | JGI IMG/M metagenome (IMG submission 46586) | reverse complement strand
ATGTCGTCGAGCACGACGTCCGCGAAGCGCGACTCGGGTCCGACTACTTCTGGTTCCTCGGCGGCGAGCCACAATCGCTCGACCGCATCGACACGCTCCATACCCCGAAGGCGGGCGAGGACCCGAAGTGGGGTCGGCCGCGTCGCGATTGGCGGAAGATCCGCCCGTCGGACGTGGCATACTACCCCGACCCGCTCGACCGCTTGAAGCGGCTTCACCAGACATGGCAAGAAATGTCCACGGGCGTCGTCCACCGCTCGCCGTTCGAGCTGCCGTGAGCTACTCGGGGGCGTCCCGCTTCTCGGTCGCGGCGATCCTCTTGCGGGCATTCTCGCGGGCGCATCGTGTCGGCCATCGTGCGCCATCGGCGGGNTGGCCCGCTGCTTACTCCGCGGTCGGCCGTTCCGCCGCGCCTCGTCGCACGCGGCCATCCACGCGACGACCTGACGTCGCCACCGACAGAAGACGCCCACCCTTGCCCTTGCCGATTCGTCGTCAGAGCGCCATCTATAGTGCCGGCACAGGCTCAGCCACCTACATCCAACTGTACTCGGAGCGATTGATGATCCGGACTGTCGCCGACTTCCTCCAGAAGCTCGCAGATGCAGAGGTCGCCCGCCTTGATGCTGTCGACATCCAGCATGGCCCGACGATCGGCGACATGTACAAAGGGTTGTCTGCAAGCCTTCTCCAGCGGGCGGTCCCCGAGCAGCTCGGGTTGCAGATCGTCTCCGGTTTCATCAGCGATGGCCGCGGCAACCTCTCTGGGCAAGTCGNCTGCATGTTGGTCCGCGGAAATGGTGAGATCCTCCCGTACACCAACTCGTTCGTCTGGCCAGTCCAAGATGTGATCGCAGTCTTCGAGATAAAGAAAACGCTCTACCGCGACGATCTCATTGACGCCTTCGGAAAGCTCCGTCGAGTCGGTGAGCTCGACCGATCATTCCGGCTGGCGCCAGAGCGGAGATCCATCATCGTCGATGTCGAATCCGCCCAACGTGCATTCGCGGAAACGACAAGGATGACGGCTCGATCTCCACAGGAGATCGACTCGCTTCCGCCATCCCATCGCCCCATCTTCCACACGCTAGTACAGGAACAGTTGGCGCCAGTTGGGATCGTACTCGGCTACCACGGCTATGCCAGCGAGAGCGCCCTACGCGACTCACTCCTGGGAGCACTTGGAGAATCATGTAAACGCATTAGGGTATGGCCCGGGAAACTTTCCGCAGCTGATGATATCGGGGCGGTTCTCGTTGCTAAAGGCAAATGGTCAACCCTATTCCGTACGGATGCACGAGGACTGGTGGCCGTTCTACCTTTCGAGCCGAGTGAACCCAGTGCTACTGATCCTCGAATTCGTCTGGACTCGCCTCGACCTTCACTTCAATATCGGAGGGCTGTGGGGCGACGATCTAGAACTTGAGACACTTCACCCCTACCTGCTGGCGAAACCTGCAATCACAGAGCGTGGCCGTACCGGATGGCACATGTGGTGCACCGAGCTGGACGAAAATGAAGCGGCCACCAGCGATAATGTGGACCCATGGCAGCCAGTCGAGCTGTCGACCGAACAGTACGTCGTCCTCCAGCGGTTGTGTAACGGTGACAGCGTCCGTATGGACGACCCAGGACTACTTAGGTTCTTGGAAGAGAACGGTCTTGACCCGGAGCAATTACGAACTGCTTTGCTCGACACAGGACTCGTCGCGATGGCCGGCCATGAGATTGTCCTGATAACTGTGGAATGCGCCGCCTTCGCCCTTGGTGCGCGATTGAGGTTGGGGTGTGTTCGCCTCGCGGGTCTGGTGGCCCAGCGGCCTGACCGTCGGAGTTGGTGGTGGTCTTGATCGTGTTCTGCTTACGCTTGCCGGACACAAACGCCCGCCGGCCGGGCCGGTTGGCCCTGGGCCGGCGGGCCTGGGTCTCGGTGCGCACCAGTCGTTGGGGCGACTAGTCGTTCCAACGTCCCAACGCCGCCGGGCGGCTCGGGGTGGGTCAGGACAGGCTTCGGCGGATCCGCCAGAAGCAGAACCCTGCAAGGCCAACGGTGAGGGCGGTGTAGATCCCGGTCTCGTACCACTGGAAGGGCCAGTAGCGGCTGGAGGGCTGGTAGGTCACCTGCTGCCGGTAGCCGAGCCGCGCTATCTCGGCCAGGCATGGCGAGAGCCCCCGCTCGAGGGATGCGCAGGGTCCTGCGGACGGGGACAGGGACGGGGACGGGGGGATGGTGTCGATGGCGTGTCCGGACGCGTCCACGGTGTGGCTGGACAACACCCAGGCACCGGTGTCGGCCGCCTTCGCGCTCACCCGGATGCGGCGGTCAGGACCCCGTGAAAAGTCCTCCAGGTTTGCTTCGGTGATCTGCACGGTCGAACGGGTGGGCGGGGCCAGGTGGGGCCGGACCAGCAGCGGCATGGCGACCTGGACGGCGACAAAGACGGCCAGGGTGATAGCCATGGCGGGCAGGGTGCGGCGGACCAGCATCCCGACGGTCACGCCCAGGGCGAAGGCCAAGGCCGCGTAGGCCACGGGGACGACGCCGCGTGCGGGGAACAACAGCGGCCCCATCTTCGGGAAATTCTGGGCGGCCTTGTCGATGGGGCTGGACCACCAGGTCACCACCAGACTGCCCAGCCCCGCGGCGGTCATGACGGCCAGGCCGGTGAGGGCGAGTTTGACGGCCAGCCAGCGGCTGCGGGTGATGCTCTGGTTCCAGACCAGCCGGTGGGTGCCGGCCTCCAGCTCGCGGGTGATCAGGGGTGCTCCCCAGAACAGCCCGATCAGGGCGGGCAGGAGCAGCACGACGGCGCTGACGGCCAGGAAGGAGCCCTGGTGGTGGTCGAAGAACCGGCGGGCGAAGTCCGAGCAGCTGCCGCTGTGGGTGGTGCAGGCGGCGATCCCGGTGGTGTAGTCGTGGGCCAGGCCCGGGCCAGTCAGGGCTAGGATGGCGGCCAGCGCCGCCAGTGCGGCGGCCGTCATCGCAGCCGCGGCGCGGAACTGCCGCCAGGTCAGCCAGATCATCGCTGTACCTCCAGGGTTGGCCGGTGGTTGCGGCCGGGGTTGGCGGGGTGGTTGGGCGTGCCCATGTAGGCCAGGACGAGGTCTTCCAGGCTGAGCCGGCTGACGGTCCAGGCGGGGTCGTGGATGGGGGCGTCGGTGCGGATGATGAGGGTGGTCTGCCGGTCGGTGTGGCTGGCGGAGATGACGTGCTGGCCGGCGGGGAGCCGGGTGGGGTCGCGGCGCGCGCCACTGAGCCGGTGGTGGGTGGCCAGTAGTTCCTCGACCTCGCCGGCCACCCGGACGCGCGAGTCGACCAGCACGATCAGGTAGTCGCAGGCCCGTTCCAGGTCGGCGACCAGGTGGGAGGACAGCACCACGCTGAGCTGGTGCTCGACGGTGGCCTCCATCAGCCCCTGCAGGAACTCGCGGCGGGCCAGCGGGTCCAGCGCGGCCACGGGCTCGTCCAGGATCAGCAGCTGGGGCCGTTTGGCGATGCCCAGGGTGAGGGCGAGCTGGGCACGCTGCCCGCCCGACAGCTTCCCCGCCCGCCGGGCGGGATCCAGGCCGAGCCGGCCGATCCGCTCGCGCGCCAGCGCGGCGTCCCAGCCGGGGTTGAGCCGGGCGCCCAGCTTCAGGTGGTCGGCGACGCTGAGCCCGGCGTAGGTGGGGCTGTCCTGGGCGACGAAGCCGACCTTGGCCAACTGCGCCGGGCCCTCGGCGGGGCGGCCGCCGAGCACCCGGATGCTGCCCGAGGTCGGCGCCAGCATCCCGGTGGCGAGGTTGAGCAGGGTGGTCTTGCCGGCCCCGTTGGGGCCGACCAGCCCGACGACCCGCCGGGCGGGGATGTCCAAGGTGCAGTCGGTCAGCGCCCAGCGCTGGCCGTACCGTTTGCCCAGCCCCTGGGCCTGGATGACGGCGCTCATGCTATGTCCTCCTCAGAGGCGGTCCGAAAGGTGGTCATGAACAGGGCCTCGATGCTCTCCTCGTCCAGCCCCGCCCGGCGGGCCCTGGCCAGCCAGCGTCGCAGCTCCTGCCGCAGCGGGCCGTGCGCGGCCAGCGAGTCGTCGGCCAGCGTGGCGGTCACGAACGTGCCCACCCCTGGCCGGGCGGCCACCAGGCCCTCGTGTTCGAGTTCGCGGTAGGCCTTGAGCACGGTGTTGGGGTTGATCGCCAGCTGCGCCACCACCTCCTTGACGGTGGGCAGCTGGTCGCCCTCGCGCAGCAGGCCCAGCCGCAGGGCCTGGCGTACCTGGCGGACCAGCTGCTGGTAGGGCGAGAGGCCGGAGCGGGTGTCCAGGTGGAACTCGATCACCTCAGCCTCCATTCATCTAGTCTACTAGCACAATATGATGCTACCTGGTTGTGTTGTCAACCCCTGGGTGAGCCGCCGTCGTGCGCCCAAGCCCTCCACGCTCCCCGCGACCACGGCGCCTGGCTCCGATCCCGGCGGCCGCAGGACGCGGAGATCGCTCACGACCTGGTGGACGAGCGCGGTTGCGGATGGTGGGCGTCGCCCTGGCGAGCATGGGACGGGCCGCACGGGTGATCATGCCTGGGTGTTCACGCCAGCATGGGCCCGTGCGGCCCTCACCCACCGGGTCTTCACCGGGCTGTCCCGGCAGCACCTCGCCGACCTGACCATGGAGCTTGCCGACCCGTGGACCGCCGCCCACCAAAGNGCCCTCCAGCAGCGCCGCGGCCACCCACGCCAGCGCGCCGCCGGCGCCGGCCCCCACCACCGCCTGGTCTTNTGTGACCGTGTGCTGGTCACCCTGGTCATCCTGCGGTTCCAACTGCCCCATCAGGCCCTGGCGGTGCTGTACGGCGTGGACCGCGCCACCGTCACCCGCGCGGTCGGCGAGGTCCGGTCGCTGCTGGCCACGCGCGGCTTCGCGGTGCCCGGCCTGCCCGAGGTGCGGCTGCGCACCTTGGCCGACGTGTTCGCCTACGCCGCCGCCCACGGGGTCCAGCTGCGCATCGACGGCACCGAGACCCAGGTCCGCCGGCCCAGGACCAACCGGCCCGGCCGGCGGGCGTTTGTGTCCGGCAAGCGTAAGCAGAACACGATCAAGACCACCACCATCGCCGACGCTCAGGGCCGCACCCTGTGGGCGGGGGCGATGCGAGCAGGCCGGATGCACGACCAGACCGCCGTCAAGACCGAGGGGATCGAGGAGCTGCTGCGGTACTACCCGACCGTCATGGCCAGGGTGGACACCGGCTACCGGGGGCTGGCCAAGGCGTTTCCCGATCGGGTCTGCGCCCCGCCACCCAAGCCGCCCAAGGACGCCCCCGCCGAGCAGATCGCCGCCTACAAGCAGGCACGCACGCGGCAGTCCTCCCGGCGGATCTGTGTCGAGCACGCCATCGCCGAGCACAAGCAGTGGCGGGCCCTACAACGCTACATCGGACGCCGCGAGGCCTACGCCCAAACGCATCTGGCTATCGCCGGCCTGGTCTCCGACCGAGCCGCTCGACGCTGAGTGGGCTACCCGGACCCGCCAGGCGAACACACCCAACCTCAATCGCGCACCAAGTCGTTAGCCTCGTCGAGTTGGCACCCGCGGACCGCGAACACGGGCTCGGCGCGGTCCAATGCACGGCTCCCAGTGTGGCCGTCATCGGCTAGAAGGCTTCGGCGCACTGGTGCGCCCCATCCATCAGCGGGGCCTCTTCCGGGCAGCGGTCGTGCTGGTCAGTATGCTGTGCTGAGGCTACAAGGACCGAGAAGGACAGCGGTGCGATGGGACGTAAGCAAGCCACCTTCCGGGAAGGGATTGGCGAGGAACAACGCCACTATGCCCAGGCTCTCCGCGATGTCCGCAGCCTGCGGGGCGAGACTCAACAAGAGCTTGGCCGGCTGCTGGGCTGGAGCCTCTCGATGGTCTCCCGGTTCGAGGCTGCTACTGAGCGGCCCGATCGCGCGACGCACCAGCGGTACTGTGCCCTCGCTCCGACCGAGGAGCTGCGCCAGCAGCTCAACACCACCTACGAAGCACTGCCGCCGCTGGCTGGGAACCAGCGCCGCCCGGCCCTGGTGAGGCGGTCGCCTGAGGAGTGGCACGGTCGGGCGCTGGATGGCCCGGGAGTCTACCGGCTTCTCGCTGAGAAGTACCCGGCGTATCCGGTGGCGCGGCTGTTCGGCGATGCGGCCAAGCCACTGCCGGTCTGGGCTGAGCTGGCCCCTGCAGAGCAGTGGCAAGACATCGAGGCGGCGCTCGGCCACCTGGACCTGTCCAAGCCGGTGCCCGACGTGCGGACCTGGCGCTACTGGGAAGCGTGCGATCCCCGCGGCGAGGAGGAGTTCAAACGCCACCTAGATGAATGGGACCGGCAGCTCCGGGAGGTCCACGCCGGCCAGCGAGAGCACCTCAAGACCTGGACCAGCTCACCTACGACCTCGAGGCGATGACCCGAGACGAGCACGGCCGGCTCCGGCTGGACTGCAAACTCGGGACCTACTACCACTCGCTCAGTACCTCCGAGTGCCTGGATGCGGAGCTGAGCGAGGCATACGCGGCTTGGCCCGACTCCACCCCCGATTCCACTTGGCCGCGGCTAGAACGGCGCGCCTGGCTGCATGAGCGGGTGCCTGACCCAGTCGCCGACGGGCGCCACCGCTCGGCCGCGATCGGCGTCTCGACGCTGACCATCGTGCGGGTCCGCAACCGCTCATTCGACGGCTACAAGATGTTCTTGTCGCCCCGCTCAGTCACGGTGGCCACCCAGCGGCGCCGCTACCACGTGGTGCCCTCGGGAATGTTCCAGCCGTTCATTCCCGGTGAGTCCGCCGACCTGCTCCAGGAGCAATTCTCGGTGGCGGCCACGGCGATCCGCGAGTTCGTGGAGGAGCTGTACGGCGTCCACGAGCTGGAGACCGGCGACGGGCGCGTCGATCCCAACGCGATCTACCGCCGCCGGAGGCCCAACTCCTCGACGGCATGCTCAAGGCCGGCGATGCGGCGCTGCTGTACTCCGGCGTGGCCGTCAACCTGCTCGCCCTGCGCCACGAAATCTGCACGGTGCTGGTCATCGAGGATCCCCGCTGGTACGAGCGCGAGCGCGGGGAGCTGCGGATCTGTGAGGAGTTCCTTCAGCAATGCGAGCAGGCTGAGCTGCTACCGGATCAACGCTGGGTTCAGCTCATCAGCCTGACACGGCCCGGCCTGGAGGTGGAGCCGATGTGGTGGGACCGCCTTGCGGGCGAGCACCATCGTGGCCCCGGGCGCGGCCGCCGTCGAGCTTGGCCTCCAGGTCGCTCGCGCGGTCACCTCCTGATGCTCGGCTAGCTGGGGAGGCAGATGGCGGCCGTGGCGTCGTCGCTGGCCTTGTACCGGGGCCAGCGAGCCCCAGCCGGATCAATGCCCTCAAGTTCCCGTGCCCGCGCGATCAGGCGCCCTGGTCCTTCGTCTTGCAGGACGGTCAGCAGCCAGCTCCAGTCACCGGCTCCATAGCGTTCCACCAGGCAAGAGACACCGTCACTGAGAAGGGCGGCCCGGGTGATGAGGGGCCGCGGTAACGACCCGGTCACCGCCTCATACGCCGCCGCCGGCTTGGCCCCAGCAACCCAGTACCCGCCGGGTTGGTTGCGGTGACGCCGCTGCGCCGCGACCAGCTCGTCCACCCGGGCCTGGTGGGCCGGCGACCCGATGGGATGCTCCCGGATTGCTGACTCCTCGGCCTGCGCAAACGCATCGACACGGCGGTCGGTCACAACCTTCAGGTCTGCTGGCCCATCCAGGACGATCACCGAGTCGAACAGCACTAGGTAGTCGAGGCCCTGGTCCCCCTCTCGCACGATCGTCACCGATGATGCCGNGGTCCCTGGGTCGTCCAGGTCGCAGGTGTGCCCATGGAGATCCGCGATGCTCGTGATGGCGGCCGCCAACACTTCCTGCAATGGCTGGTCGGGCTCGGTCGTTGCCGAGCTGAGTAGCTCGCTGCCCAGCCGGGCCACGAACCACGGCGTGCCGTGAGTGCAGCCGGTGCTGAGCGCCGGTGGCGCCGATAGCCCGTCGAGCACGATGGCGACGCTCGGACTGGCCGCAGCGAAATCCTCGTTCGGCTTGCTCACCGATCCGGCGGCGGTCTCGAAGGCTACATACGCCATATTTTCTTTCTGCGGTTTTGCTCCAACGCGAGCGCGGTTCAGCGCAGAACATCTCACCACGAACGAGCGCGCTGGCACGCTGATCGAACACTGAGGTTGAGGAGCCCCGGGCTTGCCAGCGCCCGGGGCTCTTCGCATCGAGGGGCCGGACGGGAGAGCCACCTCCCGTCCGGCCGGATGCACGGACCGGGGAGGAGACCCCGACCATGCACGTCCACCCTACTGCGCTGGACCCTGAGCCGTACCTGGTCCTCGACCTGAGCCGCGGCCTTGACCCGCATCAGGCTCGGTGTCGCCGGTGTCGCTGGCGGAGTGGCTGGCGGGCGACTGCCGTCCAAGCTCGCGTCGAGCGATGGATACCTCTCCTGACCCCGAGGAGCTCGACGAACTGTGAGCCTACGTCGTGCTGCCGTTCCGACGGCGGCGGGGGCCTTTGCGACGTCAAATGCGGCCGGTCTCGTGGGCCCACATGGCGACCTCGACGCGGTTTCGGGCGCCGAGTTTTCGCATGAGGCTGGCGAGGTGGGCCTTGACGGTGCTCGGGGTGATGTAAAGCTCGCTGGCGATCTCGTTGTTGGTGCGGCCGTGGGCTACAGGCACGAGGACTTCCTCCTCGCGGGCGGTGAGCGGTTCTATCGGCTGCCTCGGTGGTGAGGTCTGTGCGTGGGCGAACGCTGCGAGCAGTCGGACAGTCACGCTGGGTGCGATCAGTGCGTCTCCGTCGGCGGCGGCGTGGATGGCCTGGGTCAGCAGGGCGGGTCCGGCGTCCTTGAGCAGGAACCCGCGGGCGCCGGCCTTGAGCGCCCCGTGGACATACTCGTCGAGGTCGAAGGTGGTGATGACCACGATCGGCAGGGGGTCGGTGACGTCGGGGCCGGCGAGACGTCGGGTGGCTTCGATGCCGTCCATCAGCGGCATTCGGATGTCGAACAGGCCGACGTCGGGGCGCAGCTGGAGCGCCAGGCGGACTGCCTCGCGCCCGTCTGCGGCCGCGCCGACCACGTCGATGTCGGGTTGGGCGTCGAGCAGCATCGTCAGCCCGGTGCGCACGATGGGCTGGTCGTCGGCGATGAGGATCCTGATGCTCATCGTGGCGTCCCGGTACGGGGCAGGACCGCCTCTACCCGCCAGCCCCGCTCGGCGATGGGGCCTGCGTGGAAGGTGCCGCCGAGCAGTGAAGCGCGTTCCCGCATGCCCACCAGGCCGTAGCCCGCTGGGGCGCGGCCGCCAGCGGCGGAGCCGTCGTCGTCGATGGTCAGCCGTACCCGGTCGGCGTCGCCTGTGACGGCGACGGTGACCTGGGTCACGTGGCGGGCGTGCCGTCGAGCGTTGGTGATGGACTCCTGGGCTAGGCGGTAGATCGCGGCCCCGACCGCCGGGCTGAGGTCGTCGAACTCGCCGAAGAGCGTCACCTCGACGCAGGGACGCGTCTGGCCATCGGTGGCGAGCTGCTCGACCTCGGCCACGCCGGGCTGCGGCGCGAACTCGGTGTCCTGTGTGGCGCGGAGCACGCCGACGATGGCGCGCAGCTCGGTGAGGGTGCGGGTCGCTGCGTCCTCGATGATGGCCAGGGCCTCGACGGCACGCTCGGGGTGGGAGGCCGCGATGGCACGTCCTGCTTGGGCCTGGATGGCGATGCCCGAGACGTGGTGGGCGACGGTGTCGTGGAGCTCGCGAGCGAGCTGTTCGCGTTCGCGGGCCTTGGCTTGGTCGATGTCGCGGATGCGGATCTTCGCGCGATAGCGGATCGCGGCGCCGAGCGCGGCGGCGAACAGGAAGAACGCGTACCCTGCGACCGTCTCCACCAGGCTCATGGGGTCGGCGACGTAGGTGATGGCCAGCCAGAGCAGGATGACGCCGAGGCCGCTTGCGGCTTCCCGACCGGAGCCCCACCGGAACAGGGCGTAGGCCAGGATCAGCGCCGCGGAGATGCTGTTCAGCAGGGCGCCCTGCGACCCGGTGAGGATTCTGACGATGTCGACGATCGTCAACGTGCCGAAGGAGACCGCAACCGCGACGAGCGGGTGCGTGCGTCGCCACAGCAGGGGGCCCAGGACCGCGAGCGCCGCGAGCAGCAGCAGCGGGCGCGGCGCCAGGTCCTGGCGAAGCACCACTTCCACCAGGGACCAGCCAACCAGTGCTGCGACCAAGGCCCAGTCCCGCGGCCCCCGGTCCGGGGCATTCGTGGGTCGAGGTTCGGCCCACAGCGAGCGGAGTGCGTTGGTGGCCATCTGATCAGCCTAGGCAGCCCGCGTGCTCGGTGTATCCGCCGAAAGTACAAGAGCTCGGCTGTGCCAACGGCCAGGTCGAATCAGGCTGCGGGGCCGATGTGCCCGCCGCCAGCATCCGTGAAGATGGAAGCATCCACCCAATCAAGCCAAGGAGCATTGTGATGAGAACACCTCAATCCCACACCGCACGAGAGAATCCGACGTCCCAGAGCGCGCTGGAAGATCTGCGCATGCCCGTGCAGGCCAAACTCGCAGCAGCATGGACGAGCTTCATGTTCCTGTACATCTACGTCGACTACTTCCACCTGTACAAGCCCGGCGTGATCGACGGCATCCTGGGCGGCGCCGTCTTTGAGTTCGACATCAGCCAGACGTTGTTGACCGCCTTCCTCACGCTCATCGCGATCCCGATCCTAATGGTGATGCTCTCCATGATGCTGCCCGCCCGTGCGAACCGCACCATCAACCTCGTCGTGGCATCGCTGTACATCCCCGTTTCGATGTTCAACGCGGTGGGTGAGTCCTGGACCTACTTCTACGGCCTCTCCATCGGACTCGAGGTGCTGCTCCTGGCCTTCATCCTGCGCTCCGCCTGGACCTGGCCCCGCACGGCGGCACCGGCGACCAGGACAACCAGCCTCAACACNGAGCCACTCCGCACNCCGCAGCAGACATGACTGCCCGCCCCGCGCCCGACCATCCTTCGCTCGCGCCACCCATGGGCACGGTCACCTGTGTCAGTGTTCGCTGTTGAGCACTCCGTCCCACCCCATCCCCCAGAACGGTCCCGGTCATGATCGAGGCACGCGAGCTCACCAAGCGTTACGGCGACACCACNGCCGTGCACTCCCTCAGCTTCACGATCGCGCCCGGGACCGTCACCGGGTTCCTCGGCCCGAACGGCGCCGGCAAGTCCACGACCATGCGCATGATCATGGGACTGGACCGGCCGACGTCGGGCACCGTCACCGTCAACGGCAAGCCCTACCGGCAGCACCGTGCCCCCCTACGGGAGGTCGGCGCCCTGCTGGAGGCAAGCGCCGTGCACCCCGGCCGCAGCGCCCGCTCGCACCTGCGCTCCACGAACATCGCCAGCCGCGCGCTGGGCACGCCGACACCAACCGAACGTGGACACGCGTTGGACACAGATACCCGCCCACAGCCGGACCCGGCCAGACTTGGCCGGACACACATCACGGCCGCTGACCCTCGTTTCACCGGGTCAGCGGCCGTGGTGTGCTGGTGGTGGTTGGTAGCCCCGACCGGATTCGAACCGGCGCTACCGCCTTGAGAGGGCGGCGTCCTAGGCCGCTAGACGACGGGGCCGCGGCAGACCGGACGAGGTTACCGT
>JGI25406J46586_10001306_pt1 | contig 11732 bp, 7 predicted proteins | sample TabmetS4T2R2_FD_46586 | JGI IMG/M metagenome (IMG submission 46586) | reverse complement strand
CGCCCGCTGCCGATGGCTTCGGCGCGTCGACTTCCTGTCGACGGTATCCGGTGGCGGCTATGTCGGGTCGTTCCTCGGCCGATGGTTCGATCGTCTCCGTCCACACTCGGAGTGGGGTGGAGCGCGCGCGCCGATTCAGGAGGTGCCCGATCGGATTGAACGTGAGCTGAACGACGAGGAGTCGCCGGCCATCCGCTGGCTGCGCGCCAACGGCAATTATCTGGCGCCGCAGGGCGGAGCCGACGTGCGCACGGACGCGGCGGTGTTCCTCCGCAACTTCCTGAGCGTCCACTTCGTGGTCGGCGCGCTGCTGTTTGCCTTGCTCGGTACGCTCGATTGGGTGCGGTACCGCCTGTTTGATCCGGTGTTTGCGGTGTTGCTCTACGGGTGGCAGCCCGTGGCATTGGGCGGCGTCGCGATGGCCATTTGGACCGTGGTGTTCAATCTGTTCGCGAGCCCGTGGCTTCTGCTCGCTGGACTGGTCGTGCTGTTCACCGTGGTCCCGAAGATCGCCGCCTACTGGATCGTGTCGCAGGATCGCCACGGCCGCTTCTCCGGGCCGCCGCTTCTCGCGCTGCTCGTCATCGTCACCGGTCTCCTGCTGGAGGCGTGGCTGCATTTCAACCTGATTTCGTTGATCGCCGCGATCGCTCTGCTCACGTCGTTTCTGCACGCTGAACTGGCGTGGTGGCGTGGACGGCGGCGAGAAGAGGCAATCGGGCGCGGCAGCGTCGAAACGCAGCGCCTCCGAACGCGCAATCAGCTCACAATCGAGCTTGGCGGATCGCTGAGGCTCACGCTGGTCGCCCTGGCCTTTGCCGTGATTGACGCGCTCGGTCACGGGCTGCAGCAGCGCGTCGCCGGTACGCAGGCCTACGTCGCCGCGTTTGGTGCGATGACCGCCGCGATGACAGCGCTGGCGCCGATCACGCGCTGGGTGGCGAAGCTGTTCGCCGGCGAGAAGACCGGCAGTACGTCGGCGCTTCGCGGTCTCGTCAAGGCACAGGTCGCCGCCGGCATGCTCGCCGCCATCCTGTTTGCTGTGCCGCTCGTCACCGTCTCATTGGTGACTCACCTCGCGTACGACGGCGGCGTGAACGTCGCCCGCGGACTCGCGCTCACGCTGTTCGCATGGGTGCTGTCAATCATCTTCGCGCACCCTCGCGCGCTCGCGTTCGTCAACAGGTCCTCGCTCGCCCAGACGTATGGGGCGAGGATCGCGCGAGCGTATCTCGGCGCCAGCAACCCGGTGCGTCACCGGCCGCAGGGTGCGAACGTCACCGAGGTCGTGGCCGGCGACGACGTGGCGTCGATTCGCGATTACGAGCCGTTCAGGACCGGCGGACCGTTTCATCTGATCAACACGACAGTCAACCAGACGATCGACTTCACCTCGCAACGCGGCAACCGCGATCGCAAGGGCGACAACCTGGCCGTGAGCTGCGTCGCCATGACCGTCGGCGAGCGATGGCATGCGGAGTGGAAGGATCGCGTCGGTCCCGTGCGCGAAGGGCTCGGCCGCAAACGGCCGTCGGGTCTGGCTCCGATTGGCTACCACCGCGGCGGCGATCATCCGCTCGTCGACGAAACCGGGCGGCCGGCGAACCACGCCGAGATGCTCTCGTTGCGGCAATGGGTGGCGATTTCAGGCGCCGCCGTCGGTCCAGGCATGGGCCAGACAACGAAAGCCGGCACGGCGCTGTTGTACGGCCTGGCGAACCTGCGTACCGGTTACTGGTGGAACAGCGGGATCACGGACGCGGCGCGCGACGGCTTCCCCGTCGTGACCTTCTTCCGTCGCCTCGGCTACGTCTTCGAGGACATCTTCCTCACACAGTCGCTGCTGATCGCGGAATGGCTCGCGCGGTTTCCCGGTCCCTGGAACCGGTTCTGGCACATTTCCGACGGCGGCTTCTTCGAAGTGCTCGGCGCCTACGAGCTGATTCGTCGTCGCGTGCCGCGCATCATCGTGTGCGACGGGAGTGCCGACCCGCAGTATCAGATGGAGAGCGTCGCCAATCTGATGCGCAAGGTGCGAATCGACTTCGGTGCCACGATCGAGCCGTTCACTGCCGACCAAATCGCCAAACATGTTCCTGAGGGTCTGCAGGGTGCGATCGGGACGCTCGACGATCTGCGGCCGACGACGACGTCGCCGACTGGCGCCGCCGTATCGACGAAGCATGCGGCGTTGTTCTGGGTCCATTACTCCACGGCGCCGGCGCGACCCTCCGTGCTCCTCTACGTGAAGGCCAGCGTGACCGGCGACGAGAGCACCGACGTGCTGCACTACCGAACGGCGCATGCCGACTTCCCGCACGAGGGGACCTCCGATCAGGTGTTCGACGAGGAGCAATGGGAGAGCTACCGCTGCCTGGGTGAACACGTGCTGTCGCCGCTGTGCGGCGCCGGGGCGTGGTTCTGGTCGATACCGCTGGAGAGTGCCTGATGATCATCGACTCGAAGCGTCTGGGGCCCGTGCGATTCACTGCGGAGGATCTCGAATACAAGGGATCGCGATACTCGGACGTCAGAAGGGCGCTGTTCGCGAACCGCTACTACCTCACGTGGGGAGGCGCCGATGAACCGCCGCTGCCGGTCTACGCCGTGCGCCTCCGCTACGCGCTCGCCGGGCTGCTGCGGCGGCGCTGGCGGTTTCAGCAGGCCTCGGACCGCATCGTCGATTCGCGTGCCGATCTGCGGTGGGGCGAGGATCACCTCGGGGCTCGTCGCATCCTGCATCCGAACGGCGTGTGTCTGCTCGGCACCTGGTCGATCGACGGCGGCGACGCCGAGTATTCAGGCTACTTTCGTCCGGGCTCGCGCGGCCTGGTTATCGCGCGCTACTCCGTCTGCTGCACCGAGACGCGCCGCGGTCGATACCGATCCCTGTCGATGGTCGGCAAGATCTATCCGACCACCGATCCCAACCACGCGCAGCTGCTGCGACCGGCAAACTTCATCACCCAGGAGGACCTGGGCGGATCGCGATCGCAGAACATCGGCGACGTCGAATTGCGGAACGCGCCCGATGTGACGCCGTGGCGCCGCGGGTCGGGCCTGCCGGTGTTCCTGCTCACCGGCCTCGTGCTTCGCCGCACCGACGTGCAGACGACGATCCGCCAGTTGTACGAGATCGCCGAGCTCGGCATGCCGCCGCGGTCGTTTATCAAGACGCCGGTCTTCATGCGGCTCGTCACCGATCCGGCGCAGCAGCGGAGCGACGATCCCGACCTCGATTTCCGAGACGAGATTCTCGGCCGCATCTACAATCGCGGCGACGCGACGCCGCGACGCACCTTGACGTTCCACGTCGAGGTTTCGGATACGGGAACGCGTCGCGGTCTCCTGGCGCAACGGCAGCGCGTCACCGGCTGGCAGCGGATCGGCCGTCTGGAGTTCAGCGAGGCGGTTGCCTCCTACAACGGCGACTTCGTCCTTCATTACCCCCACCCGGCATGGCGCGATGATCCGAACGACGCATCGACCGTTCGTCGACGCCCCCCTCGAAGTCAAAAGTAAGAAGTCAAAAGTCAAAAGTAACTCTCGAGGTTGGCTGTCCGAAACTTGTGACTTACTTTTGATACGCCGAGGCGAGTTTCTCGGTGGTCATCGCAGGTCGTACTCGTCGTGGCGACGCCACCAGATGCCCTCCTCGTTTCGTCCTTTGGGTGCGCGATCGAGCCACGGGTACATGCCCCAGACCGCATCCAGTCCGCGCGCGTAGGTCGAATACGTGTGGTAGACGACGTTGTCCTCGAGGACGAAGGCGCTCATGCCGGGCCTCTCGCGGGTGTACGTGGCCACGTCCGTCCCCGTCATGGCCGCGTTGTCTCCGACCGGCGTGCCCTGCATCCGGCTCGCGAACCCGTCGTCCGTCCGTACTTGCCACGGCTTCTCGCGCCTGTAGTTGTATTGGATGGCTCCCTCGCGTTGTTGCTCTTCGGTGAATGACACGCTGAAGTCGCCGTTGAAATCGCTGCCGAATGAGGACGCCCACGGGAAGCTCCACCCCATCCGCCGCTTGTACGCCTGCAGCTTCGCGAGCGGCGCCCGCGATACCGCCGACAGCGTGACGTCGTGGTTCGCGAGGTGTACGACGAAGCCGTTGAAGCCGTCGGCGATGTTCGAGCAGGTGGCACATCCCGCTTTGTAATCGGGTCCGAACATGAAGTGGTAAACGAGGAGCTGCGAGCGCCCTCGGAAGAGATCTGCCAGCGTGGCGCTTCCTTCTTCGGTATCGAATCGATACGCTTTGTCGATCCGAACCCACGGCAGTTCCTGCCGTCGCCGTGCCAGCTCGTCGTTGCGGCGCGTGAGCTCCTTCTCCGCTTTGAGCAGCTCGAGCCGTGCCGTCAACCATTCTTCACGTGTTCCGATCCTGTGTGTCGTCATCGCTCTTTCCCCTTCGTCGGACGTGCTTGCGGTCCGTTCCGTTCTCGAGCGACCGCCCGTTGGTGCTCGTGAGATAGATTTAGCGCGCGTGCGTCGACGGGCGGGAGTGACAAGTGTGGCGGGATTCCGATGGACTCGCTGATCACGGCCGCGGCCCGTGCCCTGGCGGCGGGTGATCCGCTCGGCGCACTGAAGCGGGTTGCCCTGCGCGACGACGCTCCCGCACTTGCGTTGCGAGGTATCGCGATGGCGCAGCTCGGCGATCTCGTTCGAGCGAAGGCGCTTGTGCGACGGGCAGCGCGTGCTCTCGCTCCCAAAGAGGCCTTGGCCCGGGCCAGGTGCATCGTCGCCGAGGCGGAGATCGCGCTCGCCTCTCGCGATCTCCGCTGGCCCGCGAAGGCGCTCCACGCGGCGCGGGCGACGCTCGAGGCGCATGGCGATCTGGTGAACGCCGCGCATGCGCGGTATCTCGAGGTCCGCCGCCTCCTTTTGATCGGGCACCTCGAAGACGCCGAGCGTGCGCTCCGCGAGCTTGATCCAGCGCCCTTGCCGCCTGCGTTGAGAACGGCGCACGCGTTGGCTGTCGCCGAGATCGCGATTCGCCGATTGAAAACGAGGGCGGCGCGTGATGCGCTCGATCGTGCCGAGAGCGCAGCGCGGCAGGCGCGCATACCAGCGCTGAGCGCCGAGGTCGAACGCGCCTGCCGCATCCTGAACACCCCTGCCGCGCGCGTGATTGCGGGTGGCAGGGAGCGACTCCTCCTGCTCGAGGAGGTCGAAGCGTTGCTGGCGTCGAAGGTGTTCGTCGTCGACGCGTGTCGTCACGCCGTGCGTCAGGCTGGTGCGGTAGTCTCGCTCGCGACACGGCCGGTGTTGTTCGCCCTCGCGCGCGCGCTGGGCGAAGCGTGGCCGGCAGACGTGCCGAGGGACAGGCTCGTTGCGCGAGCCTTTGGCGCCGCGCATGCCGATGAATCGCATCGCGCGCGCTTGCGGGTCGAAGTCGGACGCCTTCGCGCGAAGCTGCGTACGCTCGCCGACGTGACGGCGACGAGCCAAGGATTTGCGCTGGCAGCGCGCCGCGCTCGCGAGGTCCTCGTTCTGGCGCCGCCGTCCGACGGCGAGCATGCTGCCGTTCTCGCCTTGCTCGCCGACGGCGAGTCGTGGTCGAGCTCGGCCCTGGCGCTTGCGCTTGGAACGAGTCAGCGCACCGTGCTGCGAGCTCTCGATGCGCTTGCGGCAGCAGGAACGGTGCAGTCACTCGGTCACGGGCGAGGTCGTCGCTGGATGACACCGCCGATGGCGGGACTGACGACGACGACCTTGTTACTTCCCGCTTCTCTGCCGACTGATTAGGATCGACGCATGGTGCGTCGATCAAAGGCCCAGATCATTCGTGAGTATGGACCTTTTCCGGGTATCGACCGGGTGCATGGAGTCACCTACGACGGCCAGCGCGTCTGGTTTGCCGGCGGTGACACTCTGAGCGCGCTCGATCCCGAGAGCGGCAAGACGCTGCGCTCGATCGATGTCGCCGCGGACGCAGGCACAGCGTTCGACGGCCGGCATCTGTATCAGCTGGCCGAGGATCGGATCCTGAAGATCGATCCGAACACCGGACGCGTACTCGCGACCATACCGGCGCCTGGCGGCGGCGCCAACTCGGGGCTTGCGTGGGCCGAAGGGACGCTGTGGGTGGGGCAGTATCAGGACCGGAAGATCCATCAAATCGATTCCGAAACAGGTGCGGTCCTTCGGACGATCGAAAGCAATCGATTCGTCACCGGGGTTACCTGGGTCGACGGAGAGCTGTGGCACGGGACGTCGGAAGACGACGAGAGCGACTTGAGGCGAGTCGATCCGCGAACGGGAGAGGTTCTCGAGAGGATCGAGATGCCGCCAGGAGTCGATGTCTCCGGGCTCGAGTCCGATGGCGGTGATCGGTTCTTCTGTGGAGGAGGAAGGAGCGGGAAGGTGAGGGCCGTGCGCCGGCCGAGGCGAGGCGACAATCATTCCTGACGTGAGGTGATCTCGTGTTGTCTTCGTCCCTGCCTCAAGGGAAGTTGCCCTAATCACGACATCCGAGACACACTAAACTAAGGTTTGCCTCAGTTGAGCAAACCACGGAGCTACGTCGAACACGGAGAACACGGAGAAACACACCATAAAGTTGCTCCGTGACCTCCGTGTCAACGTTCTCCGTGGTCTCAACACAGGTGAACTCTGGGATTAAGTCATCCCAATCGTCTGCCGTCTGGTCCTGGGGGAACTGTGTCCGACGTGACCCGCGCTCTCGAAACGTGCGACCACACCGTCTCGCCACTCGTTGCCGTTCAATCGTCCTCCTCGCCCGCATGCGACGACCTGCCAGCTCCTGTTCGCGAAGGACTGCCGTCTACGTACCGGATGCGCGCTGACGCGCATTATGTCGACGAGCTCGACACCCCGTCGATCGTCAAGGTGCAGATGATTCGCGTGCACGCGATCGACGCCGGCGACGAGGGGAATGCGGCCGCGTTGCCGTCGCTGGTCGATTCCATTCACAAGCACGGCGTGATCGAACCGCTGATCGTCCAGAAGCGCGAGCGTCGCTATCGATTGATCGCGGGCAGCAAAAGGCTGGCGGCGGCGAAGCAGGCAAAACTGCAGGAGGTGCCCTGTCTTGTGCGACGCATCGACGACGACGAAGCGAACCTGCTCGCGGCCGCAATGAAGAACGCGGTTCCGCCGGCCGCGCCGCTGTCGGCGCCGGAGCTGCGCGTGGTAAGAGAGCCTCACGGCGTGCACACGGCAATCGGTGACGTCGCCGCGAGCGAATCGCGACTGCCGAACCTCCGCCTGCACGATGATGCGATGGCCGCATCACTCGACGTCGTCCTCTCCTCGACGGCGCTGCTGAGCGAGAATGGCCCGCAGCTGGCGCGGAGCGTGGCGTGTGACGTGATTCGTGCCGAGGCTCGCCGCGCATATGCGGCGCTGCAGGCTGCGCGGGCGATGCGATACGGCGTCGTCGCGGATCAGCGCAGCGTATCGCCGGTAGCGCTCGTGCAGAACGTCGTCGAGATGCTCGCGCCTGAAGCGCAGTTGCGCCGATTCGCGGTCAGAACCGCGATTGACGTCGGCGAAGGCACGATGATTCGCGTCAATCAGGATCTGCTGGCGCACGCCTTGTTTGGCGTGGCCTTGATGATCGCGGCGCCGCTTGCGCGCGCCGACAGCGCCGCTCTCACCGTGAGCGCGTCGCGCGAACCCGCGGGCAAGATAACGCTGTCGCTGGTGCAGCGGTGTGTTCCTGTGACTCCAACTTGGCCCTCGGCCCCAGATGTTGGAGACGGTCCAGCGATCGTTTCACTCGTTGCCCTGAGACACGCCGCGCAGGCCTACGGCGGTCTCGTGTTCACGACTCGGCTTCCCGACGGCGCACGTGTTGCGCTCGAAATGCCGCTCGCAACCACCGCCGCCTGAGCTCGTTGTCGTTGGCTTCGCCAACGGGAACGGCCGTTACCTCGGCGTGACACGGAACAGGCCGCCGGGATTGCCGTCCTCGATCATCCAGAGCGCGCCGTCTGGAGCGACTTCCACGTCGCGAATGCGGTGGCCAACGTCCCAGCGTTCGGCCGGCGTGGCTCCGCCCTTGCCGTCGAAGCGAATGCGGTTCAGCGTGCGCGAGGCAATCCCGCTGATCAGGGCAGAGCCCCGCCACTGCGGAAACATCGCGCCGTTATAGAACGTCAGGTTGCCGGGCGCGATCACCGGCGTCCAGTAGATCACCGGCTTCGCCAGATCGGATCGCATATCCGGGCTTGGGATTGGGACGCCGTTGTAGTTGACGGCATATGAAACGAGCGGCCAACCGTAGTTCTGGCCCGGCTCGATCAGATTCAGTTCGTCGCCGCCTCGCGGACCGTGCTCCACTTCCCACAGCCGGCCGTCCGGTCCGAACGCGAGGCCGTAGGGCGTTCGATGACCGCTGGTCCAGATCTCCGATGGTGCGAGATTGGGCCCGGTGAAGGTGTACGTGCTCACGATGGGCGCTGTCTTCGCCGCTTCGGTGTCGCGCGGTGGATTGATCAGCGGAACAGTCGCCGCGCCGGTCTGTCCCGCCCTCGGATTGCGCGGAGCGGGCTTGCCGTCGAGCGTCAGACGCAGGATCTTGCCAAGCGCCTGGTCGGGATCCTGCGCCGGTGTCATTCGCTGGCGATCGCCGACCGTCAGGAACAGATACTGCCCGTCGGGTGAGAAGGCGATCTGCCCTCCGAACTGTCCGCCGCGGCCCTTGGGCATCTGACGCCACAACACCTGCAATCGATCGAGGCTTGCCGTGTGCTCCCCGATGCCCAGGCGCGCGCGTGCGAGCGCGAGGCTGGAGCCGCCGTCACCGGGCTCCGCATAGGTCAGATAGACGCTGCGGTCGGTTGCGTAGTGCGGCGACACGAACACGCCCAACATGCCACCCTGGCCCTGGTACAAGACCTCAGGCACGTTCTCGACCGGCGTCTTGTCCCCGTTCTGTGTGACCAGCCACACCGGTCCGACCTTCTCGGTAATGAGCATGCGCCCGTCGGGCAGAAAGGCGATGCGCCACGGCAGGTTCAACGTCGTGACCTGCGTCATGGTGAACGGCAGGCTCGCTTCGGGATTCAGATTACCCGCGTTGATCTGAGCTAGCGCCGTGACCGACACGAGCGTGAGGAGCAGCGCCGCGTTCAGAAGCATCTTCATGAATGTCGTCCCTCGCCGACGGTGAACGACAAGAATACGCGCAAAGTTGCCTTTGGGGCAGCACGAGGAGAGGATCGCCTCCGTCATGACTGAAGTGGGAATCGTCGGTGCCGGTCCGGCCGGACTGGCCGTCGCGCGCTATCTCGCGTCCCAGGGATTCGAGCCGGTGCTGTTCGAGCAGGGAGACACGATCGGAGGGCAGTGGAGTGGAGATCGGACCCGCAGTGGAGTGTGGCCGTCGATGCGCACCAACACGAGCCGCATCTTGACCGCCTTCAGCGATCTGCCGCACCCGGCCGACGCGCCGGTGTACATCCCGAACCAGGTGATCCACGAATACCTGTGCGCCTACGCGGAACGGTTCTCGGTGACCTCGCGGATCCACTTGCGTACGCCGGTCATGGCGCTCGAGCGCGGCGCCGGCAGGCGACGCTGGCTGCTGCGCACGCCGGCGGGCGAACGGGCGTTCGCGCACGTCGTTGTCGCCACGGGCGCCTTCCATCGCTGGACGCTCCCCGCGGTGCCTGGCTTGAATTCGTTCTCCGGCGTGGGCGGCGTTTTACACACGTATCAGTATGCGGACGCCGGCAGCTTTCGTGGGCTGCGTGTTCTCGTCGCCGGCGGGGCGATCAGTGCGCTCGAGATCGCCAGCGATCTGGCGATGGCGGGTGCGGCGTGCGTCACCGTGACCGTCCGCCGCCAGCGTTACGTCCTGCCGAAGCTTGCGGGCGGCACGCCCAGCGATCACGTCGTGTTTACGCGTTATCACGCGCTGGCGGAGGAAGCGTTTTCCGCGGAACGCGTGGATCGGATGTACACCGAGGTCGCACTGCGCCTCGGCGGCCGGCCGGAATATTACGGGGCGCCGGCGGCCCGCGCCACCGTGGGTCAGGCAGGAATCACGTTGTGCCAGCACTTCCTGCCGCTCGTGGCCGAGGGCCGCATCGACGTACGCCCGTGGATGAGCGATATCGACGGACAGAGGGTGCGCTTCTCCGACGGACAGGCGGGCGAGTTCGATGCCATCCTGTTTGGCACCGGCTTCGACGTGCACCTGCCGTTCCTCGCGCCTGAGATCCGCGACACCCTCGGCCTCGACGCGCGGCACATCGAGCTGCACAGGCGGACGTTCCATCCTGCGCTGCCGGGCCTGGCGTTCGCTGGGCTGTGGGATCAGGCCGGTCCTTACTTTCCGCCAATCGAGCTGCAGGCGCGCTGGATCGCATACACGTGGAGCGGCGCTGTGCCAGCCCCATCCGAGGACGAGATGACCGCCGGTATTACGGCGTATCGCGCACGCCGCGGGTTGCCGCAGAAGACACGAATGAACGTCGTGTCACTGCAGTTCTCCCGGGCCGCACGCGTCGAGCCGTCGCTGGAGCGCTGGCCACAGCTGGCAATGCCGCTGCTCTTCGGTCCGCTGAGTCCGGTGTCGTTCCGGCTCGAGGGCCACGACGCGCTGCCGGATGCTCCTGCCCGTGTCGCTGCCGAAGCCGAAGCCTTTGGATGTGTGCTGTCCGATGGTGCGACCGCCGAGCGGCGCAAACAGATCGACGACCTGGCGGCAGCGAGCCGCAGCGCATCGCTGGCGGCCGCTCTGGGAGTGATCTGAAAACCGCGCGCGATGCCATCGTGTGACCAACACCTCCGCGCGAGCGACGCTCAACCACAGACCTCGCCGTTGCTCGAGCCATTCTTCGTCGACCGGATGGAACGCGATCCGCGACGTGAAGACCAGCCGGATTGTGATCGCGTGCGGTTCAGATCTCCAGCAGATCCTGACCCAGGACCACGTCCCCGCCGAAACTCGCTCGCGCGGCGTCGATCCACATTTGTTCGCTGACCTGCGGATCGTCGCCCGGCACAAAGTGCGACAGAACCAGCGTCTTGACGCCAGCTGCTCGAGCGATGCGGCCGGCGTCTTGCGCCGACGTCTGATGGGCGAGGATGCTACTTTTCAGCGCTGCCGCGTTCGGCACGCGGGCGACGAGGCGATCGATCGCTGGCGGATACATCACGGAGTGCACCAGGACATCCGCGCCGGTGGCGAGCTTCACAATGTTCTGCGAGGGTGCCGTATCGCCGGAGATGACAATCGATCGATCGCGAGCGTCGAAGCGGTAGGCGAACGCAGGAACGACGGGTGGGTGATCGACCAGTGCGGACGTCACCCTCACGTTGTTATCGGACATCACGAGGCCACCCGCCCGGAGCTCGTGAACGTGTACGAGCGGCACGATCGGCGACCTGCCCTCGTTGGCAATCCGCGCGTCGATGTCGTACTTGTTCATCTCGAAGAACAGCTTCGTCATCTTTCCGAGTGGCGGCGGTCCCCAGGTGTCGATGCGCGTGCTCAGACCCGCCGTCCATGCCAGCCAGATCAAATTCCCATAGTCGGCGTCGTGATCGGAATGGTGATGCGTGATGAAGACGTGACGCAGCATCGCCAGCGGCACGCCTGCACGCGTCAGCTGCCGCGCAACACCGTCGCCGCAGTCGATCACGTACGCAGCGTTGCCGGTGACGATCACTTGCGCCGAGGCGGCCCGTGACGTTTGCGGTCGCGGTCCACCGGCCGTGCCAAGGAGAATGAGCCTCGTTCGTGCGTTCTCGGCGGG
>JGI25406J46586_10001304_pt1 | contig 11735 bp, 13 predicted proteins | sample TabmetS4T2R2_FD_46586 | JGI IMG/M metagenome (IMG submission 46586) | reverse complement strand
CGGGTGAGCGTATTTGCGTAACTGCACGAATTGCAGCCGGGTGCGCGACCGTACTCGTATGTGGTGGTGCGCCCAAGCGGGTCGGCCATGGTCTTGACCCGGTTGTATTCATCGTAGGTGTAGGTGGTCGTGTGACCGAGCTCATCCGTGACAGCGGTGCGGTTGCCGAAACTGTCGTACTGGTAGCCGGTCATGCTGCCGTCCGCATGCGTCGTGGTGAGGAGCTGCCCACGCCAGTTGTATGTGTACGACGTGGTGTTGAGCCGGGCGTCGGTGACGGACGCGACCAGCCCAGTCGGGTAGTACGTGTAGGTGGTGACGTTGCCGAGCGCATCCGTCTTGCTCGTCACATTGCCGGAAGCATCGTAGGCGAACGATTCGGTCCCGCCGCTGCGCAGGCGGTGGGTGAGCAGCGATTAACGATGACATCGTCCCAGTCTTTTCCGCCGAGCCGGTGATCGCCATTGGTGGCAATGATGTGCAGCTTCTGTTTTTCGATCCGCATGATCGTGACGTCGAACGTCCCGCCGCCGAGGTCGAACACAAACACGGTTTGGTCTTCATCGAGTTTGTCGAGGCCGTAAGCGAGCGCGGCCCGCGGTTGGCTCATTGATGATCTGGAGAACGTTGAGACCGGCGAGCTGTCCGGCGGTGATGGTGGCGGTGCGCTCGGCGTCGTTGAAATAGGCCGGCACGGTGATGACCGCGTCGGTGACCGGTTCTTTCAGATACCGTTCCGCATCGACGATGAGCTTCTTCACGATCAGGGCCGAGAGTTCTTCGGCCGAGTAAATGACGCCGTCGAACTCGCGATGAAATTGCTCCTTCGGCTTGCCCATCTCGCGCTTGATAAAATCGACAATCTTCTCCGGCTCGGCCACCGCGCTGTTCCTGGCGATCGTGCCCACGACCACGTTGTTTTTGTCGAACAGGATCACCGACGGCGTGATCCGCTCGCTCTCCGCGTTCGGGATGATCTGCGGCTTACCGTAGGCATCGATATGCGCCACGGCCGAGAAAGTTGTGCCGAGATCGATTCCGACAGCTTTACGGTGGATCATAGAGAGAAAGTGAAAACGTGGTCAGGCGGCGGCTCTCCGTATCTGCGCCGGTGGGAAACAGTGCAGTTTCCATGCCGCAAGCGCCTGTGAGTCACGGGTAAATGGAAGATCGACAATGCCGTCGCGCACTGGCGAAGCGGCACGGAGCGGCGATCTGGGCGACCACTGTTGTTGCTACACGGCGGCTGGGAAGCCGCGGCTGAACAATCAATCGTCGCGTGGCGGCTCAGTTGAACCGCTCGTATATTGGGCGATGCGGCTTCTGTGGGAAAATGAGGCGTGACCCTGCGGGAGATTGGCGCGCTTGTCGCCGGTCCCGACTACGCTGCGGTCAGTCAGCGCGTTCGCCGGACCGAAGATCGAATGCGCCGGGACAACAAATTGTGGGACAGCTGCCAATTGTTGAATGTTTTACGATACCACGCCGTTCTCAGTTCTCCCCAGTTCTCCGTTTCCCGCTTCTACCGGCGACTCGCGCCTAGTCTATTTCTTTAGTTCCTCGACTCCGAGTGAAGTCCGGAGTTGCGATAAAACGTAGTGGCGCTGCCCATCAGGGGTGTCCACCGTCAGAGATCCATACTAGAGATCGGAATCTGAACCACACGCGCTATAGCACGGTCCGTCGCTTCCCCGTCAGTGCGGGGAAAACTGATCAGAAGCAAAAAGCTTCTTGGTGGTTGGCCGATATACAATCGTCCGAGCTTAGGCAATTGAATAACTTTCGTTGCTTTCCAGATTTCGGTCACCCGATAGTTGATCTGTCCGGGTTTACTATCGTTTGGCTCGGCGACTACGACAATGTCGGCCGCCGATAACCATGAAGGCACGTCGCTTCCAGCAGCTCGCCCCGCCGGTACAATCGAGACAGCCAACGAAATAATCTTGAAAAAACAAATGCGCCTGATCATGACCAGCCTGGTGTGCGATGTGCAATAAACGAGCAGACAGGACCAGGCGGAGCATATGTTGCCGTGCAACCCTCTGGAATCGCCGCAACCGCCGCGCCGCCCATTCTCCCCCATCTCGCAATTTGCGCGGCTAATGATTCTTTACGACGCCCTTTATTCGCTCGGCTAAATCTCGTGCCTCCTGATCATTCCATAAGCCGACGCCGCTAATTGCCATTTGGTTACCACGAATTGGTTCCCTAATCACCGGCGCCATTATCAGCCGGCCGTCGATAACAATTGCAAGTCGCTCCTTTAGGTGTTGAGTCATGTATGTTCGAAGCCGGCCGGCNCTTTCGGGTGTAAACGTGAGAACGACCCGCGATTGCTCGTGGTCTTTCTCTGCAATCGCGGACTGTATATCCAAATCGTCTAAAGAGCTTGTCTTTTCCACGTTTAACACGGTGTCAGAAGAACCGAGCTGCATTGGCGCTGTGTTCGCTGCCGCAGCCGCACGTACTAATCGAAAACTAATTAGCGGCGCCGGTTCAGCGTAGGCTGAGCCCACCGCGGCCAAAACCATGATTAATCGGATCATCGCTTGCATAAATCAGCTAAGTTCACTGGTTTAACGGAATGTCTATGTAGTGACTGTTTGGATCATATATGTTTCCAGCGCAATCTTCTTCCGATAGCTCAGGATCGCCTGCAAAAATAAAGCCATCCTCATATGTGAGTTCCACTGTACAGCATTTGTAGCACTTTCGATCCTCTTCAGGTTCATCGAACAATGCTGCCATACACGCAAAGTTCGCTTCATCGTACCCAACAGCGGCTCTCGGGTTAGCCTTGCCATNATGATTGCGTTCATATTCCTGCTCCTCATGCATGCGCTCGACCGCCTCGCTTAACATGTGCTCGAGCATTTCCAAATCCATCTCACTCCTTCTAAAGAAAGGTCGATATGGCAAGGGAATTGGCCGCGCCTGTCGACCAAATGCATCCCGCAATGTTGATGGAGTATTACGAACATAACGATACAGATTAACATCTTGTGCTCCAAATCTCGCTGGGTCGGTCTGCAAAAATCTGCCCAAATCGGGCGAGTAGATGCGGTTGCGGTAATCGTAGAGGCCGAGCTCGGCAATATATTCGCCCAGGGGCATGGGGTATCACTGNTTTCGATAATACCTGTCTTCGGTTAGATAAATGATCACTGTGCCAGTTACGGTACGGGAAACCCGGCTACCAATCGTGGCCTCTGATGGAGCTTCTCCAATCTGTGGATTGTATCTGGGACGCGCAAACCACAGGGTTAGGTGTCTCGGAGTAACTGCACATTGTCGCCGTGCACTCGAATCATAGTAAGAATCGTCTGTAAATTAAGACGAATCGCGTAGCTTTCACCGGGATCAACTGCGGCTTCTGTCTCGCCGGTCTTCACAATCTCGGCCAGACGTGGCCACAGACTGATACCATCGATCTCGACGGATGAAGTTGCAGACTCCGTGGCAAGTCTCATCAGCGTCGGGCGATCCGGAGCTGTGAACACAGGCAACTCGCGCACGCCATCCGCCGTGGAATAACTCAGGAAGCCCGTCTGCGAAATCTCTGCCGGCTGCTGAGCTAGCACCCAAAAGCGCCCGAAGAAAAGACTCTCGTAAAGCCGAACCACGAGTGATGGATCAGCGCGAAAAGCTTTGAGCAAGTGCAGTAGTTCGGCGTTCAGCTTCGGCGCGCGATTAAGCATCTGACATGGGGATAGGCCGACAATCTTGTTGCTGCCTATCCCGGCTAAAAGCCTAGATAACGAGATTTTTCGCATTTTGAGAAGCATTGTTTTTCCTAATTTTGATTCGAGTCCGCACCGCTACCAAGCTTTCCAGCGTTTTCCGGAATCGATCTGCAATATAGCTGCTTCAGCACAAAGACGGTCTTCATCTTTCAGAGAAATTTCGATCGCTGTGCCATCACAAAATTCGATCGCGATTTTTTGGTGTGGTTCGTCGTGCGCGGCCGTGACTACTTTGCCGATTTGCTCGCAAAGAGCGTCTCGATAGCCAGGGGTCTTTTGGCTAAAGGTCTTGAATTCCGTTCTCACGCGCGGAGCGGTGTAGGCATTGAGATAAGGTCCGTCAAAAAGGAGCTGAACGTAGTTTCGGACGAACGTAACCCCCGCCAATTCACGGTTTTGAAGCTCACTTAGCACTGAAGTTTCACCCACGGTTTCATACATGATGATATCACTTTGCCGGTATATGCCACCACGGATCTGAGGGGGGAATTGTTTGCCCGCTATACGGATTGATCCCGCCCGCGGCAAGTCTGGAGTTGGGATTTTGTGGAAGATCAGAACGAGAAGCGACCACACAGCTCGCTGGGCTACCAAACTCCGGAGCAATTTGCAGCTCGGGTCGAGGGTGGCGCGGCCGCGCGTGCTGGAACAAACGGCGGCTCCGCCGTCCAGCTGTCGGCTAGTTTGTTCCAGCGCGCGACGCTCCGGCCCACGCCGTCCGCTCGTTCGCTGATCAGGCCACTGGTGTATTTTCGCGTGACCTCTCTCCCGTTGCCGTAAAGAATCTGCGGATAAGGGCCCCCGCCCAACGGCAAGCTGACGATCACCCGGTTGGTCGCGGCGTTGCGATTTTCGAGCACCGCCCCCGTAATGAGGCTCCCCATTGCGAACGCGTTGTAGTTGTACGTGTACTTCATTTGCGCGCCGCCGCGAGACTTTGGGTCAAATGCCGTGCTCAACAGCGGGCGCGCGCTCGCATTGTTTGGGTCAGCCGTGACGTATGTGTAATTTGCCTGTTCGGCGCCGGGATAAGTCACGCTGCTCAGCACATATTTCCCCGAGCTCGCCCACTGCGAATAGCCGTATGTCACGTAATCGGCGGAGAGCGACTCAACGCTTTTAGGTACGACCGATCGGCTTTCAATCACTGCCTTACGACTCACGTCGCCCAGCAACTACACTTCTCCCGATAAAATTCGCGAGGGGACCTGCGAAAAACCAAAGGATTGCGGCGACGACTAGATAGGCGACCAACCGCGCCGCCATCGATAACAACCCACTTAGCGCTGCCGAAGACAGCGGCGTTTCGGTGTGTGCGATGGCAAGGAAGAACCTTTCTGGCGAGTTGATGATCAGGAAGATGATGTTGATGAGGTACTGTAAGCTGGTAACACGAATAATCGCCTTCAGGAGTTGAATCTGATCGTTCATAAAATTAAGCGTTTGAACGTAGAATTACCGCGTGATATCAGGCGGGAGCAAATACGGAGAATTGGCGCTACAGGGTTTCTGAGCAGTCGCCGGAATGTGGTGAATCGCCATTGTCATCTGCCGACGGCTCTGGGAGCGGCGGGCCGCGCATTTCAGGAGGACCTGCGGGCTCTGGCATCGGGCTGAAGAGGTCATTGAGGAAATCACCGATCGAGTCTAGAGGATGTTCGAGAAAGTCGGCAACCGGGGAGAGCCACTCAAGCGGGTCAGGACTCGCCGGCGGCGCAGCACTGATAGACTCTTGATCGGAGTTGTAAAAATAATTTAGCGCTGCGTCTCCACCTTCCACCTGATCCATCGGACCCTCTTGAAACGGTGCGAACTCATACGGTAACGCGCCCGCCCCCATATATAGGTTATCCCTGTTAATGTACGCGTTAGAGTTGCGAAAGATGCTGGGTGCCGGATAATAATAAGAGGGCTCAACATTTTCTTCTGCTGGCTCCTCCGCCCCTTCCACCTGCAGCCCGTTCTTGTCGGAGTATCCGGTGACCGCGTTACGAGCGTACCTGTAAATGTTCACGTCTGCTGCAGCCAAACGGATCGGATCCGTCTGTAGGAAGCGACCGATCGTGGGCGAATAAACGCGATTCCGGTAATCGTACAATCCAACTTGAGCGACATATTCCCGTCCCGTGAAAAGGAATCGATTGGCGTGGCCTGTCCCGCCGATTACAGATCCGCCGCCGTCGTAAACCGTCGGCTTACCAAATGCGTCGTATTGATAGCTTTCAAGGAGCGCGCCTGAGGCGCTCGTCAGCGCGGCAGTGGAGCCAAGACCATCGTGATGGTAGTAAACAGCAGTGCCCGCCGCATCGATTTTGGCGAGGATTTCATCAACCTGCCCGCCGTGGACGTACTTCTGTTGGAGAGTGCCTGACGCGTCGTACTCAGCGATCAAGTTCCATCCGTCATAGATAAAATAGGTCGTTACCCCATTGATTGTGCGGGAAACCTGTCGGTTCAGCGCGTCGTACGCGAACGCGGCTGTATTGGCGCCATCAGCGGCGGTCACCAAGCGATTGACTGCGTCGTACGTGTATGTGCTCGACGCATAATTCGAAAGATTACCGTTCGTGTCGTAAACCGGAGTCGTCGCTCCAACGCCCGTGTATTGATTGAGATTGTTCCTGCTGTAGGCAGTGGTCCCTGACGCTGAGTCGACCACGCTCACCCGATTGCCGACCGCATCGTACTCAAAAGCCTCGTCTCGCGGACCGTAGTCAGCAGACAAAACCTGATCAACCGGATCATAAATGTAGTTTTCTGTGCGATTTGGGACCGCCCCATTGACATCCTTCTGAGTGCGGTTGCCCACGCCGTCGACAATGTAATCGAACTGGGCGATGACGGTCGCATCTCGGACGTGCTTCACCTCGCTCATTCGACCCGCGTCGTCGTACAAGTATGTCGTGCCGGTGCCGTTCTCCAGCGCTTTGCTCGCGACTTTGCCATCCGCATCGTAGCCGTATGTAACCAACAGCGCTGCGCCGTCCACAGTGATCGTGCTCAACTGATTTCGTAGCGTGTACCCATAGCTGACCACATGTCCATCCGGGTACGTGAGGCTGGCGCGCGTCCCGTCGGGATTGTAGGTGAAGCCGACGACTGCCGGGCCTGCGGCACCAGCAATGTTTTGCGTCTCACTCGTGAGTTGGTTGGCGTCGTTGTAAGTGTAGCTGAGCACGCTCACGCCGTTGTTCATCGTGAGCAAACGACCGGCGGCGTCGTAGGTCATCGTCGCATCCGGTGTCGAATCGTTCCAATCGACGGATGTGAGCCGGTTGCGGCTGTCGTATGTCGATGTTCTCACCTGGCCGGCGCGCGTCGTGTAGGTGAGTACGTTGCCGGTAGGGTCGTAGGACCAGTTCTCGTGTGACCCGTCGGGGTAAATCATGGCGGTTTTGCGGTTGCGGGTGTCGTAATTGAACAGGTATTCGTTCCCGCGCGCGTCGGTCAGCTTCACCAAGTTGTTGCCCTGATTGTTCACGCCCGTTCCGCCGTATTGATACGAAGTCGTCTGGCCCTTCGGATCGGTCGAGCTGATCAGGCGGTTCAAAGCGTCGTAAGTGTAGGTCGTCACACCGCCGTCCGGGCGCGTCTGGCTGATCTTATTGCCGCGATCGTCGTACTCCGAGCTCGTCGTATGATTGAGCGGGTCGGTCACGCTGATCCGCTGGTGACGCAAATCGTAACTGTAATTCCAAGTCTTTCCGCGAGGGTCGGTCACCGCAACCATGTTGCCGACATCGTCGTAAGCGTAGAGAGTCGTCGCCGCGTCAACGCTGCCGGCACCGATAGTTTGCGAGGTGCGCTTACGGCTGCCGTCGTAGGTGTATTCAATCTTTTTGCCTGACGGAAGAATGATCCTGGCGACTCGGTTCATATAATCGGAGTCAATCGCGCCTGGCGCAGCGCCGTATTCGTAAGTGGTGGTGCGGTTCAGCGGGTCGGTGACGGTTTTGAGCCGATTGAATTCGTCGTATGTGTAGGCAGTCGTGTGACCGAGCTCATCGGTCAGAGCCGAGCGATTGCCGAAGGTGTCGTAACTGTACGAGAGCGTCGTGCCGTCGGAATGCGTGACGCTCGCAAGGCCGCCGCGCCAATTGTAAGTGAATGAAGTGGTATTGGACCGCGCGTCGGTAACCGAGGCGATTGTGCCATTGGCATTGTACGTAAACGTCGTCGCGTTCCCGAGCGCGTCGGTCCGGCTCGTCATGTTTCCCGACGAGTCGTAGGTGAAGTTTTCGGTGCCGCCGTTGCGCAGCCGATGGGTGAGCGGCTGGCTGTTGCTGTTGTACGTCCAGGTCTCGTAGCTGCCGTCGGCATAGTCCACCCGTGTCGGCCGGTTGCTGGTGTCCCGAGTGATGGTCGTCGTGTTTCCAAGCTCGTCCGTGGAAGAGAGGACAAAACCTTTCGGATTGTATGTGTTGCTCCGCACATTACCGAACGCGTCCGTGCGTGAGAGAATGCGTCCCGCATAATCGCGCGCGTAACCGACCGTCGCCCCGCTGGCTACCTCGGTCCGGCTGTTCACATAACCAAATCCGGCCTGGTCGCGGGTGAACGTCACGGTTCGGCCTTCGCCATCGGCCCTTTCGCTGAGCAAACCGCTGGTGTATCTGCGAGTGACCTCTCTGCCGTTGCCGTAAACGATCTGCGGATAGCTTCCGCTTCCCAACGGCAGGCTGACGATTACCCGATCGGTAATGGAATTGCGATTTTCGAGCACCGTCCCTGTGATGAGGCTGCCACCGGCAAAGTTGTTGTAGTTGTAGGTGTATTTCATTTGAGCGGCGCCGCGCGATTTCGGGTCAGACGCTATGCCCAACAGCGGCCGTGCGGTCGCCGAAGACGGATCGGCAGTGACGTAGGAATAGCCGGCCTGTTCGCCCCCGGGATAATTGACGCTGGTAAGCACATATTTGCCGGAGCTGGCCCAGAGCGAATACCCGTAGGTAACCGACCGGCCGTCGCTCGTCGACACACGGCTGATCCGCCGCACACCGTTCGGCCCGGTCTCGTGATCGATCTGAATCCAGCGGCCGAAGTTATTCGTGATTTTGGTGAGCTGCTGGTTCGAGTCGTAAGCGCAGTCCCAGTAAAACCCCCGCCCGTTCCGCACCTGAGTGAGATGGAATTTCGGGGACAAATAGCGCCAGAAATCGTACTCGCTCCCGTCGGCCCGCACCATCGTGTAACCGACCTTCGAGCCGGTCCAGCGATAGAGACGGTCGCCGTTGTTCGCCGGCGGCGCCAATTGCGCGCCGGTCGCATCAGTGGCCTTGAAATTGACGTCATTGCCACCGGGATACCGAACTTTGATGTCGAAGAACCCATACGTTTTCGTCGAGAGTTGGCGCACTTCGTAGTTCCAGTTGTGCTGCCAGGTTTGCCGATAGCCGAGCTCCCAGTACGGATCGTTGAAGTCCGTCGTGCGGCTGTTCAGATTCCGAGCGAAAGTGATTGGCGCCGGTCCCCATACCGTGATGTCCGTCACGTTGCGATGCAGATTGGCTTTTTGCGGAGAGACAGGATCTCCCACATCGTCCGACTCTCCGTCCTCAGGGTCGGTCGACCCTTCATCAGCCGGGTCTTCCAAGTCGTTGTTGCCGCATCCGCTCTGGTATTGCGCGTGAGTCACCGGCACAACCAGAGCAAGCGCGAGAATTAACCAAGCAAAAAGTAAGATGAAGCGTTTCATGTTTTGATCTCGATTAATGGTTACCGGTGAAGGTGAGGCGCGGTCCGGCCTTGCCTTGCGCCGGCTCGGGGCCGGCCCAGAACTCGAGGGTGCGGGTGTGATTCCCCTGCGAAATCTCGACCGTGTAGCGGCCGGGATTGGTCCCGACCTGAAATGTCAGGTTGAGGTTGCGCCCCTGGGTTTGTGGGTCGTGCTCGACCACGCCGCCGCGGCCGTTGATTGCGCCACCGTTTGGCGCTTCGATTCGGACGCGGCCGTTGTCGGAAGCCAAAGCGAGATCGATCGACACGGCTTCTGTTGGATCGACATTGATGCGCGCGTCGACCGAATCGAGCGTGCGCGTGAGCTGGCGCGCCGGGCGATTGATGACGATCCTGGAGATAACCTCGTCAGCTTGCGCCGAGGCAGCGACAACGAATGGCAACACAGCCGCGCAGAGGATCGCCACGCGTGCTGCGATTTTGCTGAAGTAATGATGTTTCATGGTTGTGATTTCCGCAAGTTGGGTCGCTGCTTTACGCGCGCCGGGCGCGGCGCGCGAATGAAACAGTGCGGAAACAGCGCTGAAACAGTTCCCAAACAGTCTGAAACAGTTTGAAACAGTTCGAGGACAGAATTGCAGGGCTGTAGGGGAAGCAGTTTGCTTCCCGAGACGGGACGCTAGCAGCGTCGCCTGCAGTCGATTTCGGCGGTCATAGACCGCCGCTACAGAGATTGCGCGTACTGATTGAGCGGCACCCGAATGGCCGCGGTGGCTTCAAATACGCTTGTGTCGCCCCGCTCGAAGGCGCGTTTCGAAATCAGGTCGTTGACGACGCGCTCGGCAATCAGCTGCCAATCTACCAGCACCAGGTCCATCGGGACGTCGAGCGCTTGCGCGAAAACGATGCTGGGCGGCCCGCCCGTGAAAGCGACCCGGCAGCGACTCATCGCGTTCATCAGTGCCTCGGGCGCGCGAAACGCGATCATTGACGCCGGACGCGACGGCAAAATCAGGCCGGTGTTCTCCATGCTGCTGCATTCCTCCAAGAAAGCATCGGGCCGCGTCGATGTGACCGTCCGAAACTCGAAGTCGAGCTTTTCTTCTTCGAGCAGTGCTTGCACAGCTTCTTCTTCGTTGGTCGTGCTTCGCGCGCCGCGGCCGACGACGACTGATTTGATCCCACTGCGCGCTTGCCAGTCGCGCAGGATGGCTTTTATCGCCCTCTCGCGACGGATCTCGTAGCGGCAGCGCGTGGTTGGCAGACCGCCATCGCCGATTCCGACAACGCGCAGGCCGGCGTCCTTCAGCCGGGCAAGAGTGTCGCGGATCGAAGTGTCTGGCCGGTACCAAACCACCGTATCAAACTTGTGCTTCTCGATCCCCCGGAAGAGCTCATCACGTTGAGTCTGCTCGGGTGCAAACAGCACCATCGCAGCGGCGAATCCACGCGCGCGCAACTCGCGCCGCATCCGGATGAAGAAGGTTCGGTAATCCTGAAATGTGACAAACGCCGCGACAGAAGCCGGAAGGCCGATCACGCCCAGCACGCTTACATGCCTGCCTGAGCCCAAACCCGGCAGTACGGTTTTCGAGCCGCGCACGCGCGACAACAGGCCTTCCTCTTCCAACTGCCGATAAACCCGCTGCACGGTTGCGTCGGAAACATGAAAGTGCCGGCTTACCTTGCGAATGGGATGAAACACCTTCGATTCATCGCTCTGTTCGGTAAGCGCGACGCCGCGCATGACCTCCGTCAACCGAGCGACCTTAAATTCCCTCTCTTTTGTCACCACTGTCGCCGAAGGCAGTGGTGATAGTTGCCGCGTTGACTTGCTCTGAGCCATAGCCGCCTCTCCAATTGGCTCTCCGGCGATTGTAGGGCGAAGTTCCCTACGAAGTTAAGGATTTTTTCAGCGTAAAACGAAGAACTCCGGGGACGCGCGCGTGTCCCCGTTGGCCGGCGGTTCAATTGAACCGTTTGGCGATCACTTCCTCGGGCCGAATCAGTTTCCCGCGCCAGGTGAAACCGCGACGGACACGCATCACGATCCGGCCGTCTTCCTCGGGATAATCGGCCGGCTCAAAACTGACGACGCGATGCACGGCGCGATCGACTCGCTCCTTCGGTTCAATCTCTTTGACTTCGAGCCGGTGCAAAATCTCCATGAGCGCATGGATGGCGTTCTCGAGATGGTCGCGCCATTGGGCGAGGTTGCGTTTGCCCTTTTCGTGAACGGCGCTGCTCAATTGTTCGCACAAGCCGTTTAGATGATCGAACAGGAGGACGAGATCGTGAATGAAGGGTTTCTGGAGC
>JGI25406J46586_10001299_pt1 | contig 11756 bp, 7 predicted proteins | sample TabmetS4T2R2_FD_46586 | JGI IMG/M metagenome (IMG submission 46586) | reverse complement strand
TCGCCGGGATCACGTGGCGCGAGCTTCCCGACCCATGGCCGATGATCGCGACCGGCCAGCCCGCGGGTGGCTTCGTGCCCGACGGCAGGAACAGACTGAAGTAGACGTTGTCGTATCCCTGCATATCGGGGACGCCGGCCAGAGTGCCCACGCGAGGGATGTATCCGTCAGGACGAACGACGTAACGTGGCGAGACATACCGGCCGTGGGCGATCCTCCCCACGGCGCCGGGCACGACCTGAAGAACGGCCAGGTCCAGGTTCACCGCTGTGAATCCGTGGGGGTTGACCCGAGTGTGTTGCCTCTGGACGATGCTCGACACGTCCGTCACGTTGAAGACCGCGCGCTCGCCATTAGGACCGAGCAAGAAGTCCGCGGGGGCTGGCGTCCCGTTCTTGATCTGATCGCGAATCCTCTCCATCACCGAGGTGATGCTCTGCGTCGTATAGACGCTGGCGGTCACGATGTTGGGTTCGCGCACGCCGAGGCGCCTTGCGGCATGGATCGCTTCGAGCAGCGCATGCTTGTATTCGCCTCGCACTGCCTGCCGGAACCGCCGAAACGTCTTGGTCGCCACGACCGGCCGCCCCGCTGCGTCGCGCAGGCCATCGGTGACGATGAGTGCGTAGCGGGTATGTTGGGCGAGCAGTTCGTCCGACTCGACGTGCAGGGTGTTGGTCGGTACGTCCCAGACAACTTGATTGATGCCGATGACTCTGACCGCTTTGTCATTGTCATCATCATCGTCGTTGTCATCGTCTTTGAGGCGCAGTGTGCTGCCAAGGCTGACTAGAAACACCGTCTCGCTAGAAACCGTGTTTACATCAATCGAGCCGTCGAATGGGATCGAAATGCGAGTCTGCAGACCAAAACCATCCAGCGTGTTGATCACCTCGAGATCCTCGCAATCGGAGACATAAACCGTGCAGTCAGGGAAGGGGAGGTTCACTCTGCGTCCGGTGTTGTGCGTGTGATCCGCAACCGTGAAGACGTCTGATGGGAAGGGTGCCGTCTCCGGATGGTGAAGGTTGAAGAGCGCGTGAACGGCGCCGTTTGCCGAGGGGCTGTCATCGGTTGGCCCGGACATCCACTGAGAGTCGTCGTGAACGACGGCGCCCTCGCGGCTAGGCGGATTTTGGGCACCGGGGTCGAGCGCGTTCAGTCTTGCCACCGCCGCGATGAGAATTATGAGGCCGGCAGCGGCCATCAGGCGGTGCTTCAATCGGCTCATGATTGAGTCTCCTGTGGCGGGATGCCACTCTGTTCAGTTCTCAGAGCTCCAAACCCGAGACTGCAGGCAGGTCACTTTGGTCGAAGCCGTTCGATCCTCCGCCCGACTGCGTTGACGAGCCACCGGCGCATCCATTCTTGTCAGGGTCTTCGTAGATCTTCACGATCAGTCCCTAACAGCGCTGTCGTTGTGATCATCGTCATCGTCATCTTCGTCGAGCGGCTGGAAGAAGTTCTTCACCACGAACCGCGCAACCTTCCGACCCAACTTCGATCCATCCTCATCCGCATAGCGGAAGTGGAATCCCGCCCATACCCGAGCATTGTTGACTTCGTCGACCACGTCCTTGAATCGGTCGTAGTAGCGCGTTTCTCCGGTCACGAGGCTGTCGAGCGAGAAGCGAAGGCGGCCCGGACCGAAGAAGCTCTCGAGGGCCTCGACGATAGACGTCGAGTGACAGGCATGCGCCGATGGATACTCGGGATGATTCGGTGTCGGCAACAACGGCTGCCAAGTCGGATCGGCGGAGGTAAGAGGATTGCCGTCAGTGTCTGCGCGACGGATCGCATGAAGTGGGCGCCAGGATAGGTAGTGGTACTTGGCGTCAAAGCAAGCAATCATGGCGTCGCCGCCCGCCACATGGGCCATGGCCAACATCCGCGCCGTCTCAATCGCGTTCAGGCCGCGGGCGTCCGCCAGCCGCAACAGATTGCGATTCCATTGAGGAATGTCATGGTCGGTCCAGAATCGCGCCACGGCGGTCTGCTCCGTGGTCCGCACGCTGCTGTCGAAACGTCCTAGGTCCTTCACCTCGTTGAAGTCTTTCGCGTATTCCCCGCTGTGTAATGCGGGGGGGCCGGTCGGCCGGAATTGAGACGCGTACTCCAGGGCCAGCGGCAGTACGCCCGGCATCCGTGTTCCAAGCGGCGTCGCCGGTGCGGTCGGTTCATAGACTCCCGGGCCGGGTGGTCGCTGGACGTAGGGCACGATGCTATCGAGTCCGTCATTGGCTCGAAGCAGGAGCATCCCGACCCCAACTTCTTCACCGACGAGGATGCCATTGGTTTTCGCCTCACCGTCCGGTATCCCATCCAGATACGCGACGTAGACAGCATCCAAGTTAGCTTGCTGATCGGGAAAGCGTCCCACAAGCACGCGGTGCGCGGCAGCGGCGACGGCGGCCTCCAGCGAAGTGTCGGGCGGTACGGTTGGTGCGATCGCATATGGCCGGTAGCCGCCCTCGATGGCGACGACGACGTCGTAGATCGTCGCGTGGACAATGCCCATGTAGACGGCTGCCTCGCCTGGAAACCTCCTTCCCACGGTCACGATGACGTTCTGCGCGATCAGGCTCCAGTCCGCAACCGCCCGTTCCTGACTGAACGTCTCAGAGTTTTGCGCGCGGCCTGAATCGAGCGCGCCAAACCTGGCCGCTTCGGCCGGGCCAGTGGCGGATGTCGTCGCGAATGCAGCGGCGACCATTGACGCCGCGGCGATGCCGAAGATGACGCGTTTCACGAGAACCTCCTGGCGTTGATCCTTCATTTCTGGGCCCAACCGTAATCCCATCACTGTTGGAAGCGGCGATTGGCGAGCCTCGTGAAGAGGTGGGCGGCTGCGCCTCTTCACTCATACCCCTATAAACACCGACGCCGGGCGATCCGGACAACCGGCGGGCGCGAGTTGGTGCGGATGTTCGATCTGGGTTTTCGGAGTAGGATGTAGCGGTTTCCGCGTGCCAGACGAGCCAACCTATGTCCCGGAACCAACGCGCCGGCAATCGTCTCCGGTCGGAGGGCTCGCCTTCAGTTGAGGTCGAGTCGACCTTTCATCTGATCGAGCGCGCCCGCGCGGGTGACCAGGAGGCGCTTGAGCGCCTATTCGCGCGACATCTCAAACCGCTCCAGCGATGGGCCCGCGGCCGTTTGCCGAAGTGGGCGCGGGATCTCGCCGACACGGATGATCTTGTCCAGGACACCCTGGTTCAGACGTTTAAGAGGATCGAACACTTCGAGCCGCGCCGTGTGGGTGCGCTACAGGCGTACTTGCGTCAGGCGGTGCTCAATCGCATCCGAAACGAGCTGCGGCGGAAAGGACGACAGCCTCACGCTACTGATCTCGAGGGCATTGAGGTCGACAGCGCCGAGTCGCCCCTCGAACAAGCGATTGGGCGTGAAGCGGTCGAGCGTTACGAGCGAGCGCTTGAGCGGCTGACCGCGGAGGAGCGGGAAGCGATCATTGCCCGAGTCGAGATGGGCTACACCAACGAGGAGCTTGCGGAGGCGCTGGGCAAGCCGACGCCGGATGCGGCGCGCAAGGCGGCTCATCGAGCGCTCGTCAGGCTCGCCGAGGAGATGGAACGTGCCGGTGCGTGAACAGCTGGTCGACGACCTCGCCGACGCGATCCTCGACGGGACGCCTATCGACTGGGCGGCAGCCGAATCGAGCGCTGAGGGGGCCGCGCGTCCGCTCGTCAGACACCTGAGGGTGCTGGCAGCAGTCGCCGATCTCCATCGCAGTACCCCGCCGAATCCCTCGAGGCTCGCTCAAATCTCGCCATTTCCCATGCAGCCGAAGGTTGCGGACGCGCCGGTGATGTGGAGTCATCTTCGGCTCGTCGAGCGGATTGGCCGGGGTGCGTTCGGAGAGGTATACCGGGCCTGGGATACGCGCCTAGATCGCGAAGTCGCGCTGAAGCTCCTGCCGGCTGATCGTTCCCCCGGGAATCGCGCAGCGTCTTCAATCATCCACGAAGGGCGATTGCTCGCCAAGGTGCGACATCCGAATGTCGTCATCATCCACGGTGCGGAGCAGATTGGTGACCAGATCGGCCTCTGGATGGAGTTCGTTCGCGGTCACACCCTCGAGCAAATCGTCGACCAACGAAAGGTGGTCAGCGCTGCCGAAGCTGTCGACATAGTCCTGGAGCTCTGTCGCGCGGTGTCAGCCGTGCACGGCGCCGGCCTGCTGCACCGCGATATCAAAGCGCACAACGTGATGTGCTCTGAAGACGGGCGCATCGTGCTCATGGACTTCGGCAGCGGCAGAGAGCTCGAGGACGACGCATCGTCGGATCTGGCCGGCACGCCACTCTACCTCGCACCCGAGGTGCTGAGGGGGGAACAAGCGACGGTTCGGAGTGACATTTACAGTCTCGGCGTCCTGCTCTACCACCTCGTCACCGGTTCGTATCCAGTGCAGGCACGGACGGTGCGCGGGATTCGCCATGCGCACGAGCAGGGCGAGCGAACCGCTGTTCAGACCGCGCGGAGCGATGTGCCATCGAAGCTCGCCCGCGTCATCGAACGTGCGATCGATCCCGACCCGGCGCGGCGCTACCAGACCGCCGAAGATCTCGCAGCAGACTTGGCAGCGTTGAAGCCGCGCTCGAGAATCGTGCGGCTGGCATATGCAGCCGGCGTGGCCGTCGCCTCCATTCTGGTTATAGGAGTCGGTTGGGAAGCGGCTGGGCGTCAGGTGGGATCCTCGAGGACGCCCAGCGCGCTGCTAGCGCGTTTCGCTGGGCTGACACCTGTGGGCGCCGTGGACATCAGTCCCGCCGAGCGACCCATCATTGCCGTGCTGCCCCTTCAGAACCTCAGTGCCGAGCCTGGCAGCGACTACTTCGTTGACGGGCTCACGGATGAAATCATCCGTAATCTGGCTGTGATCAAAGGGCTCGAAGTTCGGTCGCGGACATCCTCTTTCGCGTTCAAGGACAAACCGCGCAACCTTCGAGACGTCGGCGAGCAGCTCGGCGCGAACCTCGTCGTCGAGGGGTCGATCTTGCGGTCGGGCTCGAGGTTGCGGATTAACGCCCAACTGGTCCAGATCGCCGGCGATGTCCCCCTGTGGGCCGAGCGGTTCGATCGGGAGCTCAACGACATCTTCGCCATCCAGGATGAAATTTCGCGGGCGATCGTCAACAAGCTCCGACTGACGTTGGGGACGGGGCAGCGCCGGTACGACACCGACGTCGAAACATACGAGCTGTACCTGCAGGCACGCGCCGAGATCGACCGTCGGGACAACCTTGGCGGCACGCGCCGAGCCGCGGCGCTCTTCGAGCAAGTGATCGCCAGAGACGCCGCGTTTGCTCCAGCGTACGCCGGACTGGCGAGCGCCTACGCCTGGATGTCGATCAATCCTTACCCGGGCCAGGGCGGCGCCGCGTCCGATGACGCGGACGCAGTCGTGCGTCCGGCGGCAGTCAAGGCGCTTCAGCTCGATCCGCTACTGGCCGAAGCGCACGCGGCGATGGGGTGGGTACACGCGCGCGAGTTCGAGTGGGAGAGCGCGCAGAAGTCCTTCCGGCGCGCCATCGAGCTCGCCCCAGGCCTGACGCAGATCTACACGCAGCACTCGTTTTCGACGCTTCGTCCACTGGGCAGTCGCAGTGAAGCGGAGCGGCTCCTGCAGACTGCGCTGCGGAACGACCCACTCTCTCTGGATGTATTGCGGGAGCTGGGACACGTTCTGTTCGAGCAGGGACGGTACGAAGATGCGGTCCGGACGTTCCAGCGCGTCCGCGCGGCCGACCCGGAGTTTCTCCCCGTACAACATTTCGCGAGGGCGTTGATGTGGTCGGGCCGATTGGCCGAGGCATTGGCGCTGCTCGAAGGGCGCGGCCCGGGGGTGCAGCAGTTTCTCGCACAGGCCTACGTCCTCGCGGGCCGGCGCACAGATGCCGAAACGCTCGCGGTTGCTAATCGCGGATATCCATTTCGTGAAGCGATCATCTATGCCGCCCTCGGCGACAAGGATCGCTCGTTCGAAGCACTCGAGCGCATGAGGGTCAGCGAGCCACAGCGGCTGCCTATTCTTTTGGTGCAGCCGGAAATAGCGGGGTTGCGTGGCGACCCGCGCTTCGAGACCCTTCGGAAAAAGCTGAAGCTGCCCTGAACTCACCAGTCGATCTTCGCGCCGATGCGTGCAATTCGCGGCGGGACGATGCTCAGAGGCCGCAGGAACGACTGGCCGGACGACCAGCTGAGGCTTTGCTCCGGGTTCGAATTGAGCAGGTTGAAGATATCTACGAACGCTGCGACCCGCCGATGTCCACCGAGCCGGAAGCCTTTCTCCACGCGCACATCGAGAATCGTGATGTTGTCCATGCGACGCGTGCCGATCGGCTCGGCCAGAATCCGGATGTTGTTGGCGTAGTTCAGCGCGGTTGAGAACGTGCGCCCGAAGGGCTGCCCGGACTGATGACGCAGAAACGGTGTGATCTGTACGTCCCATGGTCCTGCAAATGTGCCGTGGATCTTGGCAGACCAGATCCGGAACTCGTGCCGCCCGTCATGGCCCGCGTTGATCAGGTCGTTCGGCGTCAGCGGGTACGTGTTCTGGCGGACGGGCTGTCCAAGGTATCCGCTCGCCTGCTCGCGGCTCCAGGTGTGCGCGAAGCCGGCCACCAGCGACCATCGTCCGGCGAAGCGCCGTGTCGCCGTGATGTCCCACGTCCAATAATGGCTATCGGCATCGGGCACATTGCGGACAATGTTGACGGGCGCCAGACCCAAGAGCTCTGGTGTGAGGTCGTAGCCGCCAATCGCGGCTCCATCGTCCGCTGTGCCGGCCCGCCCATCCGGGCCCGGATCTGAAATGGAAACCGGGACGGTGAACGCGTCGAACGGCCGGTTCGCGTTCTGGCGCATGTAACGCTGTCGCTCGCCTCGCCACACGATTTCCTGTCCGCACGCCAATATTCGCGAACAGCTCGCGCTCAATCCAGGCAGCGATCTCTCTGAGAATTGGAAGTTTGAGTCCCGGGTCCAGCGATTCGAGCGCAATGCCACCACGGCTGTCTACGAGCCGCCCTTCCTCGCCTGGCTCCCAGATGCCGCTGCCATCGCGATCCGTCCACGTGTAGCGCCGCCACCACTGGTTCGAATTCGGGTTCGCGTTGAATCCCAGGTCGGTTCCCGGGCCGAGCCAGTACTGTCCGTAGCTCACTTTGGCGATGGTCTTTCCGTCGCCCGCGAGATCATGGGCGACGCCAATCCTGGGTGCGAGAACGTTCCAGTCGATCAGGCTGTCCACGGCGAGAAATGTCTGCGGCGTTGGATTGAACCGGCCCGCTGGGTGCGCCTGCTCGGACAGGAACACGCGATAGCGGTCGAATCGTAGACCCAGATTCAATGTCAGGCGGTTGTTCAGGCGCCAGGAATCGTTGGCGTAAGCAGAGTACGTCCACAAGCCGCTTTCCGACCTCGAAGGAGTTTGGAAGAGGTACACCTCGATTGGAGTGTCGTTCCGCAACACGTGAAGCACGTCGCCGGGATAGGCCCTTCTCCAGACCTCAGTCGCTGTCGTCCGGAAGATCTCGCCTCCGACCTTCAAATGGTGGCTCCCTGACCAACCATCTTGGAAATAGCTGAGGGACCCGAGCACCTGGTTGCGCCGAAAGTTTTCCTGCCAGTCTCGATTGCCGCCGGCCACGATGAGATTGCCGACATCTTCGAATCGAGGCGCCGTGCCGTTTGGCTTCTGGGGCCGATTGGCGCCGAATTGTCCCACGCGCATGTCGAAGAAGAATCTGTCCTTGATGACCGAATTCCACTCGCCCTTCCAGACCCAGCCCCAGGCGACCTGCTCCGTGGTCGACTCCTCCGACTCATTGATCGCGGTCGCCGGGCCGACGCCGAAGCCGGTCGGGCCGAAGGGATCCAGTCGGTTCGGCTGATGGTTCCGACCCGCCTGCCCGAATGCAACGACCTTGTTGCGCTGTGTGATCTGGTACGTGGCCTTGCCGCTGTAGTTCGTCAGGGCCGTCCGAAGCGGCTTGACCGGGAAATTCACTTGACGAGCGGAGACCTCCTGCTCGCGACCGAGAAGTACCACCAAACCGTGTCGGGTTTGATGTAGCCGCCGACATCGGCGTTGATGTCGTGATAGCTCCACAACCGGTTGGCATCGCGCGGTGACAGCCCGCGGCCGCTCTGCGCGCCACGGCGGATCTGCCCCTCATCGATGTTGGACGCCTGCCAGTCTCCGTTGCCGAAGTCCGCATAGAGCGTGCCGCGATACTGGTTCCCTCCTGATTTGCTGACGAACTGCATGTGCACACCCGGTGAATGCCACTCCGGACCGTGCGCGGCCGTGGCAACCGAGACCTCCTCGAACGCGCCATAGTTCAGGGTAAAGCCCGTCGGGTTGATTCCGGTTACGCTGATGCCCTCGACCATCGGCCGATTGAAACCAGCCGTTCCATATGCGCTGATAGGGCCTCCAAGCCCGGTGGCGCTGGCAACGAGATCGAAGCGCGACATGTGCACGGCTGGCGTCGCGGCCTGAATGGCCCACATGCTTCGGGCGCTCGGCAGGTTTGCGAGCTGATGGGCATCGAAGCTGGCTGCAATCGCCGTCGAATGCTTGTCGATGACAGGCGAGTTGCGCTCGACGATCACGCTTTCCTGAAGCGTGGCGATCTGCAGCTCGACATTGACGGTTGCAGTGAAGCCAAGGCCGATGTAAACCCCTTCGCGCCTGACTGCCTTGAATCCGTCCAGCGTGAACACGAGCGCGTACTCGCCCGGCGCAAGCGCCGGAAACCGATAGAGCCCCTCCGCATTCGTCACGGTTGTCCGTGTGCCCATGAGCGCGGCACTGGAGATCACGATGGTGACACCTGCCAGCACTGCGCTCGTGTTGTCGGTAACAGTGCCGTTGATGGCGCCGGTCATGGCGCCGACCGTCTGACCCGCACCCGTCGACGCCTGCAGCGCGAAGCAGGCTAGGAACGAGACAACGAGGATAGTGTGCCGATACCCTTCGTTTCTGTCCTTAACGTCGAGTACCGGTGGCAGCGCGCGCATTGCTTCGACCGAGGAGCGCGGACTCGTTTTCAGGACCATTGAAAGCGCAAGCCCAAGAGGCTGAATCTGGGATTCTGAGTCAGCCGGTGACGACCAATACGTTACCGCCTATCGTATCGCCCACGTGAAGCCTGTGCGCGCCGAAGTGGGGAACGCCTTGGCCTCTTCCCAACTGATACGACAGTGGTGCTCACCTGCGAGCCGTCGGTAAAAGCCAATCCGGCGCGGCGCGGAGGCGGTGTCAAGGGCGGCGAAGCCGCCGAAGGGAACCCTTGACACTGCTGAGCACCGCGTGATCATGAACGACCGACGGCTACTGCTTGACCGAGCGATTCACTCCGCGAGATCTCGCGTTCCTGGCTTTGTCGCAATTCCTGCGCTGGCGTTCTCTCCAACGCTGATCGATGCGACACGTCGCGGTCGAGGCTCCGTGCAAGCTTCACTTTGTCGTTGGTGTAGATGCGCGCATCGTACTGTCCACGCGACACGGCGACGTACGCCAACCGCTGGTTCACGAGCTTCTCGCTCGCGCGGTCGGTCTCGACGTGCACGAGCACGCGACCTGCGGTCTGCCCCTGGCTGCTGTGGCTCGTTACGGCGTAGCCGTAATCGAGATGGCGCCGCTCACCGGCGTCGAATGAGGACGTTCGACCGCAATCCCATCGAATCTCCATGCGGCCGTTCGCGTCGATGCGCTCGACGGTGCCGAGCTCCCGGTTCGGGACGCCACGTTCGCGATCCGGTGCGGTCATTTGCACGCGGTCACCTGCGGCAAAAGCGCGCTCGGATTCGCGATAGAGCGTCACGCCCTGCAGACGTCGCGGGTCGTAGCTTACGACACGGTCGTCATCGGTCCTGACCGTGAGTTGATTCGTCTTCGCGTCGACGTGCTCGACGCGCGCGTAGTCGCCGGCTTCGAGTCCCAGCGCCTTGCTGCCACGGCTGTACCGCACGACGTCGCCTTCTTGGTACCGTTCCGCCCATTGCCGATCGGCACCCGTGATCTCTTGTCGCGGCACCAGGACGGGCGTCCGATGCTCGTCACGATCGACATGGCCCTCGCGCTGCATCGCTCGGTGGATCGCATCGTTCAGGTCCCGGCGCGACTGGTTGTCCGGCGAGACGACGAGGGTCGCCTGCGGATCCTTCACGTACTCGTTGGCGATGGCGGCCAGACGCTGCTCGCGCGGGCTGATTTCATGCACACGGCCTTGATGATCGAGTTGTTCGACCGCGCGTTGCACGTCACCCCGCGACAGCTGTTCGACAACCGCCTTGAGCTCCGGATCTTGTTGCCGAACGATTTCGTCCAGATGTGCGGTACGAATGCCTGCTTCCTGAAGCTGGTGATACGGTCGGCCAGCGTCGACCGCTTCGTGCTGACGGACGTCACCGACGAGCAGCACGCGGTCGTCCGGTCCGAGCCGTTCCAGAAACGTGTGCATCTGTTTCGTGCTCGCGAGGCTCGACTCGTCGAGGACGTAGAGCCGGTTCTGATCCACCGCGGGTGTTTCCCGCTCCCCGCGCGCCAGATGATGCTGGAGCGTGCTCGACTCGATGCCAGCCTCGGCCAGCTTGTGCGCGGCTCGTGACGTCGGCGCGAAGCCTTCGACCTGGTACCCGTCACGTCCGGCGGCATCCCGAACCGCGGTGAGCGCCGTGGTCTTGCCGGTCCCGGCGCTCCCTTCGAGCGCCATCACTTGGTCACGACTCGCCAGAATCTCCTGAACGGCTGTACGCTGGCTCTCGTTCAAGTGCCGGTATTCTCGCGCGAGCGCCTCGCGCGTGCTCTGGGACACCAGCTCCGCGTGCTGGCCCTGGCCGGCACGCATGCGGTCAATCGTTTCTTGCTCGAGCTCCATCATTGCGGGCGTGGTGAACGACCGCCCTGGCGTGCTTCGTTCCTGCTCGACGCTGATGAATTCGCCGCGATCGACGCGCCGATCGAGCTCCTCTTTGATCTGCTCGACACGTGCTTCGCCCAGTGATCGCTGTAAGGCGTCGCGTAGGATTGCGCGCTCCTCGACGACGGCTTCTCGCTCCAGATTGCGATCGCGTGCGAAGGTGACGGCCCGCCGTGCCGCATCCGCCTGCTCACGCTCGTGCTCGACGTGATGCTCGTGCCGATGCTCGGTAGTCTCGACGACTGTTGTCGGCTGGTTCCCAAACTGCTCGGCGAGTTCCTGGTGCCGTCGCTGCATCTCCTCATGCGACACGTCCAGCTTGGCTTCCCGCGTCTGGTGCGCCGCGATCTGCGCTGCCGTGGCGCCCTGACGATCCGCTTCGGCCAGGTAATCCTCAATCTGTTGACGGCGGGGGCTGGACGCTTCGAGGTACTCGCGTGTGTAGCCGCGGATCTCGGGCTGGCCACTGCGGCCGCGCTCGATTTCGTAGCCAAGTGTGGTCAGTCGCGTGGCCAGCGCAGACCGGTACACCGCCGTCGCGTACTGCTGCGTGCGATACAGCTCGCGCGGTTGCAGCGGGCGGACCGTCCCGTCCGCCGTCTCGGTCAGGTTGAAGATGACCGCGTGCGTGTGAAGCTGCGGCGCCGCGTACCCATTCACCGGCCGCGCGCTGTCGTGTTCGAACAGGGCCGCCACGAAGTTCCCGGTCGTCTCGGGCCGGTGATTGCCGCCGAGCCGCGCCTGTACATACGGCTCGAGCTCGTTGAGGGCCACGCGCACGCTCTCGCGGTGGGCCTCACGAAC
>JGI25406J46586_10001297_pt1 | contig 11761 bp, 8 predicted proteins | sample TabmetS4T2R2_FD_46586 | JGI IMG/M metagenome (IMG submission 46586) | reverse complement strand
GCCTTGACGAAAGCGACACTGGTCGACGCGCCTCCCGCCAGTGGCCGGACGAGCACGCCCTCCGCCGTGCCAGGCTCGAGGCCCGCCGGCGCTGGATCGGAAACCATCGCGCAGCAGCAACCGTCTCCCAACCGACCGAGCAGCACTGAAGAACGTGCCTTCTGGATCACCGGATCACACCGAGCCGAGCTGACNCGCTATATCGGCCAGCACGTTCAGGTGACCGGTACGTTGCGCGAGCCGCCAGCTGCGGCCGAACGTTCCGAGCGAACCACCACGGGCGTGAGCACCGGCACTCGCTCAGCCGACACTAGTACTAGCACCGCGCGCCCCGGAACCCGTGCGGAGTCCGGCCAGAGCCGCGTGGCGCATCCATCGGCGCCGACGCAAACGATCGAGGTGGCGACATTCCGGGTCGACGGGGGCATCTGTCCCTAGCGGCATCGATCGAGACCAGGGAACAGAGGAAATCGATTATTCGAGGACGTCGCGCAGCAATCCGCGTCGAGCGAGATCCTTGTGCTGCTCGTCATCGTGGCTGGCGACGATGGCGATGTGTGGCTCCTTCAGTGACAGCTCGTTGAGCCAGCGGAGTTGATCGAGCACGGCTGGTTCATCTTCCGTAATCCACGGCGCGGCTTTGCCTCTGATCTGTCGAACACCGTCCATGTGCCACGTCACGTCTCCGATCAACAGGTATTCGCGTCCGGATTCGAGCGCGACGTACACCAGCTGCGACCCCGGCGTGTGGCCGGCCGCTTTGATCAGCACCAGCCCGGGCGCGACCGGATACACGTCCTTGTAATCGACGACGATGAACCGACGCGCGAGATCGGGTGACACCTCGATCTCCGGCATCTGCGGCATCGTCATCAGGGCGTCCATCTGCGTGCGCGTGAGAATCGTCTTCGTCGCCAGCGTCTGGGTGTTTGCGGCGCGAATCACGCCGGCGACGTGATCGCCATGTTCATGTGTCACGACGATCGATCGCGCGCCCTCGACGGCTCGCTGTACGCGTTCGGCAGCGGCTGCATCGTACGGTTCGTCGACCCCACGTCCGAAAAACGCGTGCACCTGCCGGTCCATGCCCGCGTCCACCATGACCGTTCCGTCCGGATACACGACTTGAAACGCCGTGCGTGCCTGCACGCTCGGTTCGTTCGCCGCACCTTTGACGGAAAAGTTCTTGGTCCGCCGGCTCTCGGCGAATTTCTGCATGTTGAGTCGCAGCGGACGGCGACCCGGGATGAGCGTGGCGGCGTGACGGATGGCGCCGATGTCGGCGGTCCAGGAGGCGGTCTGGACTGAACCGGCGGCGAGGAACAGGAACGCGGTAGTGAAGAGCAGCGTTATTCGAACCACGGAGAGTCCGACACGAAGGTCACGGAGAGGATTGAACGCTCTCCGTGTGCTCCGTGCAGCCGTCACCCCGTGGTTCCCAACGCAAGCGCGCGCCTAGGTCAAGGCCGCGCTCTGAGCCAGGACGCGCTCGGCGATCGCCTTGAATTCGTCCGCCGTCAGCAGATCCTTCTTCTCGAAGGACAGCGCCTTGACCTCCTTGAGCATCGCGAGTCGCTGCTCCTCGGTGGCGGTGATGCCCAGCTTCTCGCACCACTCTTCCATCGATGGCGGACCGCTGTTCTTGCCGAGAACGATCGAGACCGGCCTCTGACCGACCAGCTCCGGCGTAAACGGGATCGATTCGAGCGGATGTCCCTTGCGTCCGAGGCGCACCCATCCGGCGATGATGCCCGACTCCACTTCGTACAGCTTGTCGCCAACGATCGGCCGATTGGGTGGCTGCTTGACTTTGGCGAGCTCCATCACGAAGCGTGATGTTTCGACGAAGAGCTCGGTCTTGATCCCGAGGTCGATGCCATACAGGCACAGCAGCGCGAGAATCACGTCCTCGCCAGGCACGTTGCCGGCGCGTTCGCCGAGACCCGTGATCGTCGTCTGTGCGACCGCGGCACCCGCCTGGAGCGCCGCGATCGTGTTGGCGACGCCGAGGCCGAAGTCCTGGTGGCAATGAATCTCGACTGGCTTGTTGATGCGCTTGATTACCTGCGGCACCACAGCGCGAATCGCGTCCGGTGTGCACCCGCCGGTCGTGTCCGCGATCGTCAATGAGTCCATGTGGCCCTCGGTCGCCACCTGCTGGACGATGTCGAGGAATCGGTTGAGCTCGGTGCGCGTCGCATCGATCGTGAAGAAGACGGTGTGAAGACCCGCTTCCTTCGCCGCGAGCGTCGTCTCGATCGACGCCTTCATGGCGCGCTCGATCGGCCAGCCGTAGCCGTACTGGATCATGTGGTCGCTGGCCGGGATCTCGATGACGATGCCCTTGCAGCCAGCGTCCTTGACGACCTTCACCTCCGAGGGAATGCAGCGCGCAAAGCCATAGATGTCGGCCTTCAGACCGGCGGCGGCGATGTCGCAGATCGCGCCGCGGTCCTGGTCGGAGACCGCCGGCATGCCGGCCTCGATGCGGTGGATGCCAAGCGCGTCGAGCTTCTTGGCAATCGCGAGCTTTTCTTCACGCCGGAAGACCACCGCGGTCTGCTGTTCGCCGTCGCGCAGCGTCACATCGTGAATTTTGATGTCGTTGCGGAACGCGTATTTGCTGGTCACCTCCGGCAGGTGATTCCAGAGACTCGTAAACCATTTCTCCGTCTTCCAAGGCTGCTGCATGTTGAAGGCTCCTCCGAGCAGAAAAGCGCGACGCGCGACCAATCAGCATAAGCCATTTTTGATTCTTGATCTTTGATTTTTGAGTTCGCCAACCGGATCCGGTGGCAAGGCCATGCACAATCACAAGATCAAAAATCAACGATCAAGAATCAAAGATCAAAAATGATTGCAGCCACCCTCGCGGATTGGGCCCTGAACCTGTCCTTCTCTTACATTCCTGGGGACGTGATCGGCGCGACGCGCCTGCGGATTCTGGATGTCATCGGCCTGGCGCTGGCAGGGACCGTTACGGAGTTCGGTCGGGGGACGCGCGCGGCAGCACACGCGATGGCGCCAGGTGGGCCCTCGCGTATTTGGGGCAGCGGCGAACGCGTGGGGATCGGTGCGGCCGCGCTGACCAACGCCTCGTCTGCGCAGGCGCTGGAGTTCGACGACACGCACAACGAATCGATCGTCCACATGAGCAGTCCGGCGGTGGCTGCCGCATTGGCGTTGGCGGACACGCGTCGCGTCAGCGGACGCGATCTGATCGCCGCGGTTGCCGTTGCCAACGAGATCTCCTGCCGTGCCGGCAGTGTCGCATCGGGACAGTTCCACAAACGCGGGCTGCATCCGACGGGACTGTTTGCGCCGTTCGGCGTGACGGCGCTGGCCGGACGTCTGCTGGGCATCGATCCGCCAACGCTGGCGCATGCCTTCGGCATCTGCGGGAGTTTCGCGTCCGGTGTGCTCGAGTGCTGGGTCGACGGCACGCAATCGAAGTTCCTGCACTCGGGGTGGGCCGCGCAAAGCGGTATCGCCGCGGCGCTGCTCGCGCAGGCCGGGATCAGCGGTCCGCCGCGCGTGTTCGAGGGACGGTTCGGGTTGTTCGCGTCGCACCTTCAGGATCCGGCGGTGGCGAGAGATTTCGGACGCCTGGCCGATGGCCTCGGCAGTCAGTGGGAGAGTCGCAATTCCTCGTTCAAGCCGTATCCGGCGGCGCACGTGCTGCATCCCTACGTCGATGCGGTGCTGCGCGCGCGACGCGAACATGGAATTACAGCGTCGGATGTCGAGCGCATCGACTGTCCCGTCGCCGCCTTCATCGTCCCGATCGTCTGCGAGCCTGTCGAGGAGAAGGTCGCGCCCGCGACCCAGGCGCACGGGCGCGTGTGTCTCCAGTACACGATTGCCGAAGCCGTGTCGCTCGGCGTGCTGGGTCGCACGGCGTATGAGTCGTACCGCGATCCCGAGATCCGCGCACTCGCGCGGCGTGTGCACTATTACGTCGATCCCAACTATCCAGGCCCGGGCCGTTTCAAGGGCGCCGTCCACATCACGCTCCGCGATGGCCGCAAGGTCAGCGTCGTCCAGGAGCACAACCTCGGTTCACCGGAAAATCCGATGACGGAGGCCGAGCTCCGCGCGAAGTTCGATGACAACGCCGCGGGCGTGCTCGATGCGACGCAACGCGAACATCTGGCGAGCGCAATCAGCGACATCGAGCGCCTGGATGATGCGAGTGTCATCTCCGGACTGACCGTTCCGACACACAACGATCACGAAAACGGTCTTCGCCACAAAGCACACCAAGGACACTAAGATCGACGATCGACGTGGTCGGCCGGCGAAGCCGGCCGCCATGTCAGGTCCGCACGTGTCGAACGAACAAGCGTTGATCGATCGGTGGATTGCTTGTTCGTTCGCCACGTGCAGACCTGACGCGCCGCTGCGCGGCGCCGCGTCGAGCGTTTGTCCTCAAAGCACACGAAAATGCGATCGTCTGAAACCAAAGCGCTCGCTTCTTACATCCTCAACACCCGCTCCGCAGACATTCCCGACGATGTGCGGCATGAAGGCAAGCGCGCACTGCTGAACATCGTCGGCTGCGCGATGGGTGGAGCGATGCATCCGGCCGTCGACACGGCCCTTCGCGCGCTGCGGCCGGTGTTTGGAGCGCCCACGGCGAGTGTCCTGGGACGTGCAGAGCGCATGGATCCACTACATGCCGCGCTGATGAACGGGATCAGCTCGCACGTGCTCGACTACGACGACACGGTGCCGAAGAACTACGGCCATCACTCGTCGCCGGTCGCGTCGGCCTTGCTCGCGTACGCCAGCGTGCATCGCATCAGCGGTCGCGACCTCCTCGATGCGTTCATCATCGGCTTCGACGCCAGCTCCAGGGTGGCGAACGCCGTCTATCCGGCGCACTACGACATCGGCTGGCACATGACAGGGACAGCGGGCGTCTTCGGTGCCGCCGCTGCGATCGGGCGACTGGCCGGGCTCGACCTGCAGCAGATGGTGTGGGCGCTCGGGCTCGCCGCCACGCAAGCGGCCGGACTGCGCGAGATGTTCGGCTCGATGGCCAAGTCGTTCCATCCCGGCCGATCGGCACAGAACGGATACGCGTCGGTGCTGCTGGCGCAGGCCGGCTTCACCTCAGGGGAGCGAAGCCTCGAGGGGCCGCGCGGATTCGCCGCCGTGCAGGCAGCCAGCTATGACCTCTCGAAGATCACGGCCCGACTTGGCAGTCACTTCGAGCTGCATGACAACACCTATAAACCGTTTCCCTGCGGGATCGTGATCCACCCGACCATCGATGGCTGCATCCAACTGCACGATGAGCACGCGCTGGCGCCCGACTCGATCGAGACGGTGCGACTCCGCGTGGCGCCACTCGTACTCGATCTCTGCAATCAGAAGTCGATCACGCGCGGTCTGCAGGGCAAGTTCTCGGTGTATCACGGCGCGGCGATTGGCCTGGTGCGCGGGCGCGGCGGTCTCGCGGAGTTCACCGACGAGGCGGTGAACGACCTGGCAATTCGCCGCGTGCGCGACGCGACGATCGCAACTGCCGATCCGTCAATCACNGAGGATCAAGCCGCCATCGACGTGCAGCTCGCCGGCGGACGCGTGCTCACACGGTTCGTCGAGGCGTCGCTCGGCAACATCCGCCGGCCGTTGTCGGATCATCAGCTCGAAGCAAAAGCACGTGAACAGGCGTTGCTTGTACTGCCGCCGGACGTGGTCGATCGGCTGGTCGCGCTGTGCTGGAATGTCGACGATCTTGCTGACGCGGGTGAGTTGGTGGCCGCGGCGGTGCCTTCGGCTGCGCGACTCGTGTAAGCGAGCATATTGCACCCTCACGAACCACGGAGACACAGAGTGACGGAGAATTTCTTTGTTTCTGAGTTCGACGATTCGATCACGTGATTTGAATATCTCCGTGCCTCCGTGGTTCGTTAACCAGTGGACGTCGCCCCGAATGTAACCCCAGCCCATTCCTCCAGCACTCGCGCGACGCTCGTGAAATCGCAGTCGGCTCCGAATCGCGCCCGCGTCACGCTGAACATCTCGCGCACCGCGGCGCCGACGATCATCGGCACGCCCAGTGCCTCGCCTTCCTCGACCGCCAGATGTACGTCCTTGAGAAACAGCTCCGTCGTGATCCCGAAGTCGAAGGTCCGCGTCAGAATCGCGCGCGGGAACTTGTCCGCGGTGGCACTGTTGCGACCGCTGCCGGCGTTGATGATGTCGAGCAGGACACGTGGATCCAGTCCCGCCTTGACCCCCATGGCCATCGCCTCGGAAGATGCGGCAAGCGCCGCGGCACTGAGCAGGTTGTTTGCGAGCTTGGCCACCTGTGCCAGCCCCGGCGCGGCTCCCGTATAAATCAGCCGTCCGAGGTGTGCGAGCAACGGCTCGACCTCGGTCACGGCGTCGCGGGGCCCGGATACCATCACCGCCAGCGTCCCCGCCTCTGCACCGGCAATGCCGCCGGTAACGGGCGCATCGAGGAGCGTGATGCCTCGTGCCGAAAGGCCGGCCGCCACCGCGCGAGCCATTGCCGGTCCGGTTGTCGATAGATCGATCAACGTGTGAACAGCCGATCCATCTGCGACACCGTGCTCCTCGAGTGCTACCGCTCGCACGACGGTCGGCGTCGGCAGACAGCAGAACACGACACGTGCGCGCGACGCCACGTCGGCCGGTGACTGCCCGGCTATCGCGCCGGTCGATACCAGCGACGCTGCGGCGGCCGGGTTGGTATCGAACACGTGCAGTGGATATCCAGCCGCCAGCAGCCGCGCCGCCATCGGCCGTCCCATTCGCCCGACGCCGATGAAACCCAGAGGGTGCTTCTCAGCCACGGCTCAGATTATTTCGCGGCGACAGAAAACAGTTGTGCGTGCTTTCCAGCGGGCAGTACGATTCGCGCCCAAGCTGAGGAGCCTCACATGCATGTGTCAACTCCCGACTCCGAAACTCCAACTCCCAAATGTCTTACCACTCGCTGGCGTTTGGAAGTTGGGAATCGGAGGTTGGGAGTCAGCGTGTTGTTGCTGCTCGTCATTGCCGCCGTCACGGCAAGTGCCCAAGGGAAGAAGACGTACTCCGCTCCACGCACGCCCTGGGGAGATCCCGACCTGCAAGGCGCGTACACCAACAGCAGCGAGAGTCTCACGCCGATGGAGCGGCCCGACACTCTCACCGGCAAGCGGCTCGAAGACTTCACGCCAGAGGAGCTCGATCACCTGGCGGCGCAACGAAACGACGCGCGCGCCGAAGCCGACCGGCAGCGATGGGAGTTGCGAAGCCCGATCCACTGGTTCGAGAACCTCGACGTGAAAGGCAGCCGCGCGTGGCTTGTGATCGATCCGCCGGACGGCAAGATCCCGGCGCAGACCGCGGCAGCGAGGAAGCGCCTTGCCGCGGTTGCCGAGTCGCGTCGTCGTCGCGGCGAGTACGACTCGTGGGAAGACAGGAGCCTCTATGACCGCTGCATCACGCGCGGCATTCCCGGCTCGATGATGCCGGCGATTTACGGCAACGCCTACGACATCACTCAGGGACCGGGTGTCGTCGTGATCAGGTACGAGATGGTGCACGAAGCACGAGTGATTCCACTGGACTCGAAGCCGCACATCGACGACGCGATCAGAAGCTACATGGGCGATGCCCGCGGTCACTTCGAGGGCGAGACGCTCGTCGTCGAGACGACGAATTTCAATGAACAGGTGTCGTATCGCGGCTCCAGCACGAACCTGCGATTGATCGAGCGCTTCATGCCCGTCGCCGCGGACGTTGTCGTCTGGTCGGTCACCTTCGACGATCAATCCACGTGGTCGCGACCGTGGACCTTTGCGATGAACCTCACCCGTGTGCCGGCGAAGGAGGGCCCCTTCGAGTACGCATGCCACGAAGGCAACTACGCGATGCGGAATCTCCTGAGCAGCGCGCGCGCGGCGGAACGGGCTGACGGCAAGTGATTCCTGCTCGCGACGGGGTCCGGCTGGAGGCGGACGCTACCGGCAGCGTTGGCCCTCCACCCGCGTCCGTAGCGTCCGGCTTCACCCGGACAACGCGGGAAGACACGGACGCCGAGCGGCGCGTATTCGCCAAGATTCTGCGCCGGCTGATGCCGCTGCTGATCGTCAGCTACGTGCTCAATTACCTGGATCGCAACAACATCGCCTTTGCCGCGCTGACGATGAACGCGGATATCGGGCTGACGGCAACCGAGTTCGGCATCGGTGCCGGGATGTTTTTCGTCGGCTATTGCTTCTTTGAGATCCCGAGCAACCTGGTGCTCTATCGCGTCGGCGCGCGCGTGTGGCTGTCGCGAATCATGATCAGCTGGGGACTCGCGTCTGCGGCGACCGTCCTGGTCACGGGCGCGACGAGCTTTTACGTGTTGCGCCTGCTGCTCGGTGCCGCGGAAGCCGGCTTCTTCCCCGGCGTCGCGTTCTACCTCTCATCCTGGTTTCCAGCCGAATATCGCACGCGCACGATCGCGTGGTTCATGGCGGCCGTGCCGATCTCCTCCGTCGTTGCCGGTCCGGTGTCGGGCGCGCTGCTCGAGATGAACGGCTTTCTCGGAATCGCCGGATGGAAATGGCTGTTCATCCTCGAGGGCCTTCCGATCGTGGTGCTGGGAGTCGTCTTGCTGTTCGTGCTGGCCGACACGCCGGAACAAGCCGCGTGGCTGTCCGATGACGAGCGACGGATCCTTCGCGCGCGGCTGGCGGCGGAGCAGAAGCCGCGGGAAGTGCATCGCTTCTGGGCTGCCCTGCGTGACGGGCGCGTCTTGACGCTGGCCGGCGTGCAGTTCGGGTTTCTCGTCGGCTCGTACGGCGTCGGGTTGTGGTTGCCGCAGATTCTCAAGCTGGGCAACCTGACGAGCCTCGAGATCGGATTCGTCAGCAGCGCGTCCTATGTACTGGCCACGGTGGCCATGGTGGGGTGGGGGTCCTACGTCAGTCGCAACGGTCACACGATTGCGAACCTTGCGCTGGCGTGTGTGCTTGCCGCCATCGGCTTTGCCGGCGCGGTCGCGTTCCAGTCGACTTTCTGGATTTCGGTCGCGGCGCTGACGCTTGCCTTGATCGGCATCAACGCGGCGCGAGGATTGTTCTGGAGTATCCCCCCGCGGTTCCTCACCGGCCTGGGCGCGGCTGGCGGGCTCGCGTTCATCAACTCGGTGGGAACAACTGGCGGCTTCGTCGGCCCGAGCATCATGGGATGGCTGACCGACTACACCGGATCGTTCTCGGCCGGGCTGTTCGCCCTCAGCGGTTTTCTCATGCTCGCGGCCGCGTTGGCGTGGTCGTTGCGGCTGTTCGCGCCGACGGAATGAATAGATTTTTGATCTTTGATTGTTGATCGTTGAATTTCGGCCAGAATTCGAAGCAAATCACAAATCAACGATCAAGGATCTAAAATCTACAATAGCCCCGATGCCCAAGATTCAGTTCGTTCTCAACGGCGCGCCGGTCGAGGCGTCCTACGAGCCCGGGATGCACTTCCTCGACGTGTTGCGCGAGGAGTGCGGCATCGTCTCGGCCAAGAACGGGTGTGCGCCGGAAGGGGCATGCGGATGCTGCGCCGTCTTGATCGACGGTACACCCGCCCTTTCATGTCTGCGCAAGCCCGAGCAGATGAACGGCAAGAAAGTCGTCACTCTCGAGGGGATCCCGCAAGGCATGCGGCGTGTGCTCGGCGAGGCGTTCGTGCTCGAGGGTGGCGTGCAGTGTGGCTTCTGCATTCCCGGCATTGTCGTTCGTGCGGCGTCGTTGATCGAGCACGGGAAGACCGAGGATCGCGCCACGATCGCCAAGGCGCTCGACAGCCATCTGTGCCGCTGCACCGGCTACGGCCGCATCATCGACGCGATTCAGACCGCGGGCGAGGCAGTGAGGAACGGCGGCCAGCTGGCGCGCAGCGAACCGCGACGGAATCAATTTTTTGGTGAAGAGTTCGGGCTGACACGAAATCCCGCGTTTGCGAAGCCGTCGCACTCGAAACGACCTGGCGGCAACGGAAACCGCTCCGGGGTCGGCCAGTCGGTGCTCAGACACGGCGGCTTCGAACAGACGCTGGGGGACAAGCCGTTCGTCGACGACATGCGCGTGCCGGGCATGCTGCACGGAGCGATGGTATTGACCGACCATCCGCGCGCGAAGGTCCTGAAGATTCACACCCAGGAAGCGGCGGCGATGCCCGGGGTCGTGCGCATCTTCACGGCCGCTGACGTGCCCGGAGCTCGCACGACCGGTCTGAACGATCCCGATCAACCCGTGTTCGTCGCTGAAGGCGAAGTGACCTGCTGCGTCGCTGATTTCCTGGCGATGGTCGTGGCCGACACGCAGTTTCACGCCCGACAGGCGGCAAAAAAGGTCAAGGTCGACTACGAGGTCCTCGAACCGATCACGGATCCCTTTGAAGCGCTGAAGCCGGGTGCGACGCTGGTGCACTCCGCCGACACGTGCAGTCCTCGACCGTCGAACATCCTGCAGCCGGTGACCGCCTTCTCGCGTGGTGATGTCGACGGGGCGCTCAAGGACGCTGCGCACGTCATCGAAGCCACCTTCCAGACACAGCCGATCGACATCGCGTTTCTCGAGCCTGAGGCGTGCCTCGTCGTGCCGCAAGGACGAGGCGTCAAGGTTCACACGCAGAGCCAGGGGTCGGTGTACGACCACGCGCAGATCGCCAAAGTGCTGAAGCTCGATCCGGCGGACGTCGAGATCGCGCTGGCGGCGAGCGGCGGTGCGTTCGGTGCCAAGGAAGAACTGTCGATCCAGGCGCAGACGGCGATCGCCGCCCTGCTGCTGCAGCGGCCGGTGAAGACGGTACTCACGCGCGAGCAGTCCTCGCAGCATCACGTCAAGCGTCATGCGATGACGATCACGTTGACCGTGGGCGCCGACGCGGAAGGGCATCTGCTGGCGCTGCGCTCGCGCATTGTCTCGGATGCCGGCGGCTATCACACGACAAGCGCGAAGTGCTCGTTGCGTGCCGCCTGCCACTCGTGCGGGATTTATCGCGTTCCGAACGTCGACGTCGAATCGAAGGCGGTCTACACCAACAACCCGAACGCCGGGGCGATGCGCGGCTTCGGCAGCAACCAGGCGCAGTTTGCGATGGAAGGCGTGCTCGACATGCTGGCCGAGCGCATCGGCGTCGACGGCTGGGACATCCGCGAACGCAACATCCTCAATCCAGGCGAGGCATTTGGCACCGGTCAGATCATGCGCGAGAGCGTCCGCGGCGCGCGCATGACGCTCGAAGCGGTCAAGGACGTCTACAAGAGCGCGAAGTACAAGGGCATCGCCTGCGGCGTCAAGAGCACTGGGCTCGGCAACGGCACGATCGAAGGCGGCTACGTCACGTTGCGGGTCGTTGACGGGGGCAGACTGGACATTCTCAACGGCTACACGGAGATGGGTCAGGGCGTCTACACCGCCACGCTGCAGGCCGTGTGCGAAGAGACCGGTCTGTCGCCCGAGCTCATGACCGTCAAGTGGGACAAGGAGCTCGGGGAAAAGTGCGGGGAGACGTGGGCCTCACGCGCAACGACACTCAGCTGCGCGGCCGTGCAGAAGGCGGCGCCGCAACTGCTCGCCGATCTCGAAGAACAGGTCCGCCTGTGTCCGGGACTCTCGTACGACGAGGCGCTGAAGGCGCTGGTCGGTCGCGAGTACTACGGCGAGTGCGTCTACAACTTCACCACTCGTCCCGGCACGCCGGAGGCGGTCCTCAATCCGACGACGCACCTCACGTTCAGTTATGCGACGCAGGTGGT
>JGI25406J46586_10001292_pt1 | contig 11779 bp, 10 predicted proteins | sample TabmetS4T2R2_FD_46586 | JGI IMG/M metagenome (IMG submission 46586) | reverse complement strand
CTGAGCCTCCCACGTCCGATGCGGCCGCCGACGCCGGGCCGACAGACGTGGGAGGCAAATTTTTCCCCGCGCGGGAAAGGATGGGCCGCGATGAAACGCCANGCCGCCTTCGTCNTCATCTCNCTCGCCGTAATCCTCTGGCTGGTGCTGCGCCTCGCGGGCGCGGGCCAANCCGAGACGAAACCGCCACCGAGTCCGACCTCAGCCGCCGNGCAGTCCGCAAGCAACCCGNACGACGCGCAGCCCGCACCGCCGCCGGGCNTCGGGCAGAGGCCGGTCGAGGGCACGGGCGATTGAACTAAGGGTAGATGAGACCGGGGTACGAAGAGGAATGAACCACGAAACCACACGAAACGGCACGAAGCAGGAGCACACCGGATTCCTTCATGTTCGCTTCGTGGTGTTTCGTGTGGCTTCGTGGTTAACTTTTTCGGTACTGACTAAATCTCTATGAGCGAAGCCAAACCTGCTGTGACCAAGACGCCGGGATTGTTCCGCAACCTGATCAGCTTCGTCGGCGCGGCCATCGTGATCGCGAGCCTGACGAGCATCCTCTTTCTGTTCATGGTCGAGCTGACCAGTTCGACCGGCAACCCNTACCTCGGCATCTTCACGTACATCATCTTCCCGTCGTTCCTCGCCTTCGGTCTCCTGCTCATCCCCGCCGGGATGTTCTGGGAGCGCCGCCGCCGCCGCAAGCTCGCGCCCACGGAGACGCCCGCCTTCCCCGTGCTCGACCTGAACGACCCGCGCCGCCGCCGCTCGTTCCTCACCTTCGCCGGNCTCACCTTCNTCTTCCTCTTCATGAGCGCCTTCGGCAGCTACCGCGCCTACGAGCACAGCGAGTCCGTCCAGTTCTGCGGCCAGACCTGCCACACGGTGATGAAGCCGGAGTTCGTCGCCTACCAGGCCAGCCCGCACGCGCGCGTCGCCTGCGTCGAGTGCCACGTCGGCCCCGGCGCGGACTGGTTCGTGCGCTCNAAGCTNTCGGGCGCGTATCANCTCTACTCGGTCGCCTTCAACAAGTACCCGCGCCCGATCAAGACGCCCGTGCACAACCTGCGCCCCGCGCCGGAGACGTGCGAGCAGTGCCACTGGCCCGAAAAATTCTGGGGCACGCAACTGAAGACCTTCAGCCATTACGGCTACGACGAGCAGAACTCTCTGCGCCAGACGCGCATGCTGATTAAGACCGGCGGTGGCTCGACNCCCACGGCCGGCGTCGCCACCGGCATCCACTGGCACATGAACATTGCNAACAAGATCACCTACGTCTCCATAGATACGCAGCGGCAGGTGATCCCCTGGATTCGCGTCGAAGACCAGCAGGGTAGAGTTACGGAATATCGCGCGACCGAGGGCAACCAGTTGACGCCCGANCAGNTNGAGCGCATGCCCAAGCGGCGCATGGACTGCGTGGACTGCCACAATCGCCCCGCGCACGTCTATCTGCCGCCCGACAAGGCCGTGGACGATGCGCTCGCCGCCGGGCGTATGGACGCGACGCTCCCCTACATCAAGAAGCAGGCGGTCGCCCTGCTCTCGCAACGCTACGCGACGACCGAAGAGGCGCTCGCCGCCATCAGCAAGGGTCTCGACGACTTCTACCGCACGAATTACCGGGACGAGTATGCGCCGCACGCGGAGGCGATCCAGCGCGCNNTCGGCGAGACGCAGCACATCTACCAGACCTATTTCTTCCCCGAAATGCGCACCGACTGGCAGACGCACCCGAACAACATCGGGCACTACTACTCGGTCGGCTGCTTCCGCTGCCACGACGGACAGCACGCGAGNGCCGACGGGCGCACGGTGCGCAACGACTGCGACATCTGTCACGCAGTGCTCGACCAGGGCGACGCGGGCGGCATCACCAAGGCGCTCGACGGTCTGTTCCGCCACCCCGTCCCCTTAGGCCGGCTGGCGAACATGAGTTGCGACACCTGCCACCACGGCAACAAGCCGTTCCAGCACCCCGTCAACCTCGGCGACCTCTCCCGCTTCCAATGCATTGACTGCCACGCGGGCAGGGTCTGGACGCGTTCGGCGCAATAGGCAAAAAAGATAACCACGAAAGCATACGAAACAACACGAAGAAGGCATAAACTTTCGTTCGTGTTGTTTCGTGTGCTTTCGTGGTTAAGTTCTAGGCAGCGGGCTTCAGGCACNTGCCATCGTCATCCGCTGATGGACAGCGCGGCGNCNCNCTGNTCCGGCTGAGTCCGGTTGAGCGCGTGCTGCACGGCGCGCGCCCGCGCGGGCGCNTGGGCCGGTTTGAGCGGGCGCGTGACGAGCACGGGGCAGGGGGCTTGGCGCAGCACGCGGTCGACGTTCGAGCCGAAGAGGGCGCTCATGCCGAAGCCCGCGCCCTTCGCGCCCATGCAGATCAGGTCAATCTCGTGCTCCGCCGCGTAGGCCAGCGTCTCGCGGTAGGGTTTGCCCCAGCGCACCGCGTGGACGACCCGGCAACGCAGGTACGCCTCGGCCGGCACGGACTGTTGCAGGCGGCGCGCGGCGTGCTGGTAAATGCTTTCGGCGCTCGCGGGCGTCAGAGCGATTTCGGGGCCGTCGTCCGCGGGCTTTTGCAGCACGTGGAGCAGGTGCACTTCCGCCTGGTGCTCCTCGGCGAGCGACAGCCCGTAGCGCAACGCCAGTTCCGCGTCGTCCGAGAAGTCGTAGGCCACGAGGATGCGTCGCAGGTCGTGCCCGCCCGCCGTCTGCCCGCCCCACTCGCGCTCGCGCGGGTGCGTGACNAAGACGGGGCAGGGCGCGGTGCGACAGACCGCCTCGGCCGTCGAGCCTAAGAGCGCGGCGGCGCGCGGCCGGCGGCGCGAGCGCATGACGATCAGATCGACGCCGCGCTCCGCCGCCTCGCGCGTGATCGCGCTCGCGGGGNGGTTGCTCTCGACGACGATGCCTTCCCAGTCAACGCGTGCAAGGTCGTCGTCGCCCAGGTGTTCGGCGAGCATCTCGGCGAACTCCGCGAGGACGTATTTGCTGTCGAGGGTGGCGGCGCGGCCCGGCTGCGGCGTGTGGTTTTCGACGCAGTGGCAGAGCAGCAGTTTGGCGTGGTAGGCGCGTGCGAGCGTGAGGGCGTAGCGCAACGCTTCGGCGGAATCGGGCGAGCGATCCACGGGGCACAGAATTTTTTCCAGCTTGAGCATGTCGCGTGTCCCTGCCGCAAACCGAGTCGGCAGCCTCCTCGCGCATCAACAGTGCAACGTTCGTGCCGTGCCGAAATCAGTGAACTTAGAAGGGTGCGGGCGAAGCTGTTGCGGAATATTCCCGGCCGGCGCGGGTAATTTCACCGCCCGCTCAATTTTCCACCAAGCCCGTCAGCCGCTCGACGCGGACGCGGAAGACGACGGGCGCGGGCGCGGCCACGTCGCCCGCCAGGAGCGTCTCGACGGGCGTGAGTTCCGGGAACTGCGCGAGCAGGTGGCCGAGCGCACGCGCGCGCTCGACGACGTTCCTGATCTCCTCGAACGTGCCATGCGCGAGGACGCTGCGCCAGTGGTACTGATCCGTGATGTCGTCCACTTGCAGGCAGACGCGTGGGTTGGCGCGCATGGCCGCGAGCTTGCGACCGGGCAGCGTGTGGACGAGCACGCACGCGCCGTCCGCCGCGTAGTTGACCGGCACGACGTAGGGTGCGCCGTCGGCGATGCAGCCGAGCCGCCCCAGCCGCGCGGCACGCAGGAGCGCCCACGCTTCGTCGTCACTCAATCTCTTAATCATTGCGCCCGTCCTCCCGTCTCGCCCCCGCCCGCGGCGCGTCAGGCCGTCTTGCGCCCGTAGCAGGCGTCGGGTCGGATGCGATAGATGCAGATGTGATTGCGGCGCGTCCATGCGCTGATCTCCGTAACGTTGAGCGCGGGCGTGAGCGTCGGGTTGCGCTCGACGATGAGGCGCATGGCGCACTCGGTCTCGGCCGGCGCGCTGACCGGCTCGGCCCGCCCCGTGACCATGACGCTGCTCCAACGCCGCTCGTCCGTGATCTCTTCGACCTGAAAGCAGACCTTGTGGTTCGCGGCCATGTACTCGGTCTTCGTCCCCTCGGTCGTGAAGAAGAGGATGAACCGCCCGTCGAAGACGTAGTTCATCGGCACGACGTAAGGGTTATCGTCGCGCGAGCAGCCGAGATGCCCGTAAGTGCCGCGCAGCAGCAGCGCCACGATCTCGCCCTGCGTCATTCGTTCGATCTTCAACATCGCTGTGCCCAGTCCTTATCTCGTCACTCGTCTCTTGTCACTCGTCACTGCCTTTTTGCACCGCACGATCTCGACCGAGCACGTGGCGTGCGCCGCGACCATCTGCGAGACCGAGCCGAGCAGCATCCGCTCCCACGTGCGGTAGCCATGCGAGCCGACGACGATCAGGTCAGCGCCCCACGCCTCGGCCTCTTCGACAATCGTGCCCTTGGCCGAGCCGCGCAGCACGTCGGTCGCGACTTGCAGCTTGCCGCCGTCGTTCAGCTTCTCCGCGGCGCGCGCGACCACCTCGCCCGCCTGTTTCTGGTTGATCCGCTCGACCTCCTCGAAGTAGCCGGCCACGCCCATGTAAGGCTCGGCCACGAGCGGCCCCGCCGGCTCGACCACAGAGATGATGCGCACCTGCGTGTCCGCCGGCCACGGCCGCCGCGCGACCTCGCGCACGGCCGCNGCGCTGCAATCCGACCCGTCAATCGCAAGTAGTATTTTCATCGCTCCGACACCTCCACAGTTCNAGGGCGCGCGCGAGGGCANCGCCGCGTGGGGTGTAGGTGCAAGCTTTATGCCGTGTGGCGGGGCGCGATTTTGCGGGCCGGGCGNGAGGGATTTGCGTGATATGCCCCAAGGCCGCGCCGGGCCTTGCGCAAAATTACGGGCGCGGGCTTACAAGGGGGGCTTCGCGGCTCAGCCTTGCCGTGCGGGGCGCAGGATGTCTGCGAGCGCGTTCAGGAGTTTTTCCGCCGTGTAGGGCTTCGGGAGGAAGAGGCGCGCGCCGAGCGCCGTGGCCTCGGCGGCCTTGTCCTGCGCGGCGAGACCGCTGGCGGCGATGATCTGCACCTGCGGGTTGAGCTTTTGCAGCGCGCGGATGGTGGCGGGGCCGTCCATGAACGGCATCATCATGTCGGTGAGGACGACGGCGACCTCCTCGCGGTGCTGCGCGTAGAGCGCNACCGCCTCCGTGCCGTCGCCCGCCGTCAGCACGCGGTAGTTGAAGGTTTCGAGCGTGCCCTTGGTGATCTGCCGNATGGCGTCCTCGTCGTCCACGACCAGGATCAACTCGCCGTGCCCGGNCGGGAAATCGGGGCGCGCGCGCTCTGCCGCCGCCGCNTCGCCNGCCNCNGCGGCCGGCAGATAGACGGCGAACTGCGTGCCCTTGTTCGGCTCGCTATAGACGTTCATAAAACCNCCGTGGCTGCGGACGATGGTGAGCGCGGTTGACAGTCCGAGGCCAGTGCCCTTGCCCACTTCCTTCGTCGTGAAGAACGGCTCGAAGATGCGGCTGATGACTTCGGGGCGCATCCCCGTGCCCGTGTCCGCCACCGTGATCATGACGAAGCGGCCGGGCTTCGCCTCCAGGTGCATGCGCGCGTAAGATTCGTCGAGCGTGACGTTCTCGGCGCGCACCAGCAGTTCGCCGCCCTGCGGCATCGCGTCGCGCGCGTTGACCGCGAGGTTCATCAAGACCTGGTGCACCTGCGTGGCGTCGGCCGAGACGATCCAGAGATCGGNCGGCAGCTCGAACTTGATCTCGATGGACTTGGGCAGCGTCTCCTTCAGAATCTTGACCACGTCCTTGATCAAATGCTTCGGCTGCAACTGGACNCGCTCGCCCTCGACGCCGCGCGCGAACGACAACACCTGCCTGACCATGTCTGCGCCGCGCTCGGCATTCTTCTGCATCAGGTCGAGCCACTGCCGCCCCGACGCGTCCGTCACTTTCAGTTGCAGCATCTGCACGGCCATCAGGATCGGCGCGAGCACGTTGTTCAGGTCGTGCGCGATGCCGCCCGCGAGCGTGCCGATGGACTCCATGCGCTGCGCGCGCAGGAGTTGCGTCTCGACCTTCTTCTTGCCCGTCACGTCCGTGTTGATGATGAGGATGGACTGCGGCTCGGCGCGGTCGTCGCGCACGAGCGTCCAGCGGCTCTCGACCACCACCTCGTCGCCCTGCTTGTTACGCTGGCGCAACTCGCCCGTCCACTCGCCCCGCGCCATGACGGCGGCGCGCGCCACCTCGAACTGCTGCTCGTTGGCGTCTGTGCGCAGCTTCAGGTCGTGCGCGTTCTTGCCGACGGCCTCGGCGGCCGTCCAGCCGTAGACGCGCTCCGCGCCCTCGTTCCAGTAGCGGATCGTATGATCGAGCGCGCGCACAATGATCGCATCCTGCGCCTTGTCGAGCAGGTGGGCCTGCTCGCGTATGCGCTCCTCGTAGCGTTTGCGCTCGGTGATCTCGTAGCGGATGGCGACGTACTGGTAGGGCTTGCCCTCTTCATTGAGGAACGGCACGATGGTCGTGTCCACCCAGTAGATCGAGCCGTCCCTGGCGCGGTTGCGAATCTCGCCGCGCCACACACGGCCGCCGGCAATCGTCGTCCACAGATCGCGGATGAACTCCTTCGGGTGGTAGCCGGAGTTGATGATGCGGTGATCCTGGCCGAGCAACTCCTCGCGCGAGTACTTGGAGATTTCGCAGAACTTGTCGTTGACGTAGGTGATGACGCCGCGCTGATCCGTGATGGCGACGATGGCGGACTGATCGAGCGCGAATTTCAAGTCCGCCAGTTCTTTCAGCGAACGCCTGAGCGCCGCCTCTGTGTCGAAGGCTTGAGGCTGATCGGTCGCGGCGGGCAATACGCTTTCACTCATCGGCTCGCTAGTCTCTGTCAGGATGCCGCCTCGCCCGCCGCCGTCTCCGCGCCTTCGAGTTTCTTCAGGCGGTAGCGAAGCTGGTCGCGCGAGATGCCGAGCAGTTCGGCGGCGCGCGTCTGGTTGCCGCCGCTGCGCTCAATCGCCTGGCGCACGAGCGACGTTTCCACCTCGTCGAGCGCCACGCCGGCCGGCGGCAGCGTGACGAGCGCGCCGGCCGCAGACGCGGCCGAGGAACTCGTGCCCGTCCCCCCGGGCGCGTGCCCGCCCGCCTGCGCGACCAGATCGCGCGGCAGGTACTCCGTCGTGATCAACTCGTCGTCTTCGAGGATCATGGCGCGCTCGACGACGTTGCGCAGTTCGCGCACGTTGCCGGGCCAACCGTAGCGGCGGAACGCCTCGACGACTTCGGGTGCGAGACCACGAATCTGCCGGCGCAGCCGCAGGCGCTCGTTTAGCATCTCCGTGTAGTACTCCGCGAGCAGCAGTATGTCGTCGCCCCGCTCGCGCAGCGGCGGAATATCGATCTGAATGACGGACAGGCGGTAGTACAGATCGAGCCGGAAGCGCCCGGCCTCGCTCTCCGCCTTCAGGTCGCGGTTGCTCGCCGCAATCACCCGCACATCTAACGGGATGTCTTTCAGCCCGCCGACCCGCCGGAACGCGCCCTCTTCAAGTACGCGCAGCAGCTTCGCCTGCAAGCCTAGTTCTAATTCACCGATCTCATCTAAGAAAAGCGTGCCGCCCTCCGCCTGCTCGAACAAGCCCTCCTTGCGCGCCTTCGCGTCGGTGAACGCCCCTTTCTCGTAGCCGAACAGTTCCGACTCGATCAACGTCGCCGGTATCGCCGCGCAGTTGATGGCGATGAAGCGCGCGTCCGACCGGCGCGAGGCGTAGTGAATCGCCTTCGCCACCAAATCCTTGCCCGTCCCGCTCTCGCCTTGCAACAGGACGGACGAGACTTCCGACTCGGCCACCTTGCGCGCGAGCGCGAGCATGCGCTGGACGGCCGGCGACGAGCCGATAATCTGCTCGAAGCTGAACTGCCGCGCCCGCTCGCGCCTGACCTGCCCGACCTCGCGGCGCAGCTCGTGCGCCTCGATGCCGTTGCGGATCGTGACGCGCAGCTCTTCCAGATTGACGGGCTTGCCGATGAAGTCGTAAGCGCCGCCGCGNAGCGCCGCAATCGTGTTCTCGACGACGACGTTGCCCGTCACCATGATGACGACCGCGTCCACCTGCCGCGCCTTGATCTCGCGCAGCGCNTCGAGGCCCGACCCGTCCGGCAAGTCTATGTCGAGCAGCACGGCCGCCGGGCACTCCGCGTCGAACGCCTCNAGCGCCGCCGCGACCGTGCCCGCCTCGGCCGTCCCGTAGCCCCAACTGCGTAGCGCCTCCGTGAACGACCAGCGGATCGCCTGCTCGTCGTCCACGACCAGAATTTTGTCTTTACCGGCTTTCAGAATGACACCCTAAGCGAATAGTAGATGGTAACAAGCTCTGGGCGTAATTATAGTGGAAAGCAGCAACGATGCGAAAATGCGAGCACGCACAGGACGCGCTGCGCGGCTCTCCGTGCTGGTAGCGGGATTATACTGCGCTCGCAGTATAATCAGTAGTTAGCCCGCTGACTTGAACAGACATGCTTGGATTACCTAAAGGCATAGTATGGCTGCTGCCTCACACTGAGCTGTGGCATCAACTGTTTGCCGAAGAAGAGGCGCGCTTGCGAGCGGCCATAGGTGCGCAAGCGGTCGCCATCGAACATGTGGGCAGCACGGCCATTTGCGGNCTGTCGGCCAAACCAATCATTGATATTGCCGTTGCCATCCGGGAAGGCGCGGATGCCGAGGAGTGCGTCGTGCCGCTGGAAAGTATCGGTTACGAATATCGCGGCGAGTTTGGGATTCCGGGGCGGCATTACTTCGTTAAAGGTGAGCCGAGAACTCACCATCTACACATGGTCGAATTGAGTAGCGAATTTTGGAGGAGTCATCTGCTGTTTCGTGATTACCTGCGACAGCATCCTAAAATAGTTAGCGAGTACGATAATCTAAAAAAGGAGTTGGCGCAGAAGCACACAGAGAACCGAGAAGCGTACACGGAGGGGAAGGCTGCCTTCATAGAGAGCGTCTTAAAGGCGGCAGGCAAGTAGCGGCGCGGGCTAACAATTCATTCAACCCGACGCCTCAATAGAATGGCTTTCATCATTTCTTCTCGCGGCGTATAGCGAGGCTACCTATCGGCGCGGCTGAATTCTAGCGTTATGCGTTTCGTGGTTATAAACNGCTATGTCTCGTGCAGCATTTCAAGTTTTGGTTATTCCTTTCCACGTTGATACAAACGGAGAGCCTCGGTATTTACTTTTCAAACGTGCTGACCTTGATGTTTGGCAATGGATTGCGGGCGGCGGTGAGGATGACGAAGAACCGGAACAGACCGCCCGCCGCGAGGCGCTTGAGGAAGCCGGTATCCCGCAAGAAGCTTGTTTGATTCAGCTAGATTCGAGGGCCTCAATTCCGGCGATACATTTTGCAGACCATCATCTTTGGCGGGATGACATATATGTCATNCCTGAATTTAGTTTCGGGGTTGAGGTGCAAATCAAAGAAATTTGTCTGTCGGGCGAACATAGCGNGTGCGAGTGGTTGGATTATGAGGCAGCGCGGAGCCGACTTAAATGGGATAGCAACCGGACGGCTTTATGGGAGTTGCACAGTCGTTTATTGGCGCGGCACGCTTAACAACTCATTCAACCTGAGCGCGGATTGATTGGCTTTCACCATCCCTTGTTACGGTTATAGTTGAATACCCTGCGCCGCGGCGTGCNGGCGNGGTTGCAGTTGTTGCTCGAAGAGGCGGGCNGAGGCGGCGAGGAAGTCCTGCGCGGTGACGATGCCGACGAGCGCGCCGGCTTCGACGACGGGCAGACAGCCGACGCGGCGCTCGCGCATGAGGGCGACGGCGGCGAGCGTGGGCGTGTCGGGCGCGACGGTGACGGGGTCGGGCTTCATGATCTGGCGCACGGCGACCGGCTCGCCGTTCTCCGCGCGGCCGCGCGCGAGCAGGCGCAGCAGGTCGCGGTGCGAGACGAGACCGACGAGGCGGCCTGCGTCGTCTTCGACGGGCACGTGGCGGATGTGCCGCCAGTCCATGACGGAGGCGGCCAGGTCAACCAGATCATCGGGCCGGACGGTGAAGAGGTCGGTAGACATGAACTGCCCCACGGTGCGGTAGCTCTGCGCCCAGTCGTCCGTGTCGGCGCTCTCGATCACGGGCCAGCGGTGGACGGGGTCGNCCGTCTGCTGGTGCGCGCGCATCTGGACGGCGAGCGTGCGCAGGTCGCGCGTGCCGCGGCTCTGCATCGCGGCGAGCGAACGCAAGGCCCACTGAGCGCCGGTCTGCCCCGTGCGCACGCGCTCCTCGATTGTGCCGAGGTAGGTATCAATATCCGCGGCGTCAACGCGCGCCTGAAGGAGTCCGGCGCGGGCGAGCGGCAGCAGGTGTTCGAGAATGAGCGCCGCGGCGGGGTAGCTTTTGCCGCCCGTCCAGGTGAGCTGCGCCTGCAAGCCGTGGCGCGCGGCGGCGAAGAAGTTGGCCTTCGCGTCGTCGAACGTCATCAGCCGGTCAATCGCGCCGTACTCGCCGGGAAGCGCCAGCATCAGGCCGATGAAGAAGGCGGCGTTGGCGAACTCGTCGAGCGTGGTCGGCCCCGCCGGGAGCGCGCGGTTCTCGATGCGCAGATGCGCCTTGCCGTCNANGACGCCGTAGCACGGCCGATTCCACCACCAGACCGTGCCGTTGTGCAGCCGCAGGGCCGTGAGCTTCGGCGTCTCGCCGCGNGCGAGCACGGCGAGCGGGTCTTCGTCCGCCTCGGTCGTNATGATGACGCGGAAGCGCGCGATGTCTTCGCGGAAGAGTTCGATGACCGAGCCTTCGAGCCAAGCGTGGCCGAAGCCGACGCGCGTCGGGAAGCCGCGCGCCTGCTGCGCGCCGGAGCGCGCGTCCGCCGAGTGTTGGAAGAGGGCGAGGCGCGTCTCCTGCCACAGCCGCGCGCCCAGCCAGAGCGGCGAGTTGACGGCGGCGGCGAGCACGGGCGCGGTGACGGCCTGCGCCATGTTGTAGAGCGGCACGAACTCTGAGGGGCCGGTTTGNAGGTGCACCTGGAAGCTCGTGTTCGACGAGAGCAGCATGATGTTGTCGGACGAGACCTGCACTTCGTCGAGACCCTTGATGTGGACGGCGAGCGGGCCGCCCCGTAGGCCCATGACCGCCGCGTTCAACTGCTCGTAGCGCGGACTGGGCGTGATGCTNTGGAGCGTGAGATCAGATTTTTGCAGCGTCGGCAGGATGCCCGCGAGCAGCACGTCCGCGTCGTAGGCGCGCGCGCCTGCGCGCACCTTGCCGATCAGCTCGCGGTCTTCCGCCTCCATGCGNCGGAAGCAGTCGCCCGCGAGCGCGAGCGGCGTCAGGTTGGCTTCCAGGTTGAAGCGCGCGATCTCGGTCGTCAGGCGCGGGTCGCCCACGCGCTTTAAGACTTCCATGGCGACGGGCGCGGGGCGCAGGGCGNCGTCCACCAGAAACATCTCCTGCTCCGCGCCGATACGCGGGACGCCGCTCTCGATCTTGCCGGCGTCGAGCATCACTTCGAGCGCGCGCAGATCGCTCAGGAGCGCGTGCATGAAGGCGCGCTGCCGGCGGTCGTCTATCTCTCGTTCGACGTGATGTTCGCCCATGACTTTAAGAGCAAGGAAGTTTCTGTTCGACGGGCGCGGCTGCCTACCGCGGCTTGTGCCCCTGGATTGACAACAGCAGGGCGCTGAGCAAACAACAGCAGGGCGCTGAGCAATTCACATACCCGTTACGCCGCGGGCAACCCACTGCGCGCGGGATGCGGATAACAGACTTGAAAACAGGAATAC
>JGI25406J46586_10001287_pt1 | contig 11799 bp, 12 predicted proteins | sample TabmetS4T2R2_FD_46586 | JGI IMG/M metagenome (IMG submission 46586) | reverse complement strand
GGGCGCGCTCGCGTCGACGGGCACGGCGACGACGTCGGCGAGGGGTGCTCGTCCGTCCAGCGGGCGGCCGAGCGCGTCGACGACCCGGCCGAGCAGTCCGTAGCCCGCCGGAACCCGGAGGCAGTCACCGCTGGGGGAGACCGGGTCGCCCGAGGAGACGCCGGTCGTGGCCCCCAGCGGCATGCAGGTCACGCCGTCGGTGTGCACAGAGACGACCTGGGCGGGCAGCAGGCCGACGGCGGTCTGCACGGTGACCAGCTCGCCGACCGCGGCGCGCAACCCGCGCACGCCGATGCCGAGCCCGACAACCTCGTGCACGGTGCCGTCCGGTCTCGGCGCCGCCGCGGCGGCGGCGGCGGCCAGCCGCTGCCGGAACATCTGGCTCAGCGACGGCGCCCCCGTCTCGCCGAGAAGCAGCCCGCTCATGAGCGCAGCACCTCCTCGGCGGCAGCCAGCGCGGCGGGCAGATCGAGCTGCAGCCGCTGGGCCGGTGTCAACACCATGACCGCGCCGGGCGCAACGGCCGGATCGGGCACGATCCGCACGCCGCTCAGGTGCTCGGCGTCGGCGGGATCCCCGCCACGCGCGGTCGGCGTCGGGCGGGCCGACGGGCCACCGGCAGTGGTCAGATCGGCGGCGTCCTGCGGGTTCAGATGCACGACGGCGCCGTCCGGCTCGGCAACAGCGCGCAGCGCGGCCCGGACCAACTCCAGGACGCCACTGTCCACGCTGCGCAGCTCGCGGCCGAGGATGGCGCGGGCCAGGTGCGCCGCGCCCTCGGCGAGCGTGTCCGCCACCTCGTGCCACTGCGGGACGCTCGGCCGGCGGCCACCCTGGACGGCGGCGCCCAGGGCGGCGAGCAGGGTGCGGGCCCGCTGCGCGTCCGCCGCCCGGCGCGCCGTGGCCTCCTCGGCCAGCTGCGCGCTCTCCTCGGCCTGCACCTGCGCAGCGGCACGTCGTCCCTCCGCCCAGCCGGCGGCGTAGCCCTCGGCCCGTGCGGCCTGCCGCGCCTCGTCCGCGGCGCGGCGCACCACGTCGTCGAGGTACGGGTCGACATACCCCTGGCTGATGGAACCGGCGTTGAGCGGCCGGTCCAGCCGGGCGGGGCGGACCGTGACGCCGGGCTCGGTCAGCCCGCCGCTGCGCTGGCGCGGCAGGGTGGGACGGGCGGCCTGATCAGTCGATAAAGGCTTCATCTCCGCCCCTCTGGATCGTGAGCTGGCCGGACTGCTCCAGCGCGCGGATCTCCTGGACGACCTTGGCCTGGGCCTCCTCCACCTGGCTGATGCGGACCGGGCCGAGCATCTCGATCTCCTCGACGAGGTTCTCGGCGGCTCGGGTCGAGAGGTTCTTGGTGATCTTCTCCCGGACGGCGGCGCTGACCCCCTTGAGCGCCAGGGCCAGATCACCGCCCTCGACGTTCCGCAGGACGAGCTGGATCGCCTTGTCGTCCAGCGTGAGGATGTCCTCGAAGATGAACATCTGGCTGCGCACGATCTCGGCCAGCTCGGCGTCGACCGTCTCCAGGCCCTCCAGGATCATGCGCTCGGTAGACCGGTCGGCCCGGTTGATGATCGCCACCAGCGGCGCGACGCCGCCGACCATCGACATCTCCTGCGGACCGATGACCGTCGACATCCGGCGGTCCAGCTCACGCTCCACCAGCCGGATGATCTCCGGGCTGGCGCGTTCCATCGACGCGATGCGGTAGGCGATGTCGGCCTGTTGTGACTGCTGCAGTCCGGACAGCACCAGTGCGGATTGCTGCGGCGCGAGGTGGGCCAGCACCAGGGCCACCGTCTGCGGGTGCTCGTCGCCGAGGAAGCTCAGCAGCTGCCGGGAATCCGCTCGACGCATCGACTCGAACGGCATCTCCGCGAGCGTGGCGCCGAGCCGCTCGAGGATCTCATCGGCGCGGCTGTTGCCGACGGCGTCGGACAGCAGCGCACGAGCCATCTCCAGGCCGCCACGAGTGTTCTGGCTGGCGACCAGCTCCTCNTGCGCCTCGTTCAGCACCGAGCTGATGTCGTCCCGGCTGACGTCGCGCAGCCGGACGATCTCCGCGGTGAGGTCTTCCACCATCTGCTCGGGCAGCCGGGTGAGGATGCCGGACGCCTTCTCGGTGCCGAGCTGGATCAGGAAGATGGCGGCCTTGCGCAGGCCGGTGAGGTCAGCGGACGCGCTCACTGCCATGCGTTAGGCCCTCCGCTCGGCGAGCCAGCCCTGCAGCATCGCGGCGACGTCCTCCGGCTGGTTGTCGACCAGCTCCGCCACCTCGGTGCGCATGCGCTCCTTGCTGCGCTCGACCTCGACCGGATCCTCCGCCGGCAGCTGCGGCAGGTCCGACCCACCGCCGAGCGCGAGCTGGGTACCGGACGGCAGGACCAGGCCCTCGGCGGGCAGATCGCTGGCAGTGGCCGAGATGACCGTCTCCTTCGGCTTCGCCCGGCGCATGGCCAGGAAGAGGATGATCACCACAAGCAGTCCCAGGCCGGCCTTCTTGCCGAGCTGGATGTACTGCGCCGTCTTGGCCGCCTTCTGCGCGGCGGCGATGTCCTTCGTCGCGGCGGCGGCGGCGGTCGTGTCGAAGGGCAGCGTCGAGATCTGGACGGTGTCGCCGCGGGTGGTGTTCAGGCCGACGGCGTTGGAGACGAGCGCCTCCACCTGACTGGCGTCGATCGCGCCGGCCGCCTTCGAATCCAGGGCGACCGCCACGGTGAGGCGCTCGACCGTGCCCGGGGCGGCCTGCGTCCGGTCCACGATCTTGCCGACCGGGTTCTCGACGGTGCGTTGCTGGCGGGCGTAGGAGCCGTTGCCGGTCGCCCCCGTCACCGGCGTCGGCGCGATCTGCCCCAGCGTTCCGCCGGCCGAGTCGCCGGCCCCGACGTACGTCTCGCTGACCGTCGCCTCGGACAGCGGATCGACGCCGGTCTCCTGGACGAACCGTTCGCTGGTGGTGTCGCGGCTGCTGTAGTCCAGCTGTGCGTTGATGCGCACGACGCTCTTCCCGGCGCCGAGCACCTGATCGAGCATGCGCTGGACGGCGGTGCCCAGCCGGTCCTCGTACTGCGCNGTCTGCGCGTCGGCGTCACCGGCGGCGGCGGCCGCGTCGGCGGCGTTGCCGGAGTCCGGTGCCGACAGCAGTCGGCCGGTGGCGTCGGTGACCGTCACCTTCGCCGGGTCCAGTTCCGGGACGCTTCCCGCCACCAGATGTGTGATGGCCCGGATCTGCCCGCGGTCCAGGGTCACTCCGGGTTGCAGTCCGACGAGAACGGATGCCGTCGGGGCGTCCTGATCGGTGGCGAAGACGTCCTTCTTCGGGATGGCCAAGTGCACCACCGCGGTGCGGACGCCGGTGATCGCCCCGAGGGTCTTGCCGAGCTCGCCCTCCAGCGCGCGCTGGTAGGCGACGTTCTGCTGGAAGTCGGTCGCGGTGATGCCCTGCTTGTCCAGCAGCGACCAGCCGCCGCCGGAATCCGACGCCGGCAGGCCCTTGCCGGACAGGGCCACCCGCTCGTCGTACACCTGCGACTGGGGGACGAGGATCGTCGCGCCGCCGTCGGTCAGCTTGTACTGCACGCCGTCGGAGCGAAGCTGATCCACGATGGCGTTGGCGTCGTTGCCGGAAAGGTTGCCGTACAGCGGCGCCCAGGTCGGCTGCGCCACCCAGCGGGTCAACGCGAACGCACCGAGCACCAGGGCGAGGCCGCCGACGATGACGACGCTGCGCTGGCCGGACGTGAACCCGGACATGAACCCACGGGCCCGGGCAGCCGTCTGAGTCATCCGTGCGTTCACAGCGGCATCCTCATGATCTCGTTGAAGGCGTCGAGCGCCTTGTTGCGGATCGTGGTCGTCAACTCGGTGGCCGTCTGCGCCTGGGTGGCCGCGATGACGTAGTCGCTCACGTCGCTGAGGTCACCGGTGGCCGCCTGGGTGGCCTTCGCCGCGGCGTTGCGGTCGAGGCTGTCCAGCTGCTGCAGGCCCTCCCCCACGGCGGATGCGAAGTCGGCGCCACGCGCGGCGGCCGCCCGGGCCGGCGCGCTGGTGCCCGCCGTCGCGGCCGTGCCCGCCGTCGCGGCCGTGCCCGCCGTCGCCGCCGTGCCCGCCGTCGCCGCCGTGCCCGCCGTCGCAGCGGTGCCGGAGGCTCCGGTGACCTGCTGCCGGTAGAGCTCTGCCAACTGCGAGAGGTTGACGGCGCCGACACCGCCGATCCCGCCTACCGCCATCAGCCGCGGCCCATCTGGATGGCGGCCTGGTAGCTGGCGCGGACCCGGTCCAGGTTGGAGATGTTCGCCTGGTACCCGCGCTGCGCCATGATCATCGTGGTCATCTGCTCGCCGAGGTCGACGTCCGGCAGCCGGACCATGCCGTCCGCGTCGGCCAGCGGGTTGCTCGGGTCGAAGGCCAGCCGGCCCACGGCGCTACCGAGTTGCACGCCCGCAACGGCGACGCCGGCGCCGGTCCGGCCGTCCTCTACCGCCTGGGCGACGACGTAGCGGGCCTGGAATGCNGCTTCGTTGGTCGGCCGGACAGTGTTGATGTTGGCGATGTTGTCCGAGATGGCGTCCATCCACGTCTTGTGGACGTGCATCGCGGACCCGGAAATGCCCAGGGCATCGAACATCTCATGCCCCCTTGATCGCGGTGCGGTAGAGGGTGAATCGGTCGCCGGTCGCACGCAGGGCCAGCTCGTAGCGCATCTGCGTGTCCAGGCTGGAGACGGTCTCGGCGTCGAGATCGACGTTGTTTCCGGACAGGCCGGGGGCGGCGGAACTGAAGGAGACGCTCGGCGAGACCGACATCGGGTCCTCGCCGTTCGCCAGGGCGCGCTTCAGGTCCCCTTCGAAGGCCACTCGGCGTGCCGTGAAGTAGGGGGTGTTGACGTTGGCGATGTCGTCNCTGACGGCCTTCTGCCGTGCGGACAGACCACGCAACGCGGCGTGCAGAGCCGAGATCGAGACGTCCTCGAGCATGGTCGGACCCTTCCGGGGGCATCGCGGGGATGCCGGCTCATCGCCATTCCCTGGCGGAGTCTGGAGCGGTCCGTGCTCTGAGCCAGGCTTCGGTGGTCCCGGCCGCGGGCTTGAGGCCCGTTCGGGCGACGGCCTCAGGGTTCCCTCGTTCGGCGCAGGGCGCGGCACCCGATCGGAGCAACCGCTCGTGCCGCCATCCCAGGCGCGCCGCGGCGCCGGCTGATCAAGGTCGATCAGGCTGGGGTCCGTGCCCGGCGCCATGACGATGGAAACTTCCGGTCATATGCGACCGGAAGTTTCCATCATCCTGTCGCAGGCCGTGATCACCGCATCGCCTGAACCACTACGGGGTCAAACCGCCGGGTGCTTGAGGAGCTCTTGCCTTGGCGTAAGTCTTTCTCAGGCCGAGGTAGCGCCCGCTCCGAGGGTCTTCTGCACCTTGGCGACGGCGTCGGTGGTTGCGCCCTCGATGACGTCGGGGTCCGCCAGCAGATAGTCCATGACGGTGAGCACGTCACCCACCCGGACGAGAACCTCGTTCAGCTCGAAACCGGCCATGACTCCGCTCGTGGCCGTGTACCGGATGGCGAACACCTCGTCACCGAGGGCGGGTGCCGACACATGGGACACCCGCATGGTCGAGCGGCCCACCCCCTGAATCCGCAGCGTCAGCTTGCGGCAGGCCACGACCGCGGCGGCGACCTGCTTCATGACGGTGGCCGCGGCGGCCGCGGACGGCATCGCTTCCAGGTCCTCGCTGATGAACGGTCCGTCCTTCCCGCCTGAGAACGACGCGTTGGCGTTGGCCACCGATCCCTTGAGGTCGCCGGCATTGTTGAGCTTGACCAGCGGGGCGCATTTCGCGTCCGTCGAGGATGCGATGGCGTCGCCGTCCTCGTTGCTGTCCCCGTTGCCGGCTTCGGACGTCTCGACCTCGAACCCGGTCGGCAGGTCGGGCAGCGCCAGCAGCGCCTGCTTGAGCTGGGCGGCGGTCGGGGGCTGCCGCGGGGTCGGCGACGGAGTGGGGGTCGGGGTGGCCGTGGCCGTCGGCGTGCCGGCGGGGGTGGTCGTCGAGGCGGAGGTCGATCCGCTTGAGCCGCAGGCACTCAGCAGCGCCGAGGCCAGCGTCGCCGTGACGAGAAGGGCAAGACGGAATGGGCGGGAGGTCTGCGGCATCGGGCCCTCTGTGGTCACAGGTGCGAGGGCGTGATCGCACCCTGGGAGATCAACGGATCGCGCGGAGTGTATCGGGTTCCGAGGCACAGACCGGCTCCCGGCCCACAACGCGTTCCGATCATGGAACCTCCCGCCGGTTGTCGGTGCCGCCCACTAGCTTTCTCCTCGTGACCACGGCCCCGGACGTTCCGGACACCGCGCAACGGCGCAAGGCCCGGGGGGCGTTCTTCACGCCGCCGAAACTGGCCCGGTACATGGTCAAGTGGGCCGTGCGGCGCCCCGCCGACCGGGTGCTGGAGCCGAGTTGCGGCGAAGCGGCATTCCTGCTGGCCGCCGCCGACCGGCTGACGGCTCTGGGCGCCGCCGACGCCCGGCTGTACGGCGTGGAGCTGCACGACGCCACCGCGCGGCGGGCGCGCCGACTGCTGGCGGCCACGGGACACCGGGCCACCATCCAGGTGGGTGACTTCCTCGCCGTCCGGCCCAAGGCGGACTACGACGCGGTGGTCGGCAACCCGCCGTTCGTCCGCTACCAGGACTTCTCCGGCGAGGCCCGGGCCCGCGGGCGGGAGGCGGCGCTGCGGGCGGGAGTGAACCTGACCCGCCTGGCGTCGTCCTGGGCGGCGTTCACGGTGCACTCGGCGCTGTTCCTGCGCCCCGGCGGGCGGCTGGCCCTGGTCTTGCCCGCGGAGTTGCTGAGCGTCAACTACGCGGCAGAGGTCCGCAGTTTCCTCATGCGGCGGTTCGGACGGGTGCGGCTGGTTCTGTTCACCGAGCGGGTGTTCCCCGGCGTCCTGGAAGAGGTGGTGCTGCTGCTGGCGGAGGGCGAGGGCGGTACCGACCGGTGCGAGCTGCACCAGGTGAACGACGTCGCGGAGTTGCTCACCTCATCCGGCATCGTGTCCACCTGGCAGCCGGCACCCGGGGACGCCAAATGGACCCACGCGCTGATGCCCGGCCCCGCGCTCGACGTCTACCTCACCGCAGCGTCCCAGGACGGCGTGACCACGCTGCACAGTTGGGGGGAGACCACGCTCGGGGCGGTGACGGGCAACAACCGATACTTCGCCTTGTCACCGCACCAGGTGGCCTCGGCGGGGCTCGACGCCGAACGGGATCTCGTCCCGCTGTCGCCACCGGGCAGCCGGCATCTGCGCACCCTGAGCCTTTCCAGCCAGGCCTGGACGGCGCTCGGCCAGCACGGGCGCGCGACGTGGCTCTTCCGGCCGCCCGGCGAGCCGTCGGCCGCTGGGCAGCGGTACATCGTGGTGGGGGAGCAACTCGGGGTGCCGGCGGCCTACAAGTGCCGGGTCCGTCGTCCGTGGTGGCGGGTACCGCTCGTGCCGCCCGCCGATCTGCTGCTGACTTACATGAACGCCGACACTCCCCGGCTGGCCACCAACCGCGCCGGCGTGCACCACCTGAACAGCGTCCACGGCGTGTATCTGCACGCCGAGGCCCGCCGGCTGGGCTGTGACCTCCTACCGCTGGTGGCACTGAGCAGCCTGACAGCGCTCGGGGCCGAGACGGTCGGCCGGGCCTACGGTGGCGGCATGTTGAAGCTGGAACCCCGGGAGGCGGATCGGCTGCCNGTCGCTGCGCCCGCACTCGTGGCGGCCCTTCGGGCGGAGCTCGTTGCCGTGCGCGCCGCGGCGGCCCGGGATCTGGCCGCCGGCCGGGCGCGCGACGCGACCCGCCGGGTGGACGAGGTGCTGCTCATGGGCGGGCTTGGCCTGTCGGCGCGTCAGGTCCGGGAACTCGGCGAGGCGCGCGACCTGCTGGCCGGACGCCGCGCCGCCCGCTCAAGTGGCTCCCGGTGAGCGACCCGCTGAGTCTCGCGGCTGGAAGTGGACTCGTGAGCGAGCCGGGCGGCGCGGCGGCGTCTGGACCGAGGGACGAGGGAAGACGGCGCCACCCGGCGCCGCCCGTAGCGAGCGAACCATCCAGCACAGACGCTCTGTCAGCATTCGAGCCGGTTCTCGAGGCGGCGCCCGTCACCGATCCGTGGCGACATGCCCACGGTGAGCCGGCCCGCTACGGGCCTGATTACGACCTGCTCGGCGACCTGCTGAGCGTCCCCGTGGCGGCCGGCGCCGCGGTGGTGAGCGGGCGGTTCGCCCGCGGCGTCGACAGCTGGCTGGCGCACGAGTTGCGGCGCGCCGGCTTCGGGGCGGACGAGGTCTGGCCACGGGTGACCCGGCCGCGGGTGCTGTCCCGTGAGCTGGCCGTGCTCCTGGAGCGGCTGCCGGGTCCGCTGGCGGCAGAGGTCCGCCGGAGGATCGCCGGGATGCCGTCGGTCAGTCCGACGGACGCGCGGGTGCTCGGGCGGGCCTACGAGAAGCAGGTCGATGTCTGTATCGCCCGGTGGGACCGCGGCCCAGAACTGATGGTGAGCACGAAAGCGCAGCTGTCGTCGTTCGGCAAGAACCTGCCGAACCGGTTCGAGGAGGCCTATGGCGACGCGGCGAACCTGCGCTCGCGTTATCCGCTGGCCGCTGTCGGCTTCTTCTTCGTCCAGCGCGCGACCGTGCGCATCGTCGAACCGGACGCGTACGAGCGGACCATGGACATGATGCGCAAGCTGCGCGACATCGGGGCCGGATCCGGTTACACGACGACCGGCCTGCTGCTCGTCGACTGGGACGATCCGGTGACCGCGCAGACGAAGGTCCGCGTGCTGCCGGAGCTGGTCCCCGACGACGTCGCCCCGCCGCAGTTCTTCACCACGCTCGTCGACACGGTGCTGGCCGTCACGCCGGTGCAGTACCACCTGGAGGCCCGCCGTCGCCGGGAACGTCGCGACATCCCGGTCTGACCGTCCTTCGGGAGCAGGGGCCCGCGCTCAGCCGACTACGTCGAGGAGACCGCCCACCGCCGCCTCGTACCCGTTCGCCCGCGACGAACGCCGGGGCGGCGCCGCGGCCAGCTCCGCCGCCAGCGCGTCGCGCCGGACCTCCGCCCGCTTCGTCACGTCGTGCAACAGCGCCAGCATCAGCACTCGGCGATTCTCCAGGGATGCCGGGATCGGGGCGTCGGGCACCGATAGGTGGGGAAAGGACACGATGCGGTGCGAGAGCACCTGTTCGTCCAGGGACCGCAGCGCGCGCTCGAGCGCCTCGAAGTACCCGCTCCACGCGACGCCCGCTGTCATGCGGCTCCACCCAGCAGGCCCGGCCCTTCCGTCGAGACGGCCCCGGTCTGCAGCGCCGCCGCTCGCCAGGCCTCCCGCAGCGGCTCCACCAGGGCACGGCAATCCGCGACCCGCTTCGGCTCGTTGCGTACCCGCGCGGTCATCAGTTCGCTGACCATCCACAGGTAGAGCTGACCCAAGGCCTCGCCTTCCGGCCAGGCCGTGGTGTCCAGGCTGCTGCGCAGTTCGAGGAGGATCTCCTGGGCGCGTCCCAGCCGGTGTCCGGTGTCGGCGATGTCCTGCCGCCGCATCGCGTCCTCGGCCGCCGACAGGTCACTCACCAGGCGGTCGTACAGCATGGTGAGCAGCCGTCCGGGGGACACCGTCCGCGCCGTGTCGTCGGCATACCGTGCTCGCACCAGTGCGTAGGTCATGGCCTCTCCTCGGTGTGTCGACGTGGTGCGGCGGCCGCGGCGCGGGCGGTGTCTGGCGATGGTCGGGTGGGTGGGCTGCGCCGCTGGTGGCGCGGGTCGGTCAGCCGTCGTCGGAGAAGGTCTTCAGGCCGGCGAGCGCGGTCGTCTGACTCTTCAGCGACGCGAGCGCCGTCTCCATGGCCGTGAACTGAAGAGTCAGCGAGTGCCGATAGCTGTCCAGCCGCGTGGTCCAGGCGTCGATCTGGTCCTGGATGTCCTCGACGGCCTTCTGCCGGCTGGCCTGCGCCGAAACGAGCAAGCCGTCGCCGCTGGCCGTCGCCCGGGTGGCCAGTCGGACAAACGCCTGCGCGAGGCCGGGCGAGTACGTCACCGACCCGATCGCGCCGCCGCTGGTCTGGATGTCCGAATCCGAGACGTCCACCTCGATGGCGAGACCGACGGCGCCGCCGGTCCCCGACCCCAGCGCGAGGACGTTGCCGATGCCGGTCGCCGCCTGCTCGTCGATCGTGCCCTGGATGTCGGCGCCCGCGGTCAACCGGGAGCCCTCCGCGCCGTCCAGGGACGCCGTGAACGCGTGCGTCGAGCCGGCGCGGTCCGAGGTGAACACCACGGTGGTTCCGTTGGACGCCACGCCGATCCCGAGACCTGCCGCCCGGACGCGGGTGTTGAGCTGGGCGACGACGTCGCTGAGCGTGTCGTCGTCGGATGGCGTGTACTCCACCACGGTGGCGCCGGCGGTCACCGAGATCCGGTGCCCCGACCACGGTGGCCCGTTAAGGTCGGTCAGGGCCCATTGTTCCCGCTGCGCGTTCGCGGTCACGGTGATGTCGTAGGTTCCTGGCACGGTCCTGTCACCGACTCGCACGAGCGACGTGCTCCCCGAGACGCCGCTGGCGGGCGTGAAGCTGATCGACGCGCCGAACGCCTTGGCGACCTTCTGNGGGTCCGCCGTGAAGGCCTGGGAGAACTTNGCCTCGTCGAAGGTGATGGTCCCGTCCCGGGTCAGCTCGACGCCGGGGGCGGCGGCGCTGCCGACGGTGCTGAGAATGCTCTGTCGCAGCGCGCGGATGGTGCTCTCGCCGACGAGCGCTCCACCCGTTCTGGTCGAGGCGTTCCACGACGTGTACGAGGACAGCTGGCTGAGCACGCTGTTGGCCGTGCTCACCAGCGTTTTCACCTGTCCCGCCACGGTGGACGCGTCGAGTTCGGAGCTGACCGTGACGCCCGACTCCACCTTGCTGACGGTGAAGGACAAACCGGCGACCACGGAGCCGAACGTGTTCGAGGACGACGTCACCGTGTAGGCCGTCGCGGGATCCGACCCGACCGAGATCTCGGCGTCGGCGCCTTGAGCCAGCACGTTGAGGCCGGCGAATCCGTCGACGCCGGACAGCGTGAACGACGACGCCGAGCCGGTGCTGCTGGCCGTCACTTGCAGCCGGTATTGTCCGGCCGACGTCTGGACGGCCGCCGCCTTGAGCCCCGCCCCGGCGGAGTTGATGGCGCGGACGACCTCGGTCAGCGACCCGTTGCCCACGTCGATCGACGTCGTCGTCCCGTCGCCCTTGGTCAGGGTCACCGAACCGGAGCTGGCCACGCTGTCCGTAGTCGAGCCGACCGATGACGCCGAGATCAGCGAGTGCGCCGCCGCGACCGACACGACGTCGAACGTCAGCGAGGCGGTGTCGGTGCCGGTCGCCTTCGCAGTGACCGACGTGCTGGAGGAGGTGGCGGTGGCACCGGTCCAGGCGGACGTCTTCGCCAGCGTCTTCGCCTGAGACGCGAGCGTGTTCATCGATGTGATGATCGAGGCGTAGGCGTCGACGGCCTTTTGGGCCGTGCTCTGCCGGTTCTTCAGCATGGTCTGCTGAGCGCCGGACGCCGAGACGAGACTGTCGATCAGCGACGCGGTATCGATGCCCGAAATAGCGCCGGAGACGGTGGCAGACGCCCCCGACACGGACGAGACGGACACGGCGGCCTCCTGTGGATGCCGATTCGGTACGCGGTTGGTACTGGACTGCGGGCGGGCCTACCCGCGGCGCATGGCTTGTGGGTTCGGCAGGTCCGGGCCGCCCCCTCC
>JGI25406J46586_10001286_pt1 | contig 11800 bp, 14 predicted proteins | sample TabmetS4T2R2_FD_46586 | JGI IMG/M metagenome (IMG submission 46586) | reverse complement strand
GGGTTCTGAAAGTTCGGGAGGATGTAAATAAATTTCGGTCCAATACGAAGCGCTTGTTCCAGTTCATCCACGATCATGCCGTTTTCATCCGTGCGGACGGGGATATATTGGGCGCCATACGAGTTCCAGGCCTGCAGTGCACCAAGATAGGTCGGCGATTCGGTCACAATATAATCGCCGCGATTAATGAACAATCTGCCAATGAAGTCCAATGCCTGCTGTGAACCGGATGTGATCAAAATATTTTCAGCGGTGACCTCCACACTATAACGCGCTGTATGCCGCGCGATCATTTCCCGTAGAGGAACAAAGCCTTCACTTGCACTGTATTGCAAAGCCTGCGGACCATAATGATCAAGCACATAGTTGCATGCTTCATGGAACTCTTTCACCGGAAAGACTTCCGGGGCGGGCAGCCCTCCCGCGAACGAGATGATATCGGGCTGTTCAGTCAGTTTAAGTAATTCACGGATTACCGAACTACCAGATTTTTGTGAGCGATGGGCGTAACGATACTCCCAGGGTGTTTGCATTTTTGCTCCTTTAAATAAAATTGCTCAAGCCGCCGAGAACAAAAACCTTTGTTCTTACTATCAAGACGATAAAAAAGCCTGACAGGTACAGATGTACTTATCAGGCTTGATAACTTCCTATAACNAGTTCATCCAGCAATACTATGACTGGATGAACTTCAAGAAGGACTAGTTCAAAAATTTGTATCATCGCATTCTCTATCTTACCCAATTTTTCATCTCTACGCAAATTTTACAATACGGGTATTCCCTATCTATTAAAAATCTGTAATGTTCTTTAGTAAAATCAATCTTGCGAATGGCCTCTCACAAAATCCTGATCGTCGAAGATGATCCTGCTATTGGTCAAAGCCTGTTGGATGGACTGAAGCATCATGGCTTTGAAGTCGCTCTATGCACTACTGGCGCCAGCGGCATGGACTTTGCCAAACGGAATACGCCTCATCTGGTCATTTTAGATGTGCGCCTGCCGGATGGTTCAGGCTTCGACTTCTGCCGCCAGATGAGACAAATGGGATTACATCAGCCTATCATTGTTTTAACTGCGCAACATGAGGAAACGGACAAAGTCCTTGGGCTGGAAATGGGCGCAGATGATTATGTCACCAAGCCTTTTAGCCTGCGTGAACTTGTCTCGCGAATACGCGCACAGTTGCGAAGAGCCTATGGGGATTATGCCTCCACGGAATCATCTTTATTGCTTGTTGCAGATCTGGCGCTAGACCAGGTGACCGGTCAGTTGCGACGCGGGGATCAAGCGATCAATCTAACTCCAATCGAATTTCGTTTATTGACTCATCTCGCGCGTCACCGCGGGCAGGCTTTGAGTCGCGGTCAAATCGTAGAAGCGGTGTGGGGATTCGCTCCCGACCTTGAAAGCGAAAAAACAGTTAACGTCCATATTCGCCGTTTGCGAGAAAAGATCGAGATCAAGCCTGAAGAACCCGCTATCATTGACTGTTCCCGGCATTGGCTATCGTTTGGTTGGTTGACTAATTCCTTCCTCTAAATCGTGCTCTTCGATTTGGGGGAAGGTCGGGATGGGGGTCGGGGGTGGTTACAAAATCTTAATCACCTCACAATTCCGTTGAAACCTCAACCATATAGACTTACATGCAGGGCGAACCCTCATCTGTAATTTCGTTTCCACTCCGTTGGTCGAGTAGTCCCGCGTGGTCTTCGCGGGATGTATCGAGACCACCAAAACTAACCTTTCTTTGGAGCTTCACTGTGAATAAAACCGTTGTGATAATTTTTGGGCTGGTTGCAATAGTGGTCCTGGGTGTTTCAGGCTATCTCGGGTTTTCCACCACACAAGAGCCTGAGCCGACTCCCACTCCGCAGACAGTTTCTGTCTCGATTTGCGATGTGGAGCAAACCGTCACAGCCCCGGAAACCTTGTCATCGTAAATGAAGCCGATGTGGCCATGCCAGCCACAGGAAAATTATCTGCTGTCAATGTTCGCGTTGGAGATACCGTTCGAGCGGGTCAAACGCTTGCAGAACTGGATCCGTTAACTACCTCCCAGGCGCAATTGGATTTGCTCGAAGCCCAGGAAGAATTGGAAAAACTTCAGAGACGAAGAACCGCCCTGGATTATCCGCGCGCGACGGATGATTTTCTCAAAGACCTGAGGAGGAGAATCAAAGCGACGAAGGATACCATTGATTCGTTGAATAACTCCGCCAAAAACACAGCAGACCCAATGATGCGATCACAGTTGTTGGCTGCACTCACAAATGCCAAGAACGAATTGAAGACCCTCGAATCAAATTTGAACTGGTACGTCAGCAAGCCCACAGAAAACGATGTTGTGCAAGCCGATTCCGAACTTGCGCTTGCCCNGGCAAAATATGATGTAGCGAAAGCCGTGCTGGAAAGCCTTGAGATAAAAGCCCCGTTTAATGGCGTTGTGTTTGAAGTCTCTGCACAAGCCGGGCAAACCTACCAGGCTGAAACAGTATTGTTCAAAATTGGCGATCCCAAGGCACTCGAAGTGAAGGCGAACATCACAGAAGAGGATTACCCTATTGTTTCGGTGGGTCAGGCTGTGGAAGTGTTCTTTGACGCGCGTGCCGATGTNACAGTNACTGGTAAAGTAGATCGGATCATTCCCAAGCGAATCGAAGGGGATCGTCCCCTCTATAACATTTATATCTCACTAGAAGATGTCCCCGATGGGCTGGCAGATGGAATGACATCAGATACCGCGATTACGATTGCAAAGCGGGAGAATGTTTTGTGTCTCCCGCGTGCGGCNGTACGCGCTTCGAGCGCGAGCAAGACCACGATAAAAGTTTGGGANGGCGTGCAGGAGTTAACGAAAGAAATCCAAGTAGGGTTGCGCGGCGACACGTATGTTGAGATCGTCTCAGGTTTGAGTGAAGGCGAGCAGGTGGTCACGCGATGAATCACCTTTATGCTCTAGCCGCCGTCCCCGGCGGCGTTTACGAAATAAANCTTGTGCCGCCTTGGAAAGCCGAAGGTAGACGGCGCAAGGAGCAAAGCGATGATTGACGCTAGGAACGACGCGGTCATTCGCACACAAAACCTCACGCGTTCCTATTCTATGGGTAATAGTCTTATTACCGCATTGCGAGACGCGGAGTTGAACATCCATGCTGGAGCGTTCATTGCATTGATGGGCGCCTCGGGAAGTGGCAAATCCACCTTGTTGAATTTACTGGGTTTGTTGGATCGCCCCACCTCCGGCGAGTATTGGCTGGAGGGACGACCTGTTTCGTCACTGCGCCGCGATGAATTGGCTGACCTGCGCGGGCGACGTATCGGATTTATTTTCCAGAACTTCAACCTTTTGCCACGATTATCTGCCTGGGAGAACGTTGCNTTGCCACTGGCTTATCGCAAGGGAGAGTTTCGGGCTCAGGATCAACTNGCGCGTGCNCGTGAAGCGTTATCCCGCGTCCAATTGGAACATCGAGTGGACCATAATCCCATGGAGTTGTCGGGTGGGGAACGTCAGCGCGTGGCGATTGCGCGGGCACTGATCACGCAACCGGCCGTNATCCTTGCAGATGAGCCGACGGGCAACCTTGATAGCAAAACGGGCGTGGAGATCATGCAACTGCTGAAAGCGTTAAATGATGAAGGCCGGACGATTATCGTCGTGACGCACGATATGAATGTCGCTCAGTATGCGAATCAAATTTATCACATGAGCGATGGTGTGCTGACGGAAGGTGAGTCTTCAGATGTCACTCACTGATTTGTTGCGAACCGCATTCAGAAGTGTCTCCGCGAATAAATTACGTGCGGCGCTTACGATGCTGGGCGTTGTGATCGGCGTTGCATCTGTGATTGCCATGCTGGCGCTTGGCAATGGGGCGCGCGCGGCGGTGGATGCCACGTTTCAATCGTTGGGTGCGAATCAGATTCAAATCGGTCAGCGTTTCGCCATGGAAGATGGCGAGTTCAAACCCACAGGAAAAACGTTGACTTTTACTGACGGGCTCGACATGCTTGCAGCCATCCCGCTGGTGGAGCGCGTCGAAATGTCAGTGTCGAAAACAGTGAAGACGCGCTTCGGAAAAAATACCGTGGAGATCAACATCATCGGGACAACACCAGATGCCATCGAAGGTCTGGCTTCAAGCGGAGATATTCAACCTGCGGGATGGGAGACGGGTACTCCTTTCTCAGCCGAAGATCTGCTCAGCGATGGACGTTTCTTCTCCACGGACGAAGTGTATGCGGGCGCGCCTGTCTGTGTGCTGGGTTATCAAACGGCGCTCGATTTGTTTTCAGGGGATAACCCCATCGGCGAAACGATTTGGGTGGACCGCACGCGCTGCACGGTTGTTGGTGTTGCTGCTGAATTGGAGAGCACCGATGTGAAAGAGCGCTATCGTTCTAACCCTAACGAAGGTTTGTTAATGCCGATCAGCACAGTGATCCAGACTTTGTATGAGGAGGAGCCTTCGGTCTACATGGTGGCTCACGTGAAGGATGCGAATCGCATTGATGAAGCAAAGGAACAGATCACGAACTACCTGCGTGAGCGCCACCAGATCGAGCAGGATGCCGATGGCAACTATCTTGACGATTTCGACATGCTCACGCGCAACGATATCCTCGGTCAACAACAGGAAGCCGCACGGACGTTTTCCCTGTTGCTCGCCGCGATGGCGGTTGTTTCATTGGTCGTGGGTGGAATCGGCATTATGAATGTGATGTTAGTCAGTGTCACCGAGCGGACACGTGAAATCGGTGTGCGTCTCGCAGTCGGCGCGAAACAAAGAGACATTGTGAGTCAGTTCCTGTTGGAATCCATCCTCATCAGTGCAAGTGGTGGGCTTGTCGGAATCATATTGGGCATCCTTGCCATACCGCTCGCGGCGGCCGCGAATCAGGGAGTAGCGTTGCTCCTGCCAGGCAGTATTCCATTGGCGTTCGGTGTGGCGGTGCTGATAGGGATTGTGTTTGGGTTGTATCCTGCTATCCGCGCTTCGCGGCTCGACCCGATTGAAGCGTTGAGGTATGAATAGACCGTAGGGACGGGCAGCTGCCCGTCCCTACGGAAAAAATTTCGAGAACAATATGCAAAACAAGAAACTTTACATCACATTCGGACTCGCCATCCTCCTCATCGGTGTGGCAGCGTTTGTCGGTGGGAGAATGCTCAACGGACAAATTGGAACTGTCGGGCTCGGTGGACCGAACGGCGGGCGAGTGTCCATCTCCCTGAATGACATTACCCCCGCACCCGAACTTCCCAGTACAAAAGCGGATATCACAGGCTCGTTTGTCGAAAGGAAAGATAACACCCTTATTGTGCAGGCAGTCTCTTTTGCAGTAGGAGTTGGTGGGGTTTCAGGTGAATCACCCATGGATGAGAACAGTGGTATCACAGTTGAAGTTGTTGTTACCAGCGCAACTAAAATTTACAAGGATGTCACCGAGTTTCCAGCGCCGGTCAATGGTGAAATTCACAATGTACAACAAGCCGCAGTAGAAGGCACTCTCGACGATCTCAATACTCAATGCTTTCTTTCCGTTTGGGGTCGCCGAAGTGGCGATCGAGTCATTGCCGATGTCCTCTTTTATAGCAATCCTCAGTTAATGAAGAAACCATAATAATTAATACTATTTAGACCCTAAGGGTCTCAAAGACCCTTAGGGTCTAACAAAACATGGAGAAAATATGCAAAATAAAAAATTGATCGTTAGTCTTAGCATTCTCGTTTTGTTGATAGGGGCCGCAGCATTCATCGCTGGCAGAATGTTGAATGGAAATGTAGGTCCCCTTGGTTTGGGAATGCCACTGGGAGGTGGAGGAGATATGATATCAATCTCCATTCAGGTTACTCCAGCCGCGGAACTCCCAACCACCCAGCCTGAGGTCATCGGCCTTTTTGCAGAGCGTAAGGATAAGACCATCGTCGTTCAATCTGTTTCTATGGACGCAGGCAAGGGCGGCGGTTTTGTGGTGCAAAGTGGTGGAGGGGAGGGTGAGGCTGTGGCTGGCTCACCCCTGGATAACAGCGGACCCAAAGTGGAAGTTGTCATCACGGGCGAAACAATGATTTATCTCGAGAACACCCAGCCTCCGAGTGCGCCGCCAACTTCGGGTGAGACCCAGGTACTGCAACAAACCGTGAAGGAAGGTTCATTGGATGATCTCACCTCCCAATCTTTTGTCACCGTATGGGGACGTAAAAGTGGAGATAGAATTATCGCAGATGTTTTGTTCATCAGTAATCCTGTGATGTTCAAGAGACCGTAAGTTGAGCTATGTCATTGCGAGGAGGAGTGGAACGACGACGAAGCAATCTCCTATTAATATAGGAATTCCTAACTGGAGGAGATTGCTCACTTGCACCGAGCGCAAGTACGGTGTCGTCAGGCTAAAGCCTTCCTCGCAACGACATCACGCAAGAAGGCAAATGATTATGAATCGAAATTCCATTCGCTGGCGGTTGCCCGCAAGTTATGCGGTGATCGCATTGCTGGCAGCATTCTCCCTGGGTTCCATGATGCTGCTCGTATTACGAGATTACTACGCCAACCAGGAACGCGAGTATTTATCTGGAAATGCCATTGCGTTGCAGCCGCTCATCGAACAAATCCTGCAATCCGATCTGCCTGACGTTCCGCTTCAAGATCAAATCAGAGGGCTTGCGTTTCTATCTCAGGCGCAAATCCGATTGCTCGATATGAATGGAAATATGCTGGCTGATTCAGGCGTTCCTGATCCAAATCAAGTGCTGGCAGTGTCGGCAGGNGTGCCGATTTCGGGGAATGTGATGTTTAGTATGCCCGTCAACCCNCCGAAAGATAAAGGGCCGATCCTGATTTATCGAAGTGATGAAAATACTCCTTTCCCAGAGGTAATTCCATTTGAAAAACAAATCCTTTCAGGAGGATCATCTGCTGACATTGTCGTTCCGGTGAGCGCTTCACCGTATGGATACGGGTTTGTTGCCAAAGTCAATTCTAATCCTTCGCGTCGATCAACTCAAACTGTGAGTGTTTTGCTTGCTGCTTCTGACGGACGCAAGCTGGGCATACTGGAATTTTCCAACGGACCCAGCTACGGCGCCGATGTAATTGCTTCTGTTACCCAGGCCTGGATCATCGCCAGTATCTTTGCGATCCTCATTGCTGCGCTTGTTGGCTGGTTCATGAGTCAAAGAGTCACCCGCCCTGTGCTCNCCCTTGAAACTGCGACACGTCAAATGGAACAGGGCGATCTCCGTGTACGCGTTGATCTGTCCAACGAGCGTCAGCAGGAATTCTTATCGCTTGCAAATTCCTTCAACGGAATGGCTGGGCAGGTGGAACAAACCATCTCTACATTACGTGCGTTCATTGCGGATGCCGCGCACGAATTACACACTCCACTCACGGCTCTACAAACTAACATTGAATTGGCACGAGACAGTAAATCCATTTCAGAGCGGAACCGCTACTTAACGCGCGCACAGGAACAGGGTCAAAGGCTGGAGGCGCTGGTGAAGAGTCTGCTCGACCTGTCGCGTATTGAAACCGTCGAGTCGAAGAATGATTTCGTCCCGCTCGATTTGAATCAACTTGTGAGTGAGATCAGCGAACAATTCGCTTCACGCGCGGAACAATCGGATCGTATGTTTACGCTGGATGTGCCCGACACGAGGTTGATGATCAATGGAAATGAAATGCAAATCAAGCAGGTACTTGCAAACCTGCTTGAGAACGCCTTGAAATTCACTCCTGAACATGGGGATATTACATTGAGGCTTCAAGGGGAGAACGAAGAGGCAATACTCACCATAAGCGACACGGGCATCGGGATTTCATCAGAAGACCTGCCTCACATGTTCGAGAGATTCCATCGCGGCAGGAATGCTTCTGAATATGCAGGCAATGGATTGGGGCTTGCTATCGTAAAAGCAATTATAGAAAGTCATGCTGGCCGCGTGGAAGCGCAAAGCAAGGGAATTGGCGAAGGCAGTACGTTCATAGTGATCTTGCCAATTTCTCATTGAGAATTGAGCAAGGTTTTTTGCCACGGAGACACAGAGACGCTGAGCCTTTTTTTCTCTTGGCGTCTCCCCTGGCATCGTCAGGCAGGTGTGCGACTCTCCGGCTGGAGAGACAATAAACCTACAGGTTATCTGCGTCCATAGTGCGTAAATAGTGTTGGTTGCAGGGATCGGTGCTAAAATACAGTGCCGATGAATGATGAACAACGAAAGCAATTAGACGAACAGGGTTACCTTATTTTCAAAAGACTTCTATCGCCTGACCAAATCGAATCATTGCTGACCAGATTAGAAGAGCTATGGGGGATAGAAGGCGAAAACGCCGGAGAAGAAAATTACATCGAGCCTGGTGTGCGCCGTCTTGCCAACCTGGCGAATAAAGGGGACATGTTTCGTGAGATCTATAGTCACCCTCAAGTGTTGGAAGTTGTCCAGGCTGTAATGGGACCGGAGATGCGCGCAAGCATGGTCAATGCACGTGATGTGCCTCCTCACACCGGCGTGCGGATGCCCTTTCATATGGATTCAGATAAGGGGCGACATCGGGACGAAAAAGGTTTCAGTGCCGCGACAGCGATTTGGATGCTGGACCCATTCACCATCGAGAATGGAGCGACGGCATTTGTCCCCGGTTCGCACCTGACCGGCAAATCCCCGAAGCAGGTCCTCACTGATCTGAATGCCTCTCATCCTGACGAGATCATTGTTGAAGGGGAGTCCGGAGATGTTCTTGTCTTTAACGGGCATTGCTGGCATGCAGGACGACCCAACCTCACAGAGAATCACCGGCGTGCGTTACTTGTCCATTATCTGCGCGCAGATGTGCCGCGCCCGGAGAATCGTCGTCAACATCTTGACCCTGCGCGCGCGGCTGAGTTATCCCTCAGAGAGCGGGAGTTGCTTGGGCTGGATGATGAGCCGAATGATTGAAGTTCACAACGAGATCTATGAAGGGTAAATCTGCAAAGCAAACACATAACATAGTCGAACTTCTTTCAACTCTGAAAGAGGAGGAGTATTGCTATCTGACCACAACCGGACGCGTGACTGGCAAACTCCATGAGATCGAGATTTGGTTCGGAATGGATGGAAGCAGGCTCTATCTCTTATCTGGCGGTAGAGATAAATCAGATTGGGTGAAGAACCTGCTCAAGAATCCTTCCGTGACAATTCGGATTGCAAAACAAACGTTTACTGGGACAGCGCGTATCGTGACCGAGGAACAGGAAGATACGAAGGCTCGTTACCTGCTTGCTGAGAAATATCAGGAATGGGAAGAGGGCAGAACGTTAAGCCAATGGGCGCGGACTGCGCTGCCAGTGGCAATTGATTTGAGATAGATAAGCTTTAGGAAATGTGTTATACTTTTTGATTGAAAAGTGTAACAAAGGAGATTTTGATGGTTTTGACAATTTCAAATAAAGGCTGGGTTGTTATTCCAGCTGAGATGCGAAAGAAATATCATCTCTATCCGGGTACTGAAGTTGTAATTGTAGATTATGGTGGTGTGCTAGCAATTGTCCCTGCTTTGAAAGACCCTATAAAGCAAGGAAGAGGATTCTTAAAAGGAACTACTTCCTTGTCCAAAGATTTGAAGAAAGACCGTGCATGGGAAAAAAAGCGGGATCAAAGGCTTGCTGGTGGCTAATCCATCAACCTACGTTTTAGATGCCTTTGCTCTAATAGCTTATCTGGAAGATGAACCTGGTGCAGAGCGTATTGATAAGATATTTCAGGAGGTTAAGGATAAAAAAGCCCATGTATGCATTTCCATCATCAATCTTGGAGAGGTCATTTACAACACGGAGCGGAGGTATGGATTAGCCAAGGCGCAAGATGCATTGGCGCTAATTCAAAGATTGCCTATTGAAGTGCTTCCAGCGGATAATCAAACTGTTCTCACTGCTGCACATATAAAAGCAAACCATCCAATTTCCTATGCAGATGCCTTTGTCGTTGTTGCGGCACAGAAACTGAATGGCATTATCATGACAGGTGATCCCGAATTTCTGGATATTACCGAATTTGCTCGAATTGAATGGTTAAAAAGTAAATATTAAATTTTAAAGGAAAATGTTGTTTACTGGTGATAATTTTCCAGATGGCAAAGCATCCATAAGAGATCAAGTAGGAATGTTAGTTATAAGCAAATCGCCCACGTAGTGTTTCGCTCCAATATAATATGAGATCCACACTATGGAAATCCTCTCGCGATTCACAACAGTAGCCAGCACTAAAGTGCATTATCTCGCTGCGGGCCTGCGAAACGGTCAGAGTCTGGTGCTTTTACATGGGGCAAGTTTCTCGTCTGAGACCTGGCGGGAGATCGGCACGCTGGAAGCACTTGCACTGGCAGGCTATCGGGCGTTCGCCATTGACTTGCCCGGCTTTGGCAAATCGCAACGGGTATCTGCCTCACCAGACGTCTGGCTGGGGGAACTCTTCGATCAACTGAGCCTCAAATCACCTGTTTTATTAGCCGCCTCCATGAGTGGCGGATATGCTCTCCCTTTCATCACCTCTCAACCAGACCGCATCGCGGGATTCGTTGCAGTCGCGCCAGTAAGTATTCCATCCTATAAGGACCACCTTAATAAAATTACCGCTCCCGTCGTTGCTATTTGGGGTGAACACGACCACACCATCCCACTCAGTGATGCCGAGTTACTTGTTAAGTCAGTAAAGCGCGGCAAATTGATCGTGATCCCGAAAGGGAGTCACGCACCATATATGAGCAACCCGGGATTGTTCAATCAGAAATTACTTGAGTTCATGTCGACTATAAATTGAAGCAGCTGACCTAAGGCAGCTCACGGAGTAGTCGTCGCAGCGGGTGTTGTAATCTCATCGCATCCGATTCCATTAAAAGTGAATTCATTCACCACTGTACCGTCGAGACTTATAACGACTGGGGCCGGGAAGATTAAACCGGGCGGCATCGTGCAGGTCAGCAGCGATGTATTGACCGGGTTTACTGTACAGATGCTCTGTTGGCCGGCAATTTCAGCCTCTACCGTTCTCCCTGTGAGATCAGGAACCGGTTCAGCAATTCTGAAACTGATCAAATTCGCGCCGGTATCGCACATTGTTATTTGACCTGTGAGCAGGGGTACAGACGTGGGTGAAACCGTCACAGTCGCTGTAGCCGAGGCCTGTACAGTTGGCGTTTCTGCGGGAGTTGGAGAGTTNGTTACATCTNTTACTATTGGAGTAAANGTGGGAGGGANGATACCGCAAAACAAACGGTCCAGGTCTCCTTTTGTGGCGGAGAGGGAGGGGTCCAAATCGAAATCCCTGGGTCCTACCGTTTCCCCATTCGGACATACATAAGAACACTCCACTCCTCTAGACGTAACACCAGATCCGCCCTCAAAATAAGCGGTGTAGTTCCGGCAGCTGAGTTCATTGATGGAAGTAGCAGGCTCTGCCTGACTGTAAGACCTGCACATCGTTAAGAGGAAAGCAAAAAACACAATGAACAGTTTTTTTCTCATATCTCATCTCCTTATAACGGAGTAACAAATACTTACTGTTAACCAACGAAACTCAGGGTATTTTGCGACGCACTCGTCGTTAATGAACAATCTTTGACGCGTACGTATATGAGATATACTTTATCCAACTCTTCGTCTGATACAGACGAACAAAAAGGAGGTTGTCATGGATCTCTCGATTGTGTTTCCGATGTTCTGGGGCAGGAAAAAGAAGAAAGTCGTCAAGGACGGTGACTATTTTTATGATCATCCTACTGCGCTGGACGATGAAGGGACGATTCCTCCACTTTT
>JGI25406J46586_10001285_pt1 | contig 11805 bp, 6 predicted proteins | sample TabmetS4T2R2_FD_46586 | JGI IMG/M metagenome (IMG submission 46586) | reverse complement strand
GCGTTGTCAATCCCGAACCCGGCGGCGGTATTTCAAACACGTTGGAATTGGGGATCAACACCCCCAATCCGTTGCCGCGCATTACCGGCCTTAGCCCTGAATCGGTGATTGCCGGCAGCCCCGGTTTCACCCTGGCAATCAACGGCAGCAGTTTCGTCAACAACTCCGTCGTGCGCCTGAACAGCATTTCTATGACGACGAGATTCATCAACAGCACGCAATTGACCGTTGCCATCCCGGCAGAACTCATTGCCAGTCCGGGCACGGTCAGCGTGAGAGTCTTCAATCCAGCGCCGGGCGGCGGCAATTCCAACAGCGTTTCGTTGGCGATCACGGTTCCGCCAAATCCGGTGCCGATCATCAGCGCATTGAGTCCGAGCACCGTCAATGCGGGCGGTCCACAATTCACCCTGATCGTTCAGGGACAAAAGTTCCTCTCTACTTCGGTCGTCCGTTTCGAGGGTGAAGATCGTCCAACAACCTTTGTTTCGGCGACCGAGTTGCGCGCTGAAATTTCGGCGAACGACATTCAGAACGGCGGCAACGCTCGCATCAGGGTCTTCAATCCGTCTCCCGGCGGCGGTCTATCGAACGAGCTCACGCTCACGATCAACTTTGCCGCGCCGATGATTACAGCGCTCAGCCCGATTTCGGCGGTCTTCGGCGGCCCCGCATTCACTCTCACGGTCTTCGGCACAAATTTCGCGCCCGGCTCGGTCGTCCGCTGGAATGGCGCGAATCGACCGACCACCTCCGACGGCGTGACGGTCTTGAACGCGCAGATCCCGGCCACCGATATCGTCAATGTCGGCGCCGCGACAATCACCGTCTTAAGCCCGATCCAGGGCGGCATCGAATCGAACTCCATGATCTTCTCGATCAATCAGGCGGCTCGTCCATTGCCGCGAATCACCACCATCGCTCCCAATAGCGCCTTGGTCGGAAGCGCCGCGCTGATACTGACGGTTAACGGGACGAACTTCGTCTCGGATTCAGTGGTCCGCTGGAACAACTCTCCCCGGCCAACCACCTTTGTTAACAGCACACGATTGACGGCGCAGATCTCAGCTCAAGATCTCGCCTCGGTCGGCACTGCTTCGGTGACTGTCTTCACTCCGCCGGCGGGCGGCGGTCAATCGAATGCGGCCATCTTTACGATCGGCGAGCCCCCGAATGCCGTGCCGGCGATCGCGAACATCGATCCGGGTACCGTGATCGTCGGAGGCGGGACGTTTTCATTGATCGTTAATGGTTCGGGTTTTAACTCCATGTCGATCGTGCAATTGAACGGCTCCAATCGCCCGACCGTTTTTGTCAACGCCAATCAATTGACGGCGCTCATTTCAGCTGTGGACATCGCCGTCGCCGGGGTGGCCAAGATTCGTGTCGTCAATCCTCCTCCGGATGGAGGCACCTCGAATGAGATTAAGCTGGCAATCAATAACCCGGCGCCGTCGATCACGAGCATCAATCCGACGGTCATCGCGGAAGGCGGTCCGGGAGTTACCCTGGTAGTCAATGGAACCAACTTCGTCTCCGGCGCGGGAGTGCTCATCAACGGTCTCCAGCGCGTGACGACTTTTGTCAGCAGCACTCAACTGAAAGCCCAGGTTTTGGCCTCCGATATTGCGGTTGTCGCTCAATTGAGCGTTCAAGTAGTCAATCCTCCTCCGGGTGGCGGAAATTCGAATACCGTTACGCTCGAAGTTAAAAAACAGAACCCGCTGCCGCGCATTCTGAGCCTTTCTCCTGACACCGTAAATTCCGGCGGACCGACCTTTGTCCTGACAGTCAACGGGGCGAATTTCGTCAGCACTTCGATCGTCCGGGTCAACGGGCAAGATCGTCCCAGCAGCTTTGTGTCGGAGACCGTTCTTTCCGCACAGATTCCAGCTTCGGACATTGCCGTCACCGGAACCATGACCATCACCGTTTCAAGCCCTGCGCCGGGCGGCAACTCGAATCCCCTTCCTTTGGCGGTCGTCAATGCGACGCCTCGCCTGACAAGCCTCAGTCCCACCAGCGTGCCCGCCGGGAGCCCGGCATTCATCCTGACAGTAAATGGCGAAGGATTTATCAGTACTTCGGTCGTGCGGTTTAATGGGGTCGATGTGCCAACGACATTTGTCACCAACTCGCGGCTGAGCGCGCAGATTCCAACCGGGGCATTGATTGCGGGCGGCGCAGTCCCGATTGTCGCCGTCAATCCCGCGCCCGGCGGCGGAGTCTCGAACGCCTTGACGTTCGCGATCAATCATCCGGTTCCCGCGATTACGAGTTTGAGTCCCGACCAGACGCTTGTCGGAGCTCCGTTGACCCTGACGGTGAACGGCAGCAGGTTTGTGAACGGCGCTCGCGTTTTGATCAATGGCCAGGAGCGGCAGACGACATTCGTGAGCGGCACGCAGCTCACTGCCGCAATTTTGGCGGCGGATCTCGCCCAGGGCGGAGCCGCAAACATCACCGTCGTCAATCCCACGCCGGGCGGCGGAACATCGAATGCGGCGGTGCTGACCATCAACAACCGCGTTCCGACATTGACCAGCCTGAGTCCGGTTTCGGTCACACAGGGCAGCGCGGGATTCATGTTGACGATCAACGGAACGGGCTTTGTGAGCGGCTCTGCCGCGCAATGGAATAGCGCTCCGCGTCAAACAACCTTTGTCAGCGGCACGCAATTGACCATCCAGGTCACAGCCGGCGATGTCGCAAACGTCGGCACGGTGAGCATTGTCGTCGTCAATCCCACACCAGGCGGCGGAACATCGAATGCCCTGACCTTCACCATCAACACCCAGCCCAATCCAGTGCCCACGCTCACGAGCTTGAACCCGGGCTCGATTCAGGCGGGCAGCTCCGCCTTTAATTTAACGGTCAACGGCGCCGGCTTCGTGCCCGGCGCGGCCGTGCGATGGAACGGCAATCCGCGGCAAACGACTTTCGTCGGCCCGACGCAGTTGACGGCGCAGATTCCGGCAACGGACCTTCTCAATGTCGGTTCTGCTACCATCACGGTCGTCAATCCGGCTCCGGGCGGCGGGACGTCTGGTCCGCTGACCTTTACCATCGCGAAGCCCAATCCGTCGCCGACACTTGGCAGCTTGAATCCCAACTCAATTCCCGTCGGCAGCAGCGCATTTATTATGTCGGTCAACGGCACGAACTTCGTTAATGGCGCAGTCGTGCAGTGGAACGGCAATGCACGTCAGACAACGTTCGTCAGCTCGACACAGTTGACGGCGCAGATTCCGGCGACGGACGTCGCCAGCACCGGCTCAGCCACCATCACAGTGGCCAATCCGGCTCCGGGCGGCGGGACCTCGAATGCTCTGCCCTTCACGATCGGCCCACCCAATCCCGTACCGGCGCTGACGAGCTTGAGCCCAAATTCGGCAGTTGGTGGAAGCCAGGCGCTGACCTTGACTGTCAACGGCACAAATTTTGTTAACGGCGCGGTCGTGCGATGGAACGGCGGCGCGCGCCAGACGGCATTTGTCAGCAGCACTCAATTGAAAGCCCAGATCACGGCGGCCGATCTCGCAACCATGGGCACGGCCAATGTGACGGCCATCAATCCGGCTCCGGGCGGTGGGACATCGGGGACTTTGACGTTCACTATTACGGCGCCGCCGCCTCCGCCGCCTATCGTGACGGATTTGAGCCCCGCCTCGGTCACCGAAGGAGGCGAAGCCTTTACCTTGACTGTGACGGGAAACAACTTCGTCACAGGGATGATCGTGCGATGGAATGGCGGCGCGCGTCAGACGACATTTGTCAGCAGCACTCAACTGACCGCGCAGATTTTGAAGACGGATATTCCGACTGCCGGAACGGCCAATATCACGGTCTTCAATCCCACGGGTAGCGTTCAATCCAACAATTTGACCTTTACGATCAAACCTCTGTTGCTGGAATGCACCACGATCTGTTTACAATCCGCGGCCTATTTCTCCCTCAATAAAAACCGGTGGCCGCGAGGCTCGGTGATCATCGGCGGGACCAATTTCAATAAACCGATTTTGATCCAGAACAATATGGTTGCCGTCTCGAACGCGCTGGCGGGAGGTTACGATCCGCTGCAAAAACTCAATCAACAGTTCGTCGCCATGCAGTTGAGCGTATTGTCCTCAGGGTTCCAGCCCTCGTCGGAGAGATTACGCAGCAGCCGCCTGATCTGTTATGGACGCACGTTCAACCCGGCGCCGCTCAGCAATGGGATTACTATTACGACCAATACTTCGTTCGGCGATCTGATGGATCAAACGCTCCTGGCAATCATCGAGGGCAGGACTCAAGACATGATCAAATTGACGGCGATTCTCAATCTTCTCAACGGTGACGATCCGTCGGGTATTTGCAGGTGAGCATCCTCTGATCGTTGATCCCTGATCCCTGACCCCAGATCCCTGAAGCTCTCTTATAAAGTTTCAAGGATCTGGGACCAGAAGTGGGTTCACAGCTCCAGGCTGACGCGCAAGGCATCTTCGACCTTGCGGAGGGTCTGTGGCTTGATCGCGCCCAGGCGCTTCATCAATCTTTCTCTGTTGATCGAGCGAATCTGATTGAGCAGAACAAGGCCATCCGTGGCCAGACCGCCTTCAGGAGCCTTCAGGAAGACTTCAGTCGGAAAGACTCGCTCATCCAATTGAGAGGTGATGGCGGCAACGATAGTGATTGGGCTGTATCGGTTGCCGACGTCATTCTGGATAATGAGGGCAGGCCCCGTCTTTTTAATCTCTGCTGTTCTGGTCGGTTCGAAATCCACGAGGTAAATCTCGCCGCGTTTGGGGTGGCTTACTTTTGCTTTTTTGGCCATCTCTCTTCCTCAAGGGCGAACCATTCACCAGCCAGGTGCAGGTCGCGTTCCGCCCGCGCGACCGCTCCTTCCTTGAGAAGTTTTTTGAGCTTCGATTTTCCAATGGCTTCCACGTAATACTTGACCGCGCGGTCGATGAACCGGCTCCGATCACCTTTCTCGGCGATCCGGTCGATCAATCCCAACGTCTCTTCCGGCAGCGTGATATTGATTCTCTGATACATCGCAATTAACTCCTTATTACTGATCGGTCGATCATACACACCGATAATGTGTATGTCAAAAACGCCGATCCGGCTGGGGCCTGACGGCCCTTCGTCTTGCAAGCAGGGGCTCATCTGCTATAATCCGCGCACTGCAATACATAAAAGAGAGATCTATCTAAGGAAGTCAGACATCATAACTTCCGTTCGTTTCGTGCTCATCAACTAGGCGGGCGATTGTCTGCCCTCCGTGGTCGGGGTTTTCAGGTCACCGCGGAATTCATCAGTCATTAATCACAAGAAGCGAGATGCCACCTGCCAGGTACGGTTGAGCATACTTCGCCGATCTTGCCTGTCTTTGCCTGTTTTTGCCTGTTTTGGGAGGATACCGCATGAGATACGAGTCGAAGATCTTTTCGTTGCTGTTATCAGTTCTAGTTGTCTCTCTAGTTTCACTCAGCGTTTTGGCACAGGGCATTCGAGCAACGGTCACCGGGCATGTGACCGACCAATCAGGAGCGGTTGTCGCTCAAGCCAAGCTCATCATCACCAATCGAGGTACAAACGATACGCGCTCGGTCCAGACGGGCGACGACGGCGAATACACGATTCCCCAGATTCCGCCCGGCGATTACATCTTGTCGGCGGAAGCCACCGGTTTCAAAAAGACCATTCAACGCTTCTCGTTGGAGACCGGACAGGAAGCGCGAATTGACATCACGTTGCAGACGGGCGCCCTCACCGAGCAGGTGGAAGTTACCGCCGTCACGCCGGTCGTCTCATCCGAAGACGCGGCGCTGGGCAACGTCGTAGATCAAAAGAAGATCGTCGAGTTGCCGCTTAATGGGCGCGACTATCTGCAACTGGCGCTGTTGCAGCCCAATGTTTTCGCGCCCGCCCAGAACTCCACGCTTGGTTTTCGCGGCGGATTCAATGTCGCGGGCAATAGCGAGATCGCTAACAACTATATTCTCGACGGCATCGACAACAACGACGAGACGACCAATCAGCCTTCGCATCGCCCGATTCTGGACGCGGTGCGCGAGTTCAAAGTGCTGACCGGAACCTACGGCGCAGAGTACGGGCGGCAAGCGGGCGGACAGGTGATCGTCACCACCAAATCGGGAACCAATAGCTTGCACGGTTCGGCCTTCGAGTTTCATCGCAACTCGGTCTTTGACGCGCGCAACTTCTTCGCGCGGCAGTGCCTTAAACAGGACGCGAGCGGCAACTGTACCAACTACAAGCCGAGTTTTCGCCGCAATCAGTTCGGCGGCGTGCTCGGCGGACCCGTCATCAAGAGCAAGACATTCTTCTTCGCCGGATATGAAGGGCAACGGCGCGGACAGCAGGAAGCAGGTCTGGCGAACGTCCCGACGCTGGCCATGAAACAGGGAGATTTCAGCGCAGTCCCCAATCTTTTTCTACGCGATCCGCTCAAGACGGGGAACTGCAATGCTACCGACAAGACGGCATGTTTCCCTGATAATAAGATTCCCTCGTCACGCTGGAGTTCACAGGGCGCGGGATTGCTCGCGCTCTATCCGAATCCGAATGCTTCCGGCGCCAACAACTTCGTCTCGTCGGGCGCCGGGCGATTCAACATCGATCAATTCTCCGTGCGGATCGATCATAAGCTGCGCGAAGACATGAACATCTTCGGCGCATACCAGTTCGCCGACAGCGGCGAGTTCTATCCGATCACCAATCCTCTCTGTTCGGCGCGCGACGTGCCCGGATTTGGCTGCGATGAGCTGCAACGGACGCAACATTTCTCGCTCAATTGGACATGGACGATTAGCCCCAGGTTGATCAACGAGGCGCGCGCCGGCTATTCGCGCTTCGGTTTTTACCGGCTCCAAGAAGACCGTAATGCCGATGTGATCAGCAGGCTTGGCATCAAAGGGTTGACCGATGCCGGAGTCACTCCATTCAATAACGGAGCGCCTCAATTGCTCCTCTCCGGTTTCGTCACGATCGGCGGGCCGACCAATCTGCCGCAGGGCCGTCACGACAACACCTATCATTATGTCGAGAGCATGACCTTTACCAACGGCCCACACACCATGAAATGGGGCGCGGATATTCGCCGCTTCCTCTACAATTCTTTCTTTACTTCGTTCGGACGCGGAAGCTTTAACTTCGATGGCCGTTTTACAGGCAACCCCGTCGCAGACCTGTTGCTCGGCGCTGCATTCCAGGGCGATCGCAATCTCGGCGAACCGTTTCACAACGCCAAGACCTTCAGCTCCGGTTTCTACTATCAGGACGATTGGAAGATCACCCCGAAGCTGACCTTAAATCTCGGATTGCGTTATGAATTGAATCTGCCGCCGATCGAGAACGTCGATAAGATGGCTTCGTTCGATCCCAAGACCAATACAATCAAGGTCGCGGGCGGGCGCGAGGCGTTCATCAATCCGGCGACGAACTTGTTGGAGATTCGCCCGCGCGCCGATGTCGGGCGGCGTTTGTGGAAGACCGACAAGAACAACTTCGCGCCGCGCATCGGTATTGCTTACCGGCCGTTCAACGATACCAAGACCGTGATTCGCTCCGGATTCGGGAGTTTCTATAACTACCAGATCGTCGGCAACGGCATCACGCCGCTCTCGCGCAATTCGCCGTTCCGCCAGCGGCAGACGGCCGGACCTTACGCCGCGACCCTTCGCCCGTTGCCAAACATCGCCGATATCTTCGCGGGCAATCCTTCGCCCGTGCCGCCCGGCATCGATGAAAATTTCAGAACGGCATATACCAATCAATGGAGTTTCGGCGTCCAGCGCGAATTGGCCCAAAACCTGGTGCTCGATGTTTCGTACCTGGGTTCGTCCAGCCATAAACTGCCACTCGGAGTGAATATCAACCAGGCTCTGCTGCCGTCGGCGCAGTGCGTCGCGACGCCCAGCGCGGCCGGTTGTTCGGTCAACGCGCGGCGGCCTTTCCAGGGATTCGGCAGTATCACCGGCGGATTCATCGAATCGGCCGGCAATGCCAATTATCATGGCCTGACCTTCCGCATCGAACGCCGTTTCAACAATGGCCTCAGTTTTCTCTCCTCCTATGTCTGGTCGAAAGCGATCGACGATGGATCGGGAATCTCGACGGGGAGCGATTCGAGCGGCGTCGCTCAGAACGCGCGTAATCTGGGGGCTGAGCGCGCGCTCTCCGATTTCGACGTTTCGCATCGGTGGGTGCTGAGTTACGTTTACGACCTGCCGTTCGGCAAAGGGAAACGCTTCGAGGCATCGAACAAGATGGTGAATCTGTTGGCCGGTGGCTGGCAGATGACGGGGATCTTGACCATGCAGACCGGGCGTTCATTCACAGTCCTGACCGGAACGGACCAGAGCGCTACCGGCGGCGGCGCCGACCGCCCAAGGCTGATCGGAGAGTGGCGCGTCGAGAATCCGGGACCAGATCGCTGGTTCAACCCGTGCACGCGATTGGCCAACGGTACGCTCCGCAACTGCGCATCGGGCGACACTCCGGCCTGGGAACAGAATGCGGCAGGCACGTTCGGCAACGTCGGGCGCAACTTTTTACGCGGCGACGGATTGCACAACTTCGATCTGGGCGTATCACGGTTCTTCCGCATCACCGAACGTCATCAATTGCAATTCCGGACCGAGGTCTTCAATCTGACCAATCATCCGAACTTCTTCTTCCCGACCGCCAGTCTGGCCAGCAGCGCCTTCGGCACTATCACGCGCTCAGCCAACGCCGGCACGGGGGCGCAACGACAGATTCAGTTCGCGTTGAAATATCTGTTTTGAATCATCAAACTCCGAATCAATGAGGCTTCAAAAAATGAATCCACGACGATTTGTCATCTTGCTCTGCGGCCTGGCACTTGTTTCCAGCTATGTTCAACCGTCTGCTCACAAGGCTGAGAGCAACGATCGAGAAGATATCCTGCGTAAGATGGACGAACGCGCCCAGCATTTCGGCGAAGTATCGCGCCGCATCTGGGAGTTCGCCGAGGTCGGTTATAAAGAGAAACAGAGTTCTGATCTGTTAAAGTCGGAACTCCGCACCGCCGGCTTCCAGATTCGCGAAGGTGTTGCGGAGATTCCGACGGCCTTTGTTGCCGAGTACGGCCAGGGCAAACCGATCATTGGAATCCTCGGCGAATACGATGCGCTCCCCGGCCTCTCGCAAGAGACCCTCACCGAAAAGAAGCCCAGGACTGCCGGAGCGGCCGGTCATGGCTGCGGCCACAATCTTTTTGGGGTCGCGTCGGCTTATGCCGCAACGACGATCAAAGACTACCTGGCGGAGAAGAAGATCTCGGGCACGATTCGTTTTTACGGAACGCCCGCCGAGGAAGGCGGCGCGGGCAAGGTCTATCTGGCGCGGGCCGGGTTATTCAATGATTGCGATGTCGTGCTGGCGTGGCATCCGGGCGACAGCAACGGAGCGAGCCTCCAGAGTTCGCTCGCCAACATCTCGGCCAAGTTTCGTTTCTACGGTCAAGCCGCACACGCCGCAGGCGCACCTGAAAAGGGGCGTTCGGCGCTTGACGGCCTCATTCTGATGAGCCACGCGGTCGATATGCTGCGCGAACACGTCCCACAAACCACGCGCATTCATTACATCATTACCAAAGGAGGCGAAGCGCCGAACGTCGTTCCGGACTTCGCCGAAATATATATCTACGCGCGGCACCCGAACATGCCCACCCTGGACGGCATCTGGTCACGGATCATCAAATGCGCCGAAGCTGGGGCGCTCGGGACCGAAACGCGCATGGAGATGGAACTGGTGCACAGCACCTATAACCTGTTGCCGAATGAACCGCTGGCCAAAATGTTCGACCGCAATCTGACCCTGGTCGGCGGCGTTAAATATTCTTCGGAAGAGAGAAGCTTCGCCGAGAAGCTGCGCCAGACCTTTCCGCTCGACGGCGCGCTCCCACTGAGCAGTGAAGAGAAGGTCCAGGAGCTTGAAGGCGGTCAGGGAATGGGCTCGACCGATGTCGGCGATGTCAGCTGGGTTGTGCCGACCGCTCAGTTTCGAACTGCAACCTTTGTCCCCGGCACGCCGGGACATAGCTGGCAGGCCGTCGCCTGCGCCGGATACAGCATCGGCCGCAAAGGCATGGTCGTTGCGGCCAAGACGCTCGCCCTCTCCGGCATCGATCTATACCAGGATCCGAAATTGATCGAGGCGGCGCGCGCGGATTTCAATAAACGGCGTGCGGGGTTTGATTACCGCTCGCGCATTCCGGCGAGCCAGAAACCGCCGCTCAACTACCGCGATAAATGAAATCCGGACCATCCAATTCAGGCAATGGTTGACAGGGCAAGTTACCAAACGATAGGTACCAGAGCGGATGTCACGATGGAAACGTCCTTGGTGAGGAGGGCGACCTAATGGCCAAGTCCGATGAAATGCATGGTCGTGGCGACGATCAGCCGGTCATGCATTTCCGGAACCGCTTCGGCTGTCAAACTCTGTTGCAGCACCTCGAATGTCAGAGGGTAGAGTTCCCAGGGCAATCGCACTATAAGGTCACGAGATCGAAAGTTTTACGTTGAGAACTGTGAGCAAGTAACTGCGGTCCCACCCAGCCTTACATCTCTTGGTCTTAATTCCGCGCTTCAAGGTCTTTTCCTGTTGAAGTAAGCTATGAGTAAGTTTTCTGATCAATGCGAGATTTTCCGGCGCATTGCCAACACGCACTCGCAGGTCATCTTCACGAAAGGCGAGGTCCAGAACCCAATGCAGCGAATTTTCGATGGTCCAGTGAGCCCGCACCGCATCCGCCGCCAATTTGGCGTTCGGCATCAAACTGGCAAGATAGTACCGTCGCTCAATGCTGACCTCACTCTTAACCTCGCGGATCGCTTCGACCATAATCAAACTCCTGAGACCCTGCCAGGTTTCTTTGTTAATCAAAAACTCCGGCGCCGACAGACTATAAACCCGCCGCGTCTCGCGGCGACCATGGTTGGAATCGATCGTCTCGATAAAATCTGCGGCCTCGGCGGAACGGGCTTTCTTCGCCCCCTCCTCCTTCTTTCGCTGGGCCAGTTCAGCTTCAAAAATACCTTCTACTTCGGCACGCAACTTCGGTTGATTGTCCTTGAGCGCCAGCACGTAATCGGCTTCCTTCTCACAGATCAACTTGGCAATCTCCTTCTGCGTGCCCATCGCATCGATCGTCACGATGCATCCTTTGAGATGGAGCAACTTCAACAATTCGGGAATGGCCGTAATCTCGTTCGATTTCTCATTGACTTTGACTTGCCCGAGCGTCAGGCGATTGCGCGACGCCCAGGCACTGACCAGGTGGATCGCTCCCTGGCCATTACTTCCACTGCGTCGCATGGTTTTTCCGTCGATCGGAACGACCTCTCCAGCCGTCGCCGTTCGAATCGACTCGACCCAAGCGGCAAAACATTTCTTGAATTCGGTACTGTCCAAGCGGGCCAAAAGATGACCGAAGGTATCGTGCGATGGAATCCCGTTGGGCAATTTCAAAAAACTACGCAGCCACTCTTCATTGGCTTCGCCCCACTCTTCCATTTCGGTGAAGTGCTCGGCGCCACAAATCGTCGCCAAGATCGAGATGGCGATGATGTCGATCAACTCGTGGCGTTTGTTCTGATTATCTCGGCGCGGATCGGGAAGCTCCGCGAAATATTCCAAGATCGATTGTGTTCCTTCATCTTTCGCTTTTTTAGTGGCCATTGTGGGATCATCTCCTCGATCCGCACTTTAGCTGTTAGTCTTAATTGGGTAAAGTTATGGCCTCTGTTTATTTATAGCGCGATTGCCCTG
>JGI25406J46586_10001284_pt1 | contig 11806 bp, 6 predicted proteins | sample TabmetS4T2R2_FD_46586 | JGI IMG/M metagenome (IMG submission 46586) | reverse complement strand
ACTCGATCAAACAGATCGAGATGAGGGAAAATGCGAAGCAGGTCTTCCAATTCGCGACCTGTCACCAAAATAAGTTTTCGCCCTGAGCTTCGCACGCGCTCCAAGGCGGCTATCGCTCCTTCTTCTACTTGACCATTCATAGCCAAAGTGTTATCAAAATCACAGGCAAATACGTAGTATCGCATAATCTACTCTCACCCGATAAACAATCGAGCTCCTTTTTGATGAATGGATGCGGCCCAATACGTGTTTGTACAGTTTGTACAAATACTTTTAGGTGAACCTTACACTCACTTCAAAGCTGTTCAGTTATGATTTGGTGATAGGTGGGAAGCAATCAAAATTATAGCATAAAGCCGAAGATAATCGGCCGGCGAAAAAGAGCGTTGCTGTAAACAGCACACCGGTCGCCTGCCTGGGCTGAAGCAGCGAGATAAAGTCCTGGATCAGGAACAGGGTCCAAAAAAGTGGCGTGAGTCCGACGAAAAGTATGATCCATACAAATGGAGAGCTGAAGACGCTGAAGGTTTAATGAGAAAGAATCCAGCAAGAAGCAGCGTCACAGGAAGGAGAATCCATTGCCAGAGCAAGAATAATGTTGGATGTTTGTCTGTGACTCGTTGATCAAGATGTAGAATTGTGCCGACCCAAAGAATCGGTGGCAATAATCGCAGGACCACTGAAATGTTAGGATTGTTGGTCGTAATTGCGGCGGCGTAAAAAAGTAGTCCCAATGCGGCCAATCGCAACCGCGGATGTGAGCCGCGGACAAGCAGAAACAAACCCAGCCATGTTGATACCGTGAATGGAATCAAGGTGAGCAAGAACACACTAAGATTATACAACTGCGCGTTTTGTCAATTGATAGGAGATGTATGAATAAAGGTATATTGAACGGAATTGCTGCCTATGCAATGTGGGGGTTTTTTCCCATTTACTGGAAACTTCTTCATCATGTCCCGGCCTTGCAGTTGCTTGGCCATCGGATTGTCTGGTCTTTCCTTTTATTGCTGTGTGTGATCGTCCTAGGCAGGCAATGGGCTGACTTTCAATCCAACTTGAATGCGCGAACCTTTCGAATCTATTTGATCGCCGCGCTGCTCATCGGTGTCAACTGGCTGACGTATGTGTGGGCAGTAAATGCAGGCTTCATTGTCGAAACGAGTCTTGGGTATTTCATCAATCCACTCTTGAGCGTGCTGATGGGGGTCCTCTTTTTGCGTGAACGACTCCGCTTTGCACAATGGATTCCAGTAACTCTCGCGGCGATTGGTGTAGCGTATCTTACCTTCGTTTACGGTCAACTCCCCTGGATCGCGCTGCTGCTCGCTTTTACTTTTGGCTTTTATGGGCTTGTGAAAAAGCTGGCACCGTTGGGTTCGCTCTATGGGTTGACTCTCGAAACAGGCATTCTCTTTCTACCCGCGCTGGTTTATCTTGGCATTGTGCAAGCTAACAACACAGCCGCATTTTTGCACTCTGGCATCGTTTCAGATATTCTGATCATCGGNNCTGGGCTTGTTACGACTGTTCCACTCCTTNTGTTTGCCTCCGCTGCGAGGCAAATTCCACTTACGATGATCGGTGTTTTGCAATATCTTGCGCCCACCATTCAATTTCTGATCGGTGTTTTTATTTATAAGGAAGCATTCGACCAGTCACGCTTGATCGGTTTTAGTATTGTCTGGCTCGCGCTGATCATCTTTTGGGTTGAAAACTATCTTGCGAATCGCGTGACTATTTCCCCTCTGAATGTTAATCTTAGACCCTAAAGGTCTTTTCTTAACTAGAACTGTGAACTGCAAAGACAATTTTCTTTACTTGATAACTTGAGTGGCTAAGAATACCTTTAGGGTCTTTCTGGAGAACAAATGAAACTTTTATTTATCGGTGGCACAGGCTTGATCAGTTCCGCGTGTTCGGAGCTTGCAGTCGCACGTGGACATGAATTATTCATTGTGAATCGCTCCACTTCGACGCATTATTCCGTACCTGAAGGTGTCACCGTTCTGCCGGCCGACGTTTACACTGATGAAGCGCGTCTCGCCTCGCTTTTGACTAGTCACCGTTTCGACGCAGTCGTGGACTTCCTTGCTTACACCGTTCATGATATCGAACGTGACCTTCGATTGTTTCGTGAGAAAATAGATCAGTTTATTTTTATCAGTTCTGCCTCCGCCTATCAGAAACCTCCAAGGCATTACCTGATTACTGAAGAGACGCCTCTGGAAAATCCATATTGGGGATATTCTCGTAACAAGATCGCCTGTGAGGAGAGATTGATGAAGGCCTATCAGGATGAGGGGTTTCCCGTTACGATCATCCGTCCGTCCTTGACNTATGGACCTTCGCAAATCCCNCTGGTCGGTGCGAGTTGGTCACATCCCTACACAGTTATTGACCGTATGAAGCGCGGTAAAAAGGTCATCATCCCCGGCGATGGGACTTCTCTCTGGGTGCTTACATGGAACACCGATTTTGCAAAAGGGCTAATCGGTTTACTCGGAAACGATAAAGCAATCGGTGAGGCATTTCACATCACGTCGGATGAAATACTTACCTGGAATCAAATCTTTCTTGAGGTATATCGTTCCTTGAGTTTGGAACCNAACATAATCCATATCTCATCTGAGACGATCATTCAGCAGAATCCTGATACGTTAGGCACACTGCTGGGTGATAAAGTCAACAGCCTGGTATTCGATAATCGCAAGATCAAACGATTTGTGCCTGAATTTACGTGCGAAGTAAATTGGGCACAGGGATTGCGACGCGCGTTGGTCTGGTTTGAGTCCTATCCTGAATTCCAGACCATTGATAATGAGATGAACACGCGGTGGAATAGCCTTATCGAAGTGTACGAAAACGCCTTCCCTGAAGGGTGAGCGAAACAAAGAAGCCTGGAATTGTTAAAGACCTTACAAGTAGGTCATATTTTCGTCGCGTGATGGAAAATGCATCCTTCACCATGTTATACTCATTTCGGCTTGAGGTCTGATTATATGAAATTCCGTATGTTGCTCTCTTTCTTACAATGCAGCAATTTGCTATAAGAAAGGAGGAAGAATGCAATCCACGATCAATATCATTGGGCCTCTTCAAAGGGTGTTTATCGAACCACCATCTCGGTTAAGGGATGTAACGCTTCGTCATAAATCTCGGCTGCTTAGCCTTTTTCTATTGCCAATGATCTTGGTATTTTTGGCAGTCGATAGTGTTTATCTTGCTACGGTGCCGAATTATCAGCCTCCCTGGTATGGTTACATTTTTCTGCTTGGTTCTTATCTTTTGAATCGAAATGGATATTACAGCATTGCGGCTTTATTGACGATAGCCATGTTTCCCATCGTGATCCTTGCCAGTATCATATCCGGTGAAGCAAGCAATCCACTGACAACACTCTACTACTTGATCCCCGGTTTGATCCTTGGAGGGATTTTGTTATCCATCTATGAAACAGCATTGTTTGCATTGCTTGAGACCGCTGTGATACTTTCAATGCCCTATGTCGCACCGAATGCATTTGCAAATTTTAATGGAGTGATTGGCCCCCTATCCGCAATGGTCATTAGTGCTGTATTAGTTTTGGTCTCAATGAAATCTCGCGATCAGATTGAAGAAGATCGTCAGGCAAAATTACGCGATAGTGAAGAACGATTGAGGCTGGCACTCGAAGCAGCACAGCTGGGGACTTGGAATTGGAATATTGAAACGGGAGCAGTTTCTTGGTCCGAGAAGATCGAACCGCTATTTGGGTTGAAGCCAGGNGAGTTTGATGGAAAATATGAAACCTATCTCTCTTTGATTCATCCAGAAGATCTTTCGAGNGTACAGAGTGCCATCGAGCNTGTTCTTGCAGACCACAGGGCAGATTATTTTGTAGAGCATCGTATTATTTGCCCCAACGGAGAAGTTTGCTGGCTGGAGGGTCGCGGCAAGGTCTACCGCAATCCTTCAGGCAAACCGATCCGTATGGCTGGCACAGTTGTAGATGTTACCAATCGTAAACGTGCCAATGAAGCCTTACGGCAGGCTGAGGAAAAATATCGTCACATTGTAGAAAATGCTGTAGATGGGATTTATCAAAGTACACCTGCAGGAAAATTTCTCAGCATGAATACGGCGATGGCCCGCATTTATGGCTATTCCTCGCCTGAAGAGATGATCAATTCCGTGAATAGTATTGCATCCCAGATATATGTCGATTCTTCAGATCGGGCAGAATTTATTCGCGTGCTCGAAGCCGAAAGTGCAATCTATGGCTTTGAAGCCAGGAATTACAGAAAAGATGGTTCAATCATTTGGGTATCTTCAAATTCGCGCGCTGTGAAGGATGCCGCCGGACATATTCTTTATTATGAAGGATCCATTGAAGATATAACGAGTCGAAAGGAGGCGGAAGCAGAACGTGAGCGCCTGATGAATGAATTGGCGGCAAAGAATACNGAATTGGAGCGTTTTGTTTATACTGTTTCGCATGATTTGAANTCTCCCCTCGTCACGATCGTTGGTTTTCTTGGATATCTTGAAAACGACTTCGAAAAAGGCGATATGGACAGCCTGCGAAAAGACGTGGAAAGAATATATGGAGCTGCCTTCAAAATGCAGGCTCTTTTGAAGGATCTGTTAGAACTTTCTCGCATTGGCCGCATAATGAATCAAGTTGAAGAAATCTCAATGAATTCTTTAGTGGAAGAAGCNNTTGAACTTACTGAGGGTCGCCTTCATGAACGGGGCATTCAGGTTTATGTNGAACCTGGTTTGCNCAGAGTATATGGAGATCGTAAACGATTAGTGGAGGTACTTCAAAATCTCATTGATAATGCGGCTAAATATATGGGAAGTCAACTTTTGCCTGCAATAAATATTGGGCAAGCAGGTTTTGAAAATGAAAAACCTGTCTTTTACGTGCGTGATAACGGNATTGGGATTGCCCCTGAGTACTATGAACAGATCTTCGGNTTATTTAATAAACTTGACCCAACTGTTGAGGGAACAGGCGTAGGTTTGGCTCTCGTAAAGAGGATCGTTGAATTTCACGGCGGCAGGATCTGGGTTGAGAGTGAGGCAGGCAATGGAGCCACTTTTTATTTTACACTTCCCCAAAAGGAGAATTGAGTTGATATCTGGGATTCGCCACTGGCTCCAACCTCCTCATTTCCCTGACGATGCAAATAAATCACGTGTTGCGTTTACTTTGAATGCAATTTTGCTGATGGGTCTGGGCGGTGCATTGGCCTATATCCTGTTCATTTTGTTGGCTGCACAAGGCGAATTCAAGAGCATTACTTTTTCTCTCCTTCCCATCTTTTTCTTAATAGGTTTACGATATTTACTTATGCGTGGGGCTGTATTTCTTGCCAGTGTACTTCTTGTTTTCCTTTCCTGGCTCAATCTAACAGTAGCTGCTTTTGTGGATGGGTATGGAATACATGGTACAAGCCTGTATGGTTATGTCATTATTGTAATCGTTGCGGGTCTACTGATTAACTGGAGAGCGGCGGTTGTCTTTGCTTTGGCAAACATTGCAAGCGGCCTGTTCATGATTTATGCGGGGAATGTAGGTCTGCTTCCACCGAAATCTGTCATGCAGACTGACTTTACAATATGGTCTGCCAGTGCAGTATTTTCGATCTCTGCCGCATTCATACTAGGAATTGCATTACGAAATCTCAATGACGCATTACGACGGGCTTCCCTTAGTGAAGCTTATTACAAAATGTTATTCGAAGAGGCTCCTGATGGCATATTGATCGTGGATGAAAATAATCGAATCATCATGGCAAACGCAGCAATTTATCAGATGACAGGTTATACTCCTGAAGAGCTAATTACTCATTCCCCACTTGAGTTTGTTGCGTCTGAAGATTTAATTGCACGGCCGCCCAGACCCCACGATGAACTAAAGCTGGCCGGCTCCAGCAGGCGGGAACGGGTTTTAGTCCATAAGGATGGATCTCACTTAAACGTAATTATTAGCAGTAATACTATGCCAGATGGGCACCTTCAATATATTGTTCAGGATATTACAGAACGCAAGCGAATGGAAAAGGCGCTGCAGGCATCCGAAGAAAAATTTGCAAAATCATTTCAAGCTAGTCCGGACGCGGTAACGATTTCTTTGATCGATACGGGAAAATTCATCGAAGTGAACGAAGGCTTTTGCCGAATGAGTGGTTATACGCGTGAAGAAGCATTGGGGCACTCAGCAGAAGAATTGAATATTTGGGCAGATATCAATCAACGTAGTGAAATGGTTGCCACCCTTCAAAGAGAAGGAAAGGTTCGGGATTTTCAAACGATACTCAGGCGCAGGACCGGTGAGTCTTTGTATTGTCAACTGACAGTTGAGACTGTGGAAATTGGCAGACAAAATTGTATGGTGGTCATTACACGTGATATTACGCAGAGTAAGCAAATGGAACAGGAGCTCCGCCTGAGTGAAGAACGTTACCGTCTTGTTTCATCTGTAATTTCTGACTATATCTATTCAACGGTTCGAGATGAAAACGGTCATTGGCACCAAAATTGGATTGCGGGCGCATTTGAACGGATTACAGGATATACGCTGGAGGAATTCAACAATAGAGGCGGTTGGATATCCATTGTTCATCCTAATGATCTTGAACTTGATATGGAAGCAATGAAGAAGCTGCTTAATCAGGAACAAACAGTCGCCGAGACTCGAATCATTCACAAGGATGGTTCTGTTCACTGGGTGCGAAGTTATGCTCATCCCGTTTGGGATGAAAAACAGAATCGGCTCGTTGAAATTTACGGCGCGGTGCAAGATATTACCGAGCGCAAACACATCGAAGAAGCTTTGCGAGTCTCCGAGGAGAAATTCGCCAAATCCTTCCAGGCAAGCCCTGAAACCCTTGCCATTTCATTGATAGATACAGGTAAGATCCTCGAAGTGAATGATAGTTTTGTAAAAATGTTCGGTTATACCCGCGAAGAGTGCGTGGGGCGTACTGCCCAGGAACTCAATATTTGGGCCNATATGAATGAGCGCAAAAAAATGCTGGAGATTCTTCAACGCGATGGAAAAGTACGCGATTTTGAAGTGATCGCGAAGCGAAAATCGGGNGAATTAGCAGANATNTTGGTTTCCGTTGANGTCATAGANGTGGGTGACCAAAAATGTATGTTGACCATGAGCCGGGATATTACACAACGCAAACGGATAGAAGAGGAATTACGTTTGAGCGAAGAGCGATACCGATTGGTTTCTTCGGTCATATCTGATTACACATTTTCGAATGTTCAAAATGAGAAGGGCGAAATCGTGCTCAACTGGGTGGCAGGTGCATTTGAACAAATCTCGGGCTATACATTGGAAGAATTTAATTCACGAGGTGGTTGGGCTTCCACAGTCCATCCTGATGATGTGGAGCAAGATGCTCATGACATGGAANTGTTGCGGCGTAATCAGCAGGTCATATCGGAGATACGCACCATTCACAAAGATGGAAGTATCCGCTGGGTNAAAAGTTATGCCCACCCCGTTTGGGATGAAGAGAAGCAGGAACTTGTGGGAATTTATGGTGCAGTTCAGGATATTACCGAACGTAAACGGATTGAGGAGGAACTGCGTCTGAGCGAGGAACGGTATCGCATTGTGTCTTCGGTCATTTCNGATTATTCATTTTCAACTNCCCNTGATGAGGAGGGNAATCTAAACCTGACCTGGATTGTTGGCGCCTTTGAAAAAATCACAGGATACACTCCCGAAGAATTCATTGCTCGCGGTGGCTGGCTTTCAATACTACATCCTGATGATCGCGAAAAGGACTCGCAGGATATCGAAAGGCTGGGGAAGAACCAACGAATTGTGACTGAGGTTCGAATCATTCACAAGAATGGGTCCATACGCTGGGTGCGTAGTTATGCCCATCCGGTTATGGATGAAAATGGATCGCTGGCTGGTATATATGGCGGTGTACAGGATATTACAGAACAGAAATTGATTGAACGGGAACGCGAAAAACTCATCGATGAGCTTGGAGCAAAAAACGCTGAACTGGAACAATTTACATATACGGTTTCACATGATCTGAAAGCACCCCTTATCACCATTAAGGGGTTTCTAGGATTTCTTGGAGTGGATGCGCGGGCTGGAGATATAAAACGNGTCGAGGCCGATATTCAACGAATCAACGAAGCAACTGATAAGATGCACGAACTATTGACGGACCTTCTTGAGTTATCAAGAATTGGCAGGCTGATGAATGCGCCGGAAATAGTTCCGTTTCAACCCCTTGTAATCGAGGCTATCGGACTCACGGAAGGACGATTGCAAGAACGGCGGATTGAGGTGATTGTGCCAGATGAACTTCCAAGGGTTTATGGGGATCGCCAGCGCTTGTTGGAAGTCCTGCAAAACTTGCTTGATAACGCGGCAAAATTTATGGGGGATCAATCACGACCATTCGTTGAGATCGGCNAACANAGTGANACAGATANTGGATTTGTGACATTCTTCGTCCGCGACAACGGAATTGGTATTGCACCAGAATTTCATGAGCGCATATTTGGGCTCTTCAATCGGCTTAATCCCAAAATTGAAGGCACAGGTATTGGACTTGCCCTCGTGAAACGAATCGTGGAATATCACGGAGGCAGGATTTGGGTCCAAAGTGGAGTGGGTGAGGGGGCAACATTCTATTTCACGTTGCCCCATGCAAAACCATCCTTTTGATTGTGCCTAATTTCACAGATTGGTAGTATACTATCCTGTTGAAAGAACTTAAAATCTAGCCCGATCAAGTACAGCATCTATAGAGCCTTTTGGGTATAATCTCGCAAGCTTTGGGGTGGTGCTGTAATGATCGAAGGAGTTTTTGATGCTACCGTTTAAAAACGAGGCGCTTAGTTTATCGAATCTATTGCATCCGGAAGTTCGCGCCAATCCTTATCCTTTCTATGCTCAACTTCGCTCTCAAGACCCGGTATATTGGGATGAAGAGATGGGCTTTTGGGTGCTCACTCGATACGCGGATATTGCGTCTGTATATACAGATGACCGGTTCTCAAGGGCGCAAGGACTGATGAGTAATTTTCGGCGGTTNGGGGAATCAGAGCAGCNCATTGCTGAACCCGTATATCGNTCCTTTTCCAAAACCATGTTTTATGCCGACCCGCCCTATCATACACATTTGCGCGGATTAATGAACAATGCATTTACGCCACGGCGAGTGGAGCAGATGCGTCCAAATATCCAGCGGATCGTGCATGAGTTATTGGATCAGGTTCAAGNCAATGGGTACATGGATGTCATTCACGACCTGGCTTATCCGCTGCCTGTGATGGTCATCGCGGAGTTGCTGGGATTGCCTGCAGATGACCGCGCTCGCTTCAAAGGGTGGTCAGATGACCTCTTTGCCATTTTGGGAACTGTCCGCCATTCGCTTCAACTGATGGAACGTGCCGCGCAAAGTCTGACTGAAATGACAGAATATATGACAGAGTTGAGCCGCGTGCGCCGGGAGCAACCTCGAGACGACCTGTTGAGTGTCTTATTAAGCGTCGTGGATGACGATGAGCAATTGGAATGCCCACACCCGCATCACCCCCATGAACGCCTGGCGCGTGAAGGACATAGCGCTGCTCAACTGACGCAAGAGGAACTCGTTGCGAACATCAATATTTTGCTCAGTACAGGCCATGAGACGACCACACACTTGATTGGCAACGGCATCTTGGCGTTATTGCAGCATCCCGATCAGATGAAAAAATTACGCGAGCAGCCTTCGTTAGTCGGCTCTGCGATCGAGGAAATAATGCGTTATGACAACCCGGTTCAGATCACGTATCGTTCTGCAGTCGAAGATGCGGAGATCGATGGGAGACAGATTCATAAGGGAGATCTTATTAATTCAATCCTTGGCTCCGCCAATCGCGATACAGAACGATATAGTGACCCAGATCGATTCGATATCACTCGAAATGAAGGTCGACACCTCAATTTTGGACTAGGCATCCACTTCTGTATTGGTGCATCGCTTGTTCGGCTGGAGGCGGAGATTGCCTTTAATACTGTTTTGCGTCGTTTTCCCAATTTACAGATGGCAACCAATACTCTGGATTGGCAGGAGCATCCTGTCTTTCGAGGACTTAAGTCGTTGCCTGTTTCCTTCTAAGAGGATCAGAGATTGGAGGTTAGAGATTAATGAATCTCCAACCTCTACTCTCCAGTGTTTGGCAACCCTTTTTGAATTTGTTCTTCAGTAAATAACGTTTTCGGAACCAAATCCGCCGGCAGCATCTGGCTATCAGGCAAAGGCTTGCTAATTCCATCTGCCAACATTTGAACTTGGGCTTTCGTGATCAGCGGCTTGGGCATGAACCGCTCCGAGAACCAGGCTAATATTTGTTGAAATAATACGGGGAAAGGCAAAATTAGAAGAAATGGTTTTCCCATCGCTCTTGAAATCCGTCGCGCGGCTGTGCTGAAAGGAAACTCTTCGGGTCCAAGGACAGCCAAAGTCTGTCTTGAGAGGCGGTTTTCATCGAGCAGAGCGGCGCTGATAATTTTGACAAGATCTTCGACAGCGACTAAGCGTACAGTCTCCTCTTTGATTCCAACTGTTGCAAAGACAGGAAGTTTTTGAAGAAGATTTCCAAGGTTGTGGAGTAGATGATCTCCCTGCCCATAGATGAGGCCTGTTTTGAGGATCGTGTAATTCAATTTGGATCCCCGGACAATTTCCTCCCCCTGCCATTTTGTTGAATAATACGCGGACTGTGTGTTTGGGCGAACATTCAGGTAACTGACTAAAACAAATTTCTTTACATTCGCATTCTCTGCAGCTGTCACCGCGGAACGAGTCCCGTTCACATGTAATTGTTCGAACGTCTGCTTTTCATCTTCCACGCTGGTTCCAGCACAATGTGCAACCGCATCGCAGCCTTTGAAGANTTCCTGCAATTTTTCTGTATGGTTTGCATCCATCGTTACGAATGTTGNACCCTCGATNGGCNGAGTGTTACGAGAATACAATCCACGTGCGATGACNATNACNTCATGACCGTGTTCGATAAGATCATCTGCCAAATGTCTTCCAATAAAACCGGTGCCGCCAGTAATTGCGATTTTCATCTCCGAGATTTCCTTCCTATGGCCAGAAACCTGGCATATACATACGCAGAAGAATATCCAGAATTATCCCAAGAATGTATAACCCGCCAAACAGGCGGATGTGCAATAACTGTGGCGTGGAAAACCAGCGCGGCCATAATGCAAAACCTGCTGGTGCCTCCTTAGGTCGAGGCTGACTCAACAACTTAATGACTTTCCATCCGCGGCCTGCCGCTAGAAAGACAAGCAGAACCGTGGGCGAAAAGAAGCGAGCTACAAAGACGAGGTACAACACAAGAGCGTAGGATAGAAGGACAGTAAAGATGTTGAACAGTCGTGCGGTGCGTTCACCCAGTCTCACTGGGAGTGAGCCCACGCCTTTTTTCGTATCCGCTTCGATCTTGTCAATGTGCTTGCCGAAGTTAAAACTGCCGAATCCAAAGCCAAACGCCATGCCAGCCATAATAATGTTTGGAAGATTTGAAGGGATTCCCCCAGCCAGAACGGCATAAATACCGGGAATCAGGACCATTCCCCAATTTATATAAATGAGCAATTCACCGAGCCCCCAATATTTAAGCGGCCAGGCATACGTTGGAAGAATTGCCGCGCCGAAGAGGAACAGTCCGATCACAATAGGTGAGAAGCCNGTATATACCAAAACGAAGATGCCGCAAACCACAGCGATGAATCCCGCGGTGAAGAACCAACGCGCCCAATCCTGCT
>JGI25406J46586_10001280_pt1 | contig 11818 bp, 7 predicted proteins | sample TabmetS4T2R2_FD_46586 | JGI IMG/M metagenome (IMG submission 46586) | reverse complement strand
AATGTCGGCCAGGCGAACTACAGCGCGACGAAAGCGGCGCTGATCGGTTTCAGCCGCTCCCTGGCGCTCGAGGTCGCGCGCTTTGACATACGAGTGAACGTGGTGGCGCCCGGGGTGATCGAAACCGAACTTGCCGCAGATATCCCGGAAACCGACCGCCGCAAATTAATCAGAAACATACCGCTACGCCGGCTTGGGAAACCAGACGATGTAGCCGCACTCGTCGAGTATCTTATTTCAGACGATGCAAGTTATATTACGGGCCAGATTTTTGTGATTGACGGAGGACTGCTAAGCTAGTCAAATCATCTGCAATCTAAGGTCGCATGGCGTTGCTCCAAGCCGAACAGGAGACATTTGGGTGGCCCAACATGATCTCTTACAACGTCAGGATCTCCTACAGCGTATCGCGTCATTCGGTGACCGCGAATGCATGGTGTCGGGTACCGCGACTGTAACTTATCTGCAATTCGCAAAACGCATCGCCGGCTGGATCGACGAACTCGAAAGCGCGGGCTGCGGAGCTGGTGACGTTGTCGCGGTCCGCAGCGACTTTTCCGCCGAGGCATGCTCCCTGCTGCTGGCGCTGCGGCTGAACCGGATGATCGCCGTGCCGCTCTCGCCGCGGTTGCCGCCTGCCCAATTCGACGACATGCTGGCGACGGCGCAGGCCGATGCTATCGTGGACTTTGCATCCGACGCCGCCTGCAGCGTGCGGCAGTTGACACCATCGGGCGAACGGCATGCGTTGATCGAGGAAATGCGTCGCGACGGTGCTTCCGGCCTGATATTGTTCAGTTCCGGCTCGACAGGTCGCAGCAAGGCGTCGTTGCTGAATTTCGACCGCCTGACCGACAAGTTTCGGGATGCAGTTCCGCGCCCCTATCGGACGCTGACATTTCTGCTGCTGGATCACATCGGCGGCATCAACACCTTGTTGCATGCAGTGAGCCATGGCTCGATGATCGTTACGCCTCCGGATCGAACGCCGGCGTCGATCTGCGAAGCGATCGAGCGCTGGAAAGTCGAACTGCTTCCCACCACGCCGACATTTCTCAATATGCTCCTGATGTCCGACGCTTATCGCCGGCACGACCTCTCCTCCTTGAAGCTGATCACTTACGGAACCGAACCGATGCCGGAGACGACGCTACGGGCGTTGCGCGAGGCATTGCCGGTCGTGCGACTCAAACAGACTTACGGCCTCTCCGAACTCGGAATCCTGCCGACCCAATCCAGATCGTCCGATTCCCTGTGGATCCGGATCGGCACTGGCGTCGAACACAAGGTAGTCGACGGCGTGCTCTGGGTCCGCTCCCCCCAGTCGATGCGCGGCTACCTCAACGCGCCAAGTCCGTTCGACGCCGACGGATGGTTCAATACCGAAGACGTGGTCGAGTTGGATGGCGAGTACATGATTATCCACGGCCGCAAGTCCGAGATCATCAATGTCGGCGGGTTGAAGGTCTATCCGACCGAAGTCGAGAACGTGCTGCTGGCGGCCGGCAATGTTCGCGACGTAACGGTGTTTGGACGCCGAAGTCCCGTAATGGGTCAAGTCGTGGCCGCTCGACTGAGTCTGTTGGGGCCGGAGAATGTGGAGACGGCCAAGACACGGCTTCGCAGCTACTGCCGCACCGAACTGGAAGATTACAAGGTGCCGGTGATGTTCGAAATGATCGACCACGATCAACATGGCGAGCGCTTTAAGAAGTCTCGTCTGCTCGCCTCCCGCGAGGGGATATCATGAGCGATCCGGCAGGAGGTATCGTCATCGTCAGCGGGGGCAGCCGGGGTCTCGGCCTGGATGTGGCGCGCGTCTTTCTTGAGTCGGGTTGGCGGGTGGCGACGTTCAGTCGCTCGTCCTCCGCAGGCATCAAGGCACTCGCCGAACTCGGAGGCGAGCGGTTCTATTGGGAGTCCCTCGACATCGCCGAGGGCGCCGCACTGGCGCGCTTCGTCGGCAAGGTGGGACGCACATGGGGCGGCGTCGACGTCCTGGTCAACAATGCCGGCATCGGCGCGGACGGAGTTTTGACCCTGATGAGTGGCGAAGAGATCGACCACACGGTCGCCGTCAACCTGACGAGCGTGCTGCACCTGACCCAAGGCTGCGCGAAATGGATGATCCGTGCCAGTCGCGGATGCATTGTCAACGTATCGTCGGTGAACGCCGTCAGAGGGCATGCCGGGGTCGCTGCCTACAGCGCGAGCAAGGCGGGCGTCGACGGCATCACGCGCGCCATGGCCCGCGAGCTTGGACCTCGGGGGATCCGCGTGAATTCGGTCGCACCGGGTTATTTTGAAACCGACATGGTGAAGTCCTTGGATGGTTCGGCGCGCGCGCGGATCGCGCGTCGCACGCCGCTTGGACGCCTGGCGCAGGTCTCCGAGATCACCAGTGTCATTCAATATCTGGCTTCGGACGCTGCGTCGTTCATCACGGGCCAGACGATTGTTGTCGACGGAGGGATCACGTGTTGATCAGAAATGACCATTCGCACGTCCGTGCGGCAGTCCATCAGGTCGTCCTCAAGCTCTTGCAGGATAGGGGGAAGGCGCCCCGGGAATTGTCGGACGACGACAAACTTAGCGCTTCATTGGACCTCCGGTCGCTCGACCTGGCGCATTTGGTCTTCGAGCTGGAGTTGATGTTCGAGGTCGATCCCTTCGCAAAGCTGGTGCCGATTACTTCCGTGCGCACGGTCGGCGATCTGGTGGCTGCCTATTCTCAGGCGCTAGGTTACAGCTCCGCCTTCGACATATCCGCGGAAATTCTGGATGCCGGGCAGGCCGCCGAGGTCCGGCGACGACGACGCGAGTCGTCATGATGGGGCTTGCCGGAGCCGGTCGTCGCGATATCGCGATTATTGGCATGGCCTGCCGATTTCCAGGCGCCGACAATTGGCGGGCATTCTGGCGCAATCTCCGTGACGGCGTGGAGTCCATCGTTCCGCTCGACGGCGCGGAACTGCTGGCAGCGGGTGTCAATCCCGCTCAGCTTCAAGATCCGAACTATGTGAGGGCCGCTTCGGCCGTCGAAGACTTTGACTGTTTCGATGCCACCTTCTTCGAATATTCGAGGCGGGAGGCGCGGATCATGGATCCGCAGCACAGAATCTTCCTTCAGACCGCCTGGGAGGCCTTGGAGGACGCCGGCTATTGGGGAGACGGATACAAAGGTGCCATTGGTGTATTTGCCGGGGCCGGCGGGCTCGTGAGCAGTCAGTTCGCGGCCAATCCGGCGTTGCGCGGAGCGACAGGCGGCCCCGAGCACATCGGCAACGACAAGGATTTCATTGCCACGCGGGTCTCTTACAAGCTGAACTTGCGGGGGCCGAGCATAACCGTGCAGACCGCATGCTCGACCTCGCTGGTTGCGGTCCACCTCGCGTGCAACAGTATCCTCAACGGCGAGTGTGATATGGCGATTGCGGGCGCCTCGACAATCCGGATCCCGCAGCGCACCGGTTATCTCGCCCGCGAAGGTGATATTCATTCGCCTGATGGACATTGTCGCGCCTTCGACGCTGAGGCGCGAGGTACGGTGTTCGGCAGCGGTGCCGGGGCTCTGCTCCTGAAGCATCTCGATGACGCCCTTGATGACGGCGATCATATCTATGCAGTGATCCGCGCTACGGCGGTGAACAACGACGGCGCCGGCAAGGTGAGCTTCACGGCGTCCAGCGTTCCAGGCCAGGCCAAGGCGATGCTCGAGGCCTTCGCGCGAACGGACATACGGCCGGACTCCATTGGCTATGTCGAAGCACACGGCACTGGCACCGTTGTCGGGGATCCGCTCGAGATCGAGGCCCTCACCCGCGCGTTCCGAACCCAGACCGATCGTACGCGATTCTGCGCGGTAGGTTCCGTCAAGACCAACATCGGACACCTGGAGCAGGCGGCCGGCGTTGCTGCCTTGATGAAAGCTGTGCTCGCGCTACACCATCGCGAGATTCCTCCGAGTTTGAATTTTCACACCCCGAATCCGAGGATCGACTTCAAGGCCAGCCCCTTCTTCGTGAACACTGAGCTGGGGCCCTGGTCCAACGAGGGCACCACGCCGCGCCGTGCCGCGGTCAATTCTCTTGGGCTCGGAGGCACCAACGCATTCGCGATTCTCGAGCAGGCGCCGGATCCGGCGTGCAGCGCGTCGCCGGATCCACGCAGCGTCCACATCCTGACCCTCTCCGCCGCTACAGAGCAGGCGCTGATGGATCTTGCCGGCCGCTGGCGCGATCAGATCGCGACCGGCACAGAGTCGTTGGCGGACCTGTGCCATACGGCAAACGTTGGGCGCGCCAAGCTCGCTTGCCGCTTCGCTGCCGTCGGTGGGGCGTCAGAGTTGGAGACGCAGCTCGATCCGCAGAAACTGAAAGTGGACCGAAGCCAGGAAAGGCGGAAACTGGCGTTTCTGTTTCCGGGCCAAGGCTCACAATATGCGGGCATGGCCTCCGAGCTTTATCAGACCCAGCCGGTGTTCCGGGCTGAACTTGAACGCTGTCAGGCTCTGCTGCGGCCGCTCCTCCAGTTGCCGCTGCTGGACGTGTTGTTCAAACCGGAGGGCGACGAACGCGTGCTGGATCAAACCTGCTACACCCAGCCGGCGCTGTTCGCCGTTGAGTGGAGTCTCGCTCAGCTCTGGATGTCCTGGGGCATAACGCCCGATGCCCTGGTTGGCCACAGTGTTGGGGAATATGTCGCGGCCTGCGTGGCTGGGGTCTACACCTTGGAAGATGGCTTGAAACTGATCGCTCGGCGCGCGCGGCTGATGCAAAGTCTTCCGAGTGGCGGGGCCATGGCCGCGCTTTTCGCTGACGGTTCGGCGGTCGACCACCTGCTGCAGACATGTGGCCGATCCGATGTCGTTGTCGCCGCCTACAATGCGCCTCTCAATACGGTGATCTCGGGGACCGCTGCCGGTGTTGCCTCGGTGCTGGCTCAAGCGGTTGACATCGGCGCCCGCCCGCTCTCGGTTTCTCATGCATTCCATTCGGGCCTGATGTCTCCCATTCTGGGTGAGCTCGAGTCGCTCGCGGCGAATTACCCGGCGCGCGCGCCGGAAATCCCGATTGTCTGTAACCTGACGGCGGAGCCCTGGTCGGTCGCTCCGACGCCCGCTTACTGGCGTGAACACGCCCTAAGACCGGTCCGGATGGCCGATAGCCTTAGGTATCTGGCCGATGCCGGCATTGTCGACTTTCTGGAGGTTGGCCCCGGCTCCACGCTGGCTTCGCTAGCCAAGCACACGCTGGGGGCCCGCAGCGGCAACCGGCGGTTCCTGACGTCGATCGCTGGCGATAGCGAATGGCGCTCCATCTGCGGCACCATCACGAGTCTCTGGCGAACGGGCACTGCAGTGGACTGGGAGGCGTTTGATCGTCCCTATAGGCCGCGTCGGGTGCCGGCGCCGACCTATCCATTCCGGCGTGATCGCCATTGGTTGGAGATAGCACACGCCGCTGCTGTCTCATCCGGCGGTGATCTGTTGGGCCGCCGAGTGCAGTCTCCCTTGCCTGTCCGTCAATTCGAAAGCACCTACAATCTCGACAACCTGCCTTGGCTGTCCGATCATCGCATCTTCGGTCTCGCGGTCCTGCCTGCCGCGGCCGTGCTCGTTAATTTCTTCCAACTGGGACGGGACGCGCTCAACCTTGAGCACGGGGCGGTCGACACGGTTACCTATCAGGAGGCGCTCATCGTCCCGGACGAGGGCTCGGTCACCGTACAGACGCTCTTGCACGGAGATGGACGCACGTTGGAGTGCGAAGTTGCTAGCCGCGAGAGCGATAAGCAAGACACGTGGTGCCGGAATGTGACCGGCCGGATCGTTCGGGACGTCGTGAGGCGCGCGGCACCTGCTCTGGCGATGACGGCTCAAGTGCCAGCCTTCGCGGCGGAGTTGCTGAAAACGGATCCCCGGGATTTCTACGCGGCGCTGGACCAACTGGGCCTTAACTATGGTCCAAGCTTTCGTAACATCGCCGACCTGTGGCTAGGCGGCGACACGGCGGTCAGTCGTGTGCGCCTGCCGAAGGAGCTTTCGGCGTCGGCTTATCCGCTCCACCCGGCGCTGCTGGACGCTTGCCTGCATATCTATCCCGCCCTCGCGCCCGAATACCATCTCATCAACGGTGCTGCGCCCGGACCCGAGGGAACCTATCTGCCGATATCGATCGAATGGTTTGAAATCCATCGCGAGCATCTCGGGGTCGTCTGGGTCCATGCGAAGCGACGCATCCATCTCGCGTCCGAGAGGCTGCTGGTGGTCGATATCGAAATCTTCGCTGAAGACGGTGCACCGGCCGCGAGCTTGCACGGGTTGACGCTGGCGCCACTCACGCGGGAGCGCATGAGCCCCCCAGCTGCGAAGGATGTCGTGCATGAATTGATTTGGGTGGAGCGTCCCATCGCACCCGATTCCATCCCGTCCGCGGTCCCGGCTTGGCTGGTGGTGGGTGATGGAGAGGGAATTTCCGCGCAGCTCGTTCGTCATTTGAACGCTGCCGGCGCCGCGGTTCGATTGCTGCGTCCTGGTCCGGCGGACAGCCCCGACACGTTGAACACCGCTATCCGGGCTGCAATTGCCGGGTGGCCTGCGGGAATCGGGATCGTTCTGGCCCATGGCTTGTCGGCAGCGATCCTCGAGACTTTTTCGCCATCAGATCTTGCGGCTGCCGAGGAAGCCGTTTGCCGCACGACCCTGCATCTTCTGCAAGCGCTGGCCGCGGTGACCGACAGTGGCGAGGTACGGTTGAAGGCATGGCTTGTGACACGCATGGCCCAGTGCCCAACGTCGAAGGCCGCCCCAACCGACCCTCTGCAGGCAGCGCTGTGGGGAATGGGTCGCGTCGCGGCAATCGAGCACAGCCAATTCTGGAAGGGATTGATCGACGTTGGTGGCGACGATGACCTTGACGCCCTCATTGCCGAACTGACAGCGGACGATGGCGAGGACCAGGTGGCTTGTCGCGGATCCCGGCGTTATGCCCCGCGCTTGATGCGGCGAGAGCTCTCCGTCGGAGCCTCCCAGGCTGCTCCGGTGGGAACGATGGGTCTGTGCCTTGTCACTGGAGGGTTTGGTGCCTTGGGATTGCGCGTCGCTCGTTGGCTGGTAGAGCGCTGCGGGGTCACTGAGCTCATTCTGACCGCCCGGAACGCGCCGAGCGCAACCGCTGCCGCTGCAGTCGCCGCCCTGCGGGCGCTGGGAGCCACCGTCCTGGTCCGGACCGCGGACGTTTGCCGGGAAGAAGACGTTGCAGCGCTGATAAGGGACATCCGGGCTAGTCCGGTGCCGCTGACCTCCGTGTTCCATTGCGCCGGCTTGCTGGACGACGCCATCCTCATGCAGATGGACTGGGAGAAATATCGTCGCGTCACCGCGCCGAAGGTGTTGGGGTCGTGGGTGCTGCATCATCAGACGCGCGACCTGCCGCTCAAGCACTTCGTCATGTTCTCGTCCGTGCTGAGCATCACCGGCGCGATGGGTCAAGCCAACTACGCCGCCGGCAACGCCTTCCTCGACGGCTTGGTGGAGCGACGCCGCAGCCAAGGCCTGCCTGGCCAGACGATCAATTGGGGTCCGTGGGCGGGAGCGGGCTTGGCTGTCGGGGCAGGTGAGCGGGGGCAGGCGCTTTGGCGCTCGCGCGGCACCGATTACCTCGATCCCGATCAGGCGGTGGCGGTGTTGGAGCGGATCATCGCGGGTGGCGCGCGGCAATCCATCGTCAGCCTGTCCGATTGGTCGCGGTGGGCCGAACTTTATTCCAAGGCGCCGCCTATCCTGCAATCGCTCGTCCAGAAGAAATCAGGCAACTCGGTCGCGCGCCTGGTGGTCAACCGCGTCGATACCGAGCAGCGTCTCGCCGCGGCCGCACCTTCCGAGCGCAGAACCGTACTGGTGGAGGTCGTTGGCCAGGTGTTGCGGGCGCTGCTTGAGATCGAAGGTGAGCTTTCGCAGGTCCAGCCGCTGCGGGAACTGGGACTCGATTCGCTGATGGCGATCACGCTCGCCAATCAACTGGAAGAAGCGCTCGGCTTGCGGCTCGCCGTGGCTGCCGTCTTGAAGGGCCCCAGTGTGGACCAACTCGTCGACGAACTGGTTTCTCGGATGGACCTTGCTGCCTGACAGGAGCCTACGACCATGTCTGCCGTCGCCGCCATTTCACGCTGGTTGCCCTGGTCGGCCGACGCAGTCGCGCCGGATAGGCTGAGGATTCTCTGCCTGCCGCATGCAGGCGGCAGCGCCTCCACCTTTCGTCCCTGGATACGTCGTTACGCCGATCTGAAGCTGGCAATTTGCCCGGTTGAATATCCTGGACGCGGAATTCGGCTCGAGGAGCCTCTCGCCGCCTCGGTCGAATACCTGGCGGCGGGGATGGCCCATGACTTGCGGGACTGGTTAAAGGCCGGGCCTTATGCGGTCATCGGCCATAGCTTGGGCGCACTCGTCGGGTTCGGCCTGGTGCAACGGCTGGAAGCCAGCCACGGCGCCGTTCCCACAAGACTGGTCTTATGCGGCGCCCGTCCGCCCAGCCACGGCAAAATATCGCCCTGGCATCTGCTGTCGCGCTCCGGGCTGATCGAGCGACTGAGAACGCTGGGCGGACTCGCCGATCGCGTGCTTGAGAACGATGAGGTGCTGGATGTCATCCTTCCGCTCATACAAGCGGATCTGAGCATCGCGGAGAGCTGGCAGACCGCCCAAGGACACGCCGCGGTCGTGGCTCCGGTCACGGCCGTCGCTGCCGAACAGGACATCATGGCGCCACCCGGGGCGGTCGCCGCATGGAGTCGCTTCGCGACCGGACCGTTCGAGTTCCACGTTCTGCCGGGGGACCACTTCTTCCCCCATACGCGAAGCGACGAACTGATCACATTCGCCCGCTTTTCTTCCGCCGTCTCCGGCGCGGAATATGCAGCCGGCCTCGCTTCATAACCATTGGTCAAAACGTTCCGTTTCAGGAGTGTCCTATGCGGTGGTTAATGCGGTCCAAGATTCACAACGCGACGGTGACGCAAGCCAACCTGGATTATGTTGGCAGTATCACGATCGACGAGGATCTGATCGATAGCGTCGGGCTTTGGGTCGGCGAGCGGGTTCTGGTCGTCAGCAATACGTCAGGAGCGCGACTGGAGACATATACGATCGCGGGTAACCGTGGATCAGGCGACATATGCATGAACGGCGCTGCGGCGCATCTGATCGGCACAGGCGAGCAGGTTATCATCATGGGTTTCGAACTCGCCGATGCGCCCATTTCACCCATGGTGATTCTCGTGGATGGCCGGAATCGTTCCGTACGCAGGCTTGCGGAAGAACAGCACGTCGGAATATCCGGCATGCCATCCATTTGATGTTATCGCGTGCTTTGGTTTTATCCGCCGTCGTTCAATCGAGCCGACGGTCCGCAGACGATCGGATATTTTTAGGTTGACTTTGCGAGAACAGCGCCGCGGATGAAGCGCGACACGCAAAATCTTCTTGATCTTCACCGCCGAGATGAGATTCGTCGTCGCGATGCATAGTTGTTGACTCCTGCAATTGCTATTTGCGATGCTTATCGGGTCATGCGCGAACCGTGCATGACAAGCGGCTAACTCTTCAATCGATTGGATCTGCCACCAAAGCTCGCCGATATCCGCGAGGCCTGATTGACTGCGGCGTTCCAAGGCATGTTGCGAGAGGTTGCTTTGATGTTTCAGCCAACGAAGCGACAACGCGATCGCAGCCTGTCATGCCAGTAACATCGCGCAGGCAGATGGACGATCCAACGTCCGCCGTGCCGGAAGCCGTATCCGCGGTCGGGGAGCATGTCGCGCCGCGCACACCGGTTGAGGAAATCCTGGCCTCCATCTGGTGTGAGGTGCTGAAGCTCGATCGCGTTGGCGTCGATGACAATTTCTTCGAACTCGGCGGCCATTCGCTGCTGGCGGTGAGCGTGGTCGAACGCATGCGCCGAGTCGGACTGCATGCCGACGTACGAGCGGTGTTTGTCACTTCCACGCTGGCCGCCCTGGCCGCGACGGTGGGCGGTGACGATGAAATCATCGAAGTGCCGCCCAATCTGATTCCCGCCGGATCCGCCTCAATAACCCCGGAGATGCTTCCGCTGGTGCGACTGCGGGCCGAAGAGATTGCGGCTATCGTTGAAACCGTACCCGGAGGTGCGGCGAACGTTCAGGATATCTACCCGTTGGCTCCGTTGCAGGAAGGCATTCTCTTCCATCACCTGATGGCAAGCGAAGGCGACCCATATTTAATGGACATGCTGCTTGGCTTTGATGATCGGGCCGGCCTGGAGGCGTACCTTCGGGCGTTGCAGAGGGTGATTGATCGGCATGATATCCTGCGCACGGCCGTGCTGTGGGAAGGCTTGTCCGAACCGGTGCAGGTAGTATGGCGCCGCGCGCCGCTGATGGTGCAGGAAATGGCTTCGGATCCACACGTCGATGATGTCGCTTTTCAATTGCGTATCCGCTTCAATCCGCGCAGCTACCGCCTTGACGTCCGCCGGGCTCCGCTAATTCACCTGGTCATCGCCGAGGATGTATTGAACCAGCGTTGGATGCTGCTGCATCTGTACCATCACCTCTCGATGGATCACACCGCCCTCAAGATCGTGCTGCAGGAGGTCGCGGCCCATCTTTCGGGCGAGGTTGAACAACTAACCGCACCATTTCCGTTCCGCAACTTCGTGGCTCAAGCGCGGCTGGGCATCAGTCAGCAGGAGCACGAAGCTTTCTTTCGCGAGATGCTGGGCGACGTTGATGAACCTACCGCGCCGTTCGGTCTAATCGATGTCCATGGTGACGGCAGCAGGATCGTGGACGCGCGGCTTGCCGTCGATGTGGGGTTGGGAAGGCGGCTGCATGCGCGAGCCCGTGCCCTCAAGGTAAGCAGCGCCAGTCTGTGTCACGTCGCCTGGGCGCAGGTATTGGCGCGGGTGTCGGGACGAAACGACGTGGTGTTCGGCACGGTATTGTTCGGACGCCTGCAAGGCGGTGCCGGGGCGGACCGGTTACCGGGGTTGTTCATCAACACCTTGCCGCTCCGTATCCGGCTGAATGGAGAGGGCGTGCAGGACTGCGTGCTGCATACCCAAAGGCTGCTGGTCGAACTGTTGCGCCATGAGCACGCGCCCTTGCATCTGGCGCAACGTTGCAGCGCCGTACCGACGGCGACGCCGTTGTTTAGCGCGCTGCTCAACTTTCGCTACCGCGCGCCACCGGCCGGACCGTCCGCCGAGACCCCGCAGATCTGGAATGGCATCCACTCGCTGGAATCCAGAGAACTGACCAATTATCCGCTCACGATGTCGATCGACAGTTTGGGCGAGGAATTTGTGCTGACCGTGCAGGTACAGTCTCCACTTGATCCGGCTCGGATCTGCGGCTTCATGCATGCCGCGCTGGAGCAGCTGGTCGACGCTCTGGAAAATGCACCCACCAAGGCGGCGCGCGATCTGGATGTGCTGTCTGCTTGGGAGCGCCGCCGTCTTGTGGAGGAGTGGAACGACACGGCGGAGGGCTATCCGCAGGACAAGTGTTTGCATGAGTTGTTCGGCGAACAGGTGTTGCGGACACCGAATGCGGTCGCGGTGGTCTATGAAGACCAGCGCCTGACTTACGCCGAGCTCGATCGGCGATCGAGCCGGCTGGCGCACTATCTGCGNGGCCTTGGTGTCGGCCCCGAAGTAGTGGTGGGATTGTGTGTCGAGCGCTCGCTGGAGTTGGTGGTCGGCCTGCTCGGCGTGCTGAAGGCGGGCGGCGCCTATCTGCCGCTGGATCCGGATTATCCGGCCGAGCGTCTGGCCTA
>JGI25406J46586_10001273_pt1 | contig 11835 bp, 9 predicted proteins | sample TabmetS4T2R2_FD_46586 | JGI IMG/M metagenome (IMG submission 46586) | reverse complement strand
ATCCTTCCTGATTCCGGAATGGCATTTGTCGGGGGCGCAGGCCGGGCTGTTGGCGGGCTCGGGTGCGGCGGGCTACATGCTCGCGGTGCCCGTGCTGGCGACGCTCACCGACCGGATCGATGCCCGCAAGATTTTGATCGCGGGGTCGGCGGTGAGCACGCTTGGCACCGTGCTGTTCGGGCTGCTCGCGATCGGGTTGTGGTCGGGTGCGCTGTGCAATGCTATCGCCGGCATCGGCTTCGCGGGCGCTTACATGCCCGGGCTGAAAGCGCTGACCGACCGCCTCGAACCCGGCGACTCTTCCCGTGCCGTCACGTTCTACACTTCGAGCTTCTCGGTCGGGGTCGGCCTTTCCTTCGCGGTTTCGCAATTTGTCGCGGAGAATCTTGGCTGGCGCGCCGGCTTCCTGATCACCGCTGCCGGACCAATCGTGATGCTGACGGCGAGCGCGTTGCTCAAACCGGTCCAACCGAAGCCGGCCAGCGGCCGCCTGCTGAACTTCGCACCCGTGGTGCGTAACACCAACGCAATGGGATTTGTGCTGGGCTATGGCGCGCATTGCTTCGAGCTCTATGCCATCCGGACCTGGATTGTCGCGTTCTGGACGTTCGTGGTCGCCACGCATGGACAGTCTTGGGTGCCGACGCCTCTGCTCGTCAGCTTCGTTTTCTCGATTCTTGCGATGCCCGCGAGCATTTTGGGCAATGAGCTTGCGCTGAAGCTCGGCCGCCACCGCGCGATCACGTTGGTGATGCTCGCTTCGGCAGCCGTGGCGCTCGTGATTGGCGCGTTGTCGGACAAATCGCCGTGGGTATTGCTTCCACTCCTGCTTGTGTATGCCGTGACCGTGCCTGCCGATTCCGGCGCGCTTACGTCCGGGATGACCATGGCTGCCCATCCCGCGAACCGCGGCGCAACCATGGCGCTGCATTCGACTGTCGGCTTCGGTCTTTCGGGGCTTGGCGCCTGGACGCTGGGTGCGACGCTCGATGCGGCAGGCGGGACAACGAGCGCATCCGCATGGACCGCAGCCTTCGCCGTGCTGGCTTTCGCCGTCCTGCTTGGCCCGCTCGCGCTGTACTGGTCGCGGAAGGCGATCGTGCAGACATGAACCCCTCGCAGCTTCCGCTCATCCTGGCGCTCGGCACGACGCAGACGCTGGCCTGGGCCTCGAGCTATTACCTCCCCGCCATCCTGGCCGACCCTATCGGCCGCGATCTCGGCATCTCCTCCAACTGGATCTTTGCGGCGTTCTCCGCTTCGCTGGTGCTCTCGGCGATTATCGGGCCACGCGTCGGGCGGCAGATTGATCTGGTCGGCGGCCGCTCGGTGCTGTGCATCTCCAACCTGATGCTCGCTGTCGGACTCGCGCTGCTGGGGCTCAGCTATTCCGTGCCCTTGCTTGTAATCGCCTGGCTGCTGCTTGGCGTCGGCATGGGGATGGGTCTGTACGACGCCGCCTTCGGCGCGCTTGGCCGCATCTATGGCGATGCGGCACGGCGCTCGATCACCGGCATCACGCTGATCGCGGGCTTCGCCTCCACCGTCGGCTGGCCGCTCACCGCACTCGGGCTCGAGCATATCGGCTGGCGCAACACCTGCTTTGCCTGGGCGGCCGCGCACATCCTGCTCGGGCTTCCGCTCAACTTCTTCATGCTGCCGGCCTTGCACGGCACCAAGGCCGCCATCGCCAACGCCGTGAAGCCGCATGTCCCGATCGACCGGACGATGACGCTGCTCGCCTTCACCTTCGCGGCGGCCTGGACCGTCACCGGGGCGATGGCCGCGCATTTCCCGCGGATTCTGGAAGCGGCCGGCGCCACGCCCGTGCAGGCGATCGCCGCCGGCGCGCTGATCGGCCCGGCGCAAGTGGCCGCCCGCGTCGTCGAAGCCGGCTTTCTCAGCCGCTATCATCCGCTGGTCTCGGCGCGGCTTGCCTGCATCACCCACCCGATTGGCGCTGTCATCGTCGGCGTTTTCGGCGGCGCTGCAGCCAGCGTGTTTGCCGTCTTCCACGGCTCCGGCAACGGCATCTTGACCATCGCCCGCGGCACGCTGCCGCTTGCGATCTTCGGCTCGCAGAATTACGCCTATCGCCTCGGCCTGCTCGGCGCGCCCTCGCGCATGGCGCAGGCGGCAGCTCCGCTGGCGTTCGGGCTCCTGATCGATTTGATGGGGAGCAAGGTGCTGATCGTCTCCTCCGCGCTCAGCCTTGCCGCACTGGCCGCGCTGTTCCTGCTCGACAGGAACACTGCCTCGCGCGCCGCCTGAACGCTCCAACATTTTACTTTCCATCGGCGGCACGATCGCGGACAACACCCTCATGGACAACGAGACCGACCCGAACCGCAGTTGGTGGAAGTGGGCGACCACGCCGCCGCAATCCTACATGGTCTATCTCTCCGCCCTGGTGCTGGTGTTCGCGCTGTCCTTCTATGCCGGCACGCTGAAGCCGAAGGGATCGACCGGCCTCGGCTCGCCGCCCGTGCCGACGGCGCCGCGATGAGACAATCGTAGGGTGAGCAAAGGCGCGCATGCGCCGTGCCCACCTTCGCGTTCGTGCTCGTGACGCTGGGCACGCTTCCGCCTTCGCTCTTCGAGCTTCGGCGGACAAGTCGCTCGCAATGACGGAAGGACATGCATTCTCGTTCCCGCGACAAGTTTTCGTCGGGGTCTTGCATCATCGCTGGCCCTCTTCGATCAGAGGGCGCAGGGAAGGCCGGGCGCCGGCGGCACCCGCAAGCACCGTGTGCAATGGGTAGAAAGAACGCACACGGATTTGACAGGTACAGCCAGGACATCCCGGCCTTCCCCGCGCAATGGTTGGGCGGCTTACTTCGTGCTCTCCCCGGGGAACGGCCTTTCTTGCCCCCGTTGCCACGCCACCACAGGGCGGCGGGATAGACGCCAGGGTCGCGGCGCCAGGACCACACGACTTCACCGGCCGCTGCCGACGTTTCGTCGGGTGAAGATCACCTGACGCCGGCTAGCGGCCCATCGCAACCCGCTCCCCGTTTCGTGACGACCGCGAAGCGTCCCTCGTGGTGGCACGGGCTGGGCGGACTAGTGCCACAGATTTGCGCGGCGGGCAAGGGAATATTCTGATTTTCAGATCACAAATTCGTAAAATCGAAATCGCTATCCATCTTCCCAAAGGACCTCGTAGGATGGGTTGAGCGCAAGCGAAACCCAACACCTCATTGCGGACGCGTGATGGGTTTCGCGAAGGGCTCAACCCATCCTACGATCTCAGCACTTTCCTTCCCGCTCGTGACGGCAGACCTCGACTTCGACCGTAACGTGGCTCAGCCCGTGCAGGCCGCTGAGCCTGCGCTTGTATTCCGATGGCGGCAACGGGTCGTCGGAGATCAGCGAGATCACCGCGGCGCGGTGGCCGGGGCCGATCTGCCAGAGGTGCAAATCGGTGACGCGGTCGCCACGTGTTTCCATGCGCTGGCGGATCAGGCCTTCCATCTTGCCATCGTTGTTGACGTCGAGCAGCACGCTCCCGGAAGAGCGCAACAGCCCGACCGCCCAGCTCGCGATCACGATGGCGCCGACGATGCCGACGACCGGATCGGCCCAGCTCCATTGCAGTAGCATCGCAGCCGCGAGCGCGGCGATGGCGAGCACCGAGGTGGCGGCGTCCGCCAGCACATGCACGTACGCCGCGCGGAGATTGTTGTCGCGGTGATGATGATGGCCGTGGGCATGGTCGTGGCCGTGGGCATGGCTGTGACCGTGACGGTGATCGTCATGCTCCTCGCGCAGCAGGAAGGCGCTGGCGAGATTGACGACAAGCCCGAGCACGGCGACCGCGATCGCCTCGCGATAGGCGATGCCGACGGGGTTCACCAGCCGCTCGACGCTCTCGAACGCGATCTGGATCGCGACGATGCCGAGGATGATCGCGCTGGCAAAAGCGGCGAGATCGCCGAATTTTCCGGTGCCGAAGGTGAAGTGAGAGTTGCGCGCCTGGCGACGGGCGAACAGATAGGCCAGCGCAGCGATGCCGAGCGCAGCGGCATGGGTCGCCATGTGCCAGCCGTCGGCGAGCAGCGCCATCGAGCCGAACAGGATGCCGGCGACGATCTCGCCAACCATCATGACCGCGGTGAGGCCGACGACGAACCAGGTGCGCCGCTCGTTGCGCGCGTGCTTTGACCCGAGAAAGACGTGGTCGTGGGTCAACTGGTCGAGGGAATGGGAATGCATGGGCTGTCTCCGGGGCGCGCGGCGAGTCGCGGCGATTCAGCCAGATATAGCGTCTGGGAGAGCGAATACTATCACACCGGCACACTTCGTAGGATGGGTTGAGCCCCCGCGAAACCCATCACCTTTGTTGCTCGCCATGATGGGTTTCGCTCTCGCTCAACCCATCCTACGGACTACCCCGCTGAACCATTAAGCCAATGGCCTAGCCCTGCTCCTCCGGCGGCTTGATGTGGCGGAACGAGAACAGCAGTGCGAGGTCGTAGGCGATCTTCAGCGCGCCGCAGACCACCAGCGGCAGCCCGGAAAAGCTCGTCGTCAGCAACACGCCCGCGATTGCCGGGCTGATGCTGGAGGCAAGGCTGCGCGGTACCGCGGTGACGCTGGCCGCGGCCGGGCGTTCCGCAGGCGTCACCACCGCCATGACATAGGAGGTGCGGGTCGGCACGTCCATCTGCGACAGCGCCGAGCGCAGGAGCAGCAGCGCCAGAGCGACATAGAGATTGGGCGCGAACGCCGCCAGGATCAGGAAGATGCTGGAGGGGATGTGGGTGAACACCATGGTGTTGACGAGCCCGATGCGCGCGGAGATCCAGGCCGCGACCGGATAGGAGAACGCCGATAGCGTCGAGGCCCAGAAGAAGAACACGCCGGCCGCCGACAGCGACAGGTCAAAGCGCTGGAACAGCCAGAGCACCAAGAGCGATTGCGCGACAAAGCCGCCTGCAAAGGCATCGATGGAAAACAGCGCCGCGAGCTTGTAGACGGTGCCGCGCGACGGGCCGAGCGGCGCCTGCGCTTTCTCTTCCGCGCGCGCATGCGGGGCCCGGCGGTAGAGCAGCGCGCAGATCACGCCGAGCGCGGCATAGGCGTAGAATATCGCCCGGAAGGCGCCGAGCTGCGTACTGCCGGAGGCGACCAGAAAATCCGGCAGCGAGGCCGCGAGCGATCCGGCGGCGGCGCACAGCGCGCCGATCAGGCTGTAGCGCGCGAACACTTGCGTGCGCCGCTCATCCGCCGCCGTGCGCGCCAGCACCGCGTGCTCCAGCGGCACGGCAACGCCGAGATCGCCGCCGGAGGGGTTCACGGTGCCGATGAAGGCGGTGAGCGCGATCAGCACGAAATGCTCGACATTGGGCAGCGCAAGCCCCGTCGCAATCATCAGCGCCGCGCCGAACAGCAATAGCGCGCGCAGGTCGAAGCGCGGCGCAATCCAGCCAATGATCAGCGTGAGCAGCGCGGTGCCGAGCAACGATGATGTGGCGACGATGCCGACCGCGACCGCATCAAAACCGAGCGCGGTCATGTAGGCCGGCAGGATGATGATGGCAAAGCCGTCGCCAAAACCGCGCAGGGCGCGCGCGGTGTAGAGCAACGCAATCAGGGAGGAGCCGGATGCTGCTTTCGGTTGGGCCGTCATGCCGGCGTCCATGCGCGATTCTCCTCACGAGGAGCGGTGCGCAGAGCTTGGACGAAAGGCCGTCTGACGGGGAGCCTGCATTGTCCCCGTATGCACAAAACTAGGTGGGAACACGCCGGCGCACAAGCCGCCTCCGCTGGAACCGGTTGACACCGCACGCGGCTGCCGCATAATTCGCCGCATGGGGATTTTGCGATCTCCCCACGAGGCGACATGCCCAAGAATCGCGTCCCGTAATTCTCCTCACGAGGGCGCAACCATGCCAGCACCAACCATCATTTCATCCGAAAAACTGATCCGCCTGATCGGGACGGCGAAGACGCCTGCCCTGATCGATGTCCGCACCGACGAGGATTTTGCCGCCGATCAGCGGCTGATCCCCGGCGCGGTCAGGCGCAGCCATACCAGCGCCGCCGAATGGGGCGGCGAATTTGCCGGGAAGCCCGCCATCGTGGTGTGTTTTCGCGGCGAAAAACTCGCGCAGGGTACCGCGGCGTGGCTGCGGCATCTCGACGTCGAGGCGGAATCCCTCGAGGGCGGTTTCGAAGGCTGGAAGGAAGCAAAGCTGCCGCTGATCGACGCGACAAAGCTGCCGCCGCGCGACGCCAAGGGCCGCACCGTGTGGGTGACGCGGTCACGGCCGAAGGTCGACCGCATCGCCTGTCCCTGGCTGATCCGCCGCTTCGTCGATCCCAACGCGGTGTTCCTGTTTGTCGCGCCGCCGGAAGTGGTCGCGGTCGGCGAACGCTTCAATGCCGCGCCGTTCGACATCGAGAACGTGTTCTGGAGCCACCGCGGCGAGAAGTGCACCTTCGACACCATGATCGAGGAGTTTGGGCTGGCCACGCCGCCGCTGCTGCGGCTTGCCGCGATCGTGCGCGGCGCCGACACCGCGCGGCTTGATCTCGTGCCGGAAGCGCCGGGCCTGCTCGCGGCCTCGCTCGGATTGTCACGGATGTATGACGACGACCTCGAGCAGCTCGAAGCCGGCATGCTGCTCTACGACGCCTTCTACCGCTGGTGCCGCGATGCGACCAGCGAGACGCACAACTGGCCGACCAACAAGGCGAAGCCGTAAGGCGCGTTCTCGTTTACGCCCGTCATGCCCGGGCTTGGCCCGGGCATCCATCCCCTGGTTCGGCAGGCGGTGCGCGAGACGGCCGGCGTCGGCGCGCGTGCGCACTCAGCGACGCGACGCGGCAAATCCAAGCCAGGCGAGCAAAAGTCCGACCACGGCTGCGATCCAGCTTGCCCAGATCGGTATCGTCACTCCATGGAGCGTGACCTCCCATCCGGTGACCGCCCGCGCAAGCTGCAGCAGGCCGACCAAAGCGAAGATAGCGGCCGCCAGCCGCGCATAGCTCGATGCCCCCATTATATCCTCCTTTTCTGAGGTACAGGTCCGCCCAAGGCATCGTCACGTTCGATCCCGAAGCGCGAGGCGCACCCCGGGCGCCGGTCGTCACAAACCCCATCCGGGAAAATGAAAAAACGCAGCCACCTCTCGCGCGCACTCACGCGCGTCGATGCCCGGCTCCGTCCGTCCCGGCCGTATATCTGCGTCGCGCCAGATGCGCTGCAGCTCCCGCCTCTCCTGGTCGCTCTCGGGATATTGGAGGCGGTCCTCCAGCTTTCTCTGGTCAAACAGCACCCGTCGCTCCCATGGCTCCGGAAAACCATCGGCGCGCTCCCACGTGCGCTCATCCTTGAAGACGCCATAGACCAGCGAGCGCAGATGTTCGCCGGCGCGCCAATGATGAAACTGGAACGCGTCGACAACGCTCTGGAAGCCGAGCCAGATCACGTCGGTCGTCAGCCGCGACGACAGCTCCATGAGCTTCCGCTCCGGAGGCTTGTACGCATCGTTGGACAACCTGACGCCCCAGAACTCGGTCGATGCCTCAATCTCGTCGTTGGGGAAATCGGCCCGGATCGCTCCGATAACGGCGATCTGTTCCGCCCCGCCACGAACATAGAACGCATTGAGAGTAGACATGTGCGTGCCCCGCCGCCGACATCAGTGGGTTCCGGAAGCGCCTCGCTAGATACACAGAAGAAGTAAGGCAGCGGCGTGTCCGGGACCGGGCAACGATACCAGAGGCGGCACCTTATAGGTACGCTGAACGGCATACTTTGAATGCCGCGCCCGCGAGCGTTTGGAGCCTGCTGAACGGCCAAACGTGCATGCGGGCGCGGCGCGGTGCTACTCCACGCCGCGGTTGAACTTGTTCGACTTCGGCAGGCCATGGGCGAGACGGCCGGCGTCGGCGCGGTTGCCGCGCCAGTCGGACAACTCCTTGATGGTCATGCTCTGCTCGCGGCCGGCGGAGTCCTTCCACGTCAGGCCCGCCTTGGAGTCGAACACCGCGACGTCGGACAGCTTGCCGCCGGAATATTTCTGCAAGCGAACGCCGCGGCCGCGCGCCATCTCCGGCACCTGCTCGATGGGAAACAGCACCATCTTGTGATTGGTGCCGATCACGGCGACGGTGTCGCCGGCCACCGTCGCGATCGCGCAGGCTTCCACCGGCATATCGACGTTCATCACCTGCTTGCCCTTGCGGGTATTGCCGACGCAATCGTCCTCGTTGACCACAAACCCCTGACCGTCGCTGTTGGCGACCAGGAATTTGCGGCCGCCCTTGTTGGCGAACAGCGAGACGATCGAGGCCTCCTGCTCCATGTCGATGAACATGCGGATCGGCTCGCCGTGGCCGCGGCCGCCCGGCAGCTTTGCGACATCGAGCGAGTAGAATTTTCCGTTGGTGGCGAACGCCAGCAGTTTTGAGGTGCTCTCGGCGAAGAAGGCATGTTCGAGCTTGTCGTCGGTCTTGAACGACAGGCCGGAGAGATCCTCGACATGGCCCTTCATGGTGCGTACCCAGCCCTTCTCGGAGACCACGACCGTGACCGGCTCGCGCTCGACAAAGGCCTCCTCGATGGCGGCAAGATCATGCTCGGGCGCGTCAGCAAAAGTCGTGCGGCGCTTGCCGAGCGGCGTCTTCGGCCCGAACATGTCGCGCACTTTCGTGACCTGCTCAGAAACCTTCTTCCATTGTTCGGGTTCGGAGCCGAGCAGCGACTTGATGCCTTTGAGTTCATTGCGGAGGTCCTTGTCCTCCGTCCTGATCTCCATCTCCTCGAGCTTGCGCAAGTTCCGCAGGCGCATGTTGAGGATCGCGTCGGCCTGCACTTCCGTGAGCTTGAACGCCTTGATCAGCGCCGGCTTGGGCTCGTCCTCGGTGCGGATGATCTTGATCACCTTGTCGATGTTGAGATACGCGATCAGATAACCGCCGAGGATCTCCAGGCGGTTCTCGATCTGGCCCTTGCGGAAGTTGGAGCGACGGATCAGCACGTCGCGCAGATGGTCGAGCCATTCGCGCAGACATTCGGCGAGACCTACCACCTTGGGGATCTTGCCCTTGATCAGCACATTGAGGTTCAGCGAGATGCGGCTTTCCAGCTCGGTGAGCTTGAACAGCGACTCCATCATCAGTTCCGGATCGACCGTCTTGGCGCGCGGCTCGATCACGATGCGCACGTCTTCCGCCGATTCATCCCTGATGTCGGCGACGAGCGGCAGCTTCTTCTCGTTGAGCAGCTCCGCGATCTTCTCGATCAGCCGCGACTTCTGCACCAGCCATGGAATCTCGGTGACCACGATGACCCAGGTACCACGCGAGCCCTCTTCCTGCTTCCACCTGGCGCGGGTGCGGAACGAGCCGCGGCCGGTGACATAGGCCTCGGTGATCGCTTCCTTGGAATCGACAACCACGCCGCCGGTCGGGAAGTCAGGCCCCTTGACCCACTTCAGCAGCGACTTCGACTTGGCCTCGGGTTTTTCGATCAGGTGCAGCGCGGCGTCGCAGAGCTCGGCGGCGTTGTGCGGCGGGATTGCGGTCGCCATGCCGACCGCAATGCCTTGCGCGCCGTTGGCCAGCAGGTTCGGGAAGCCGCCGGGCAGCACCACCGGCTCCTTACCGCCGTTGTCATAGGTCGGCTTGAGTTCGACCGCGTCCTGATCAATGCCCTCCAGCAGCAGACGCGCAACATCGGTCAGCCGCGCTTCGGTGTAACGCATCGCGGCGGGGTTATCGCCGTCGATATTGCCGAAATTGCCCTGGCCGTCGACCAGCGGATAGCGCGAGTTGAAATCCTGCGCGAGNCGCACCATGGCGTCGTAGATNGCCTGGTCGCCATGCGGATGGTAAGAGCCCATCACCTCGCCGACGATTTTNGCCGACTTCTTCGGGATTCCGCCTGGATTGAGATTGAGCGAGCGCATGCCGTAGAGGATGCGCCGGTGCACCGGCTTGAGGCCGTCGCGGGCATCCGGCAGCGCGCGGTGCATGATGGTCGAGAGCGCATACGCAAGATAGCGCTCTTCCAGCGCATCGCGCAGCATGACCTCGTGGACCTCGGCCGGTTGCGGCGGAGTGATTTGCTTTCCCATGGGAGCCGTTTTGGATTTTGGAGTGTTCGAATCGTTTGCGAATCAGCAGCCCAATTTAGGCTGCATGGCGGCGTGAAGGAACGGCGGGAAGGACGAAAATTCGCCGCCGTAGCGCTGGAGTCGCCTGCGCCAGGCTGTTAGGCTTGTTGCAGCGGCTGGTCGAGGGAAAAAGCATGGACAGGCGCGCTTTTCTCGTGTCGGCCATGACGCTGGCGGGCCTGCCCAGGTTTGCGGCCGCGCAAGGCCCGGCAAAACCCCTCAGGATCGGCTGGCTGTCTGCGCAGCAGGAAGCGAGTCTCGCGCCCTATCGCGCCGCGCTCCGGCAAGGCTTTGGCGAGCTGGGCTACATCGAAGGCCAGAATCTCCTCATCGAATACCGCTTCGGCAATGACCAACTCACCCGCGTGCCGGAGCTGGCGGCGGAGTTGGTCAATTCCCGCGTCGAATTGATCATCGCGCAGGGCGCGGCCGTCTCGGAGGTAGCCAAGCTCACCCTTCCCGTTCCGATCGTCTACGTCTTCAGCGGCGACCCGGTTTCCGCGGGTCTTGCCGACAGCCTGTCGCGTCCCCGCGGCAACATGACCGGCCTGACGCTGATGGCCGCCGAGCTGAACAGCAAGCGGCTGGAAATGCTGCGTGACATCGTGCCGGAATTGCGCCGCGTCGCCATCATCGCCAATCCGGAGCATCACGGCGTCAATCTCGAGCGTACCAATTCCGAGGAGACCGGCCAGCGTCTCGGCATCGAAATCCGATATTATCCGACGCCCTCGCTCGAGGCCCTCGACATTGCGTTTGCGGGCATCAAGGCCGATCCGGCGCAGGCGATCTCGGTGTTTTCCGACGGCTTTGCGGTGCAGAACCGGAAACTGATCTTCGACTTCGCGAGCGACCGGCGCATGCCCGTGATCGCCGCGTGGTCGATCTTCGCCAGAAGCGGCGCGATCTGCTCCTATGGCCCCTTGCAATCCGAGCAATACCGACGGCTGGCGGGTTATGTCGATCGCATTGCCAAGGGTGCGAAACCCGCCGAGTTGCCGATCCAGCAGCCGACCAAGTTCGAGACGGTTATCAACCTCAAGGTCGCCAAGACCCTCGGGCTTTCGATTCCACCGGCCCTGCTCGCCAGCGCCGACGAATTGATCGAATGAGCTGGCTCACCCGCTGATCGCCGGCCTGGGGCGCCGCTTCAGCACGGCATTGATAAAGCCCTCGCGGGCGTCGGAATGGCCCTGCCCGCGCGGTTCCAGCACGTGGCGGAGCAGGAACAGGCCGGTGAGCCGAAAACCATCCTGCAGGTCCTCGTCCGAAAAGCCATTCGCGCCGTCCTCGCCTTCGCGCAGGAAGGCCGGCAGCCGCAGCAGGCGGTCACGCCAGGGCTCGCCGGCGCTGCGCGATACCGCACCGCCCGATTTCGGCGAGACGTAGATCAAGTCATCGGTCTCGCCGGTGGCGGCGCAATTGGCGAGATCGAGGCCGAAGCCGCATTCGGCGAGCATGGCGAGCTCGAAACGCACCACATGCGCGGCTGCGCCGCCGGCGTCCTCGAAATCGTCCAGCGCGTGTTCCAGCATGTCGTAGATGTCTTCATGCGGATCGCGCTCGGGCAACAGGCGCACCAGGGCGGCGAGATGCGTCACCCCATAGACCGCGTGCGAGGAAGCCAGCAGCGAGCCGGCGCGGAGTTGCATGCCCTCGATCGTATAGGTGCCGAGATGCTCGTCGAGCCGCGCCCGCCATACCGCGC
>JGI25406J46586_10001271_pt1 | contig 11837 bp, 11 predicted proteins | sample TabmetS4T2R2_FD_46586 | JGI IMG/M metagenome (IMG submission 46586) | reverse complement strand
CCTACGCTGCTATGCCCCTCGCTGCATAAGCGATAACATAACAGCTGGCGCCTAAGGGCGCCACGTCCGCCGTCACCTTCCTCTGCCGGGTGACGGATTGGGCGAGACAATGGCGGAGTGCCGCGCACGACGCCGCTACACGCGCGAAAGACAAGCGGCTGGTCGCAGAGAGTTCCTGTCGGACGAGACCTCTGCGATGACGAATCTCGACCGACTACGCTCGTAGATTTCTGAGGGTCGAGTCTTTCGGACGCGGGTTCTTTAACAACTGAATGAGCCCCCCTGTTCGGTGACGTACAGGGAAAATCCGGCTTAATCAGGGAAAGCTCACCAGCATACGCTGCTGCCGACCCTGAGGGGTGAACCTGAAAGGGGTAAGCCCTGCATCGACTTATAGGCTCCTACGTTACATTACATTTTGTAATAGGGAGCACTAGGGTAAAGAGAAAAACTAAATTAATCTCCTTACAACACGCCGGAGGAGTGAGGCAAATCACTTCAAGAGATAGTCAGCGCCAAGGTGAAAGCCTGGAATAAAAGCGTCAATTCCCGCCATCTCCACAAGACTTCGACCAGCAAATTATAACGCTGGTCGAAGTTTTTTAATCCCCACAGTATTGCCCGATCCTATGGGGAAACTCATTTAACTCTTGACAACTATATCCGTCGCGGATATAGTGTGGCTATGACTACGACAAACGCCACTCCACCTCTTACGCCTGCTGTGTTCCATATCCTCCTAGCCCTCTCCAGTGGAGAACGGCACGGATACGGCATCATGAAGCAGGTCGAGTCTGATTCGCAAGGCACGGTATCAATGGGTCCTGGAACTCTTTACGGTTCACTTAAGCGCATGCTGGATGCCGGATTGGTAAGGGAGAGTGATAAACGCGTCGATCCTGAAATGGATGATGAGCGGCGCATCTATTATCAGATCACAGGCGCCGGTGCCGAAGCGCTTTCTGCAGAACTTGAACGGTATAAGCGCATCGTGACGATTGCGCAACAGCGGAAACTCTATCCGAAGACGTTTGCATATGATTTATGAAAAAGAAATCATTCATAAACTTTACAGGAAACTCCTTACTCTATATCCGAGAACCTTTAAGGAGCAACTTGGAGAGTCCATGGAGCAGACATTCCACGATCTTTGGAATGAGAAGGAGCAAACGAAAAAGGAACTGTTCGGCTTTGTACTCTGGACGTTCATCGAAACTGCTATGGGAATTTTTAGAGAGCATTTACTGCTTATTTCTCCAGGAGATATTATGCAAACCGTATTTAGAACCCTGGGATCATCGGGAGGTATCAGTTTTCTCCTCATCCTTCCATTTATGATTATGGAAGTCGTCAACAGGCAAAATTTCAACGAAGATTTCCCCTTCATGCTGTTTTTCGTCATGTGGCTCAACCTGTTCGCCATCAGCCTCATCCTGCTGCCGATTGTGCGAGGGAGGTGGAGAGCAAACAACGAAATAGTGAATCCCGTTGCTACACAGGGAAATACTCTCCTCACCAATCCAAAGTCGGCCGCAATGATTAGCGTTGCTCTGTTCTTGACCCCCGGTATACTTCCTTTGCTGGATTCCCTTGGTTGGCTATCACTGGATCGTCTGTTCAACGGCCCGAATCCTGAAGTGGCTTATCTTCCCGGTATGTTTCTTTCCATCGGTCTCATCTTGTTCCCTATAGCGGCAGGGATCATTGCCGGCGGGCCGATCGTCAGCACCTTACGGGCCGGAGGCAGTTTGTTTGCACATCCCATCCATCTGATCATCGTCGTCGTAATTTCGTTCCTCTTTGCAAGAGGCGTCATCGGCTTGATCGTGGACCAATGGCCCTGCTTTGTGGGTGTACCAAACTGCGATTAGTTATGCCAGCAATTGCACTGCTGGNANAACCCTATGNTGTCTGGAACAAAGCACGGGGTAACTATGTTTTAATAAGCGCCATGAAAAAATTTCTTTTTGGATGCCTCATCCTCATTACAGCCTGCCAACCCGCGACTCCAACCCCTGCACTTTTACCTTCTCCAACAGCGACGATTCCACTTACAGCGATACCCATCACCGATACCCCCGCGCCCACTCCTACTCTCGTTGCTTTTCCAACTCCCTTTCCTCGATTTTTTACCAATGAATTTGATTCTTCATTAGTTGATTGGGCGATTTTGCAAGCCGGGAATGACTTCGTTCCGAACATCAAAACCGAAAACGGCAGCCTCCTGGTTCAAATGGACTCTCCTTATTCGTGGTCCTATGTTGTCTACGGCGCGCAGACTTATGCTAATGTTCGTATTGACGCGCAGACTGAAAATCGTGCCGNCAGCCCAGCTTCTGTTGGTTTGCTGTGTCGCTACTCTGCAGAGAATGGGTGGTTTGAATACAACATTTCTACGGATGGTACCTACAATTTACTGTATGGCAACTGGTTGGATGTTGGCATTGCAGATTATCTTCCCATCACAGATGGATCATCGAATCTCATTCAACCCAGTGGTGCGACACAGCAGATTGGACTCCTCTGCTCGGAAACNACAGCCACACTTTTGATTAACGAAACGGTAATCCGTAGTGTNGATGTGGCNCGTTATGAACTCGCTGAAGGTAATGTGGGAATCACTGCAGCTTCCTATGAAAACACTCCCATCCTCGCTGCGGTAAATTGGGTGAAAGTTAGTGAGCCATGACCCCCATCCCGCGACGCGCGGGATGGGGGGATGGCTGGGAGGGGGTAAATCCAATTCAAATCCTATATATCGTTAACAGTATTCTTGCATACGGCAGGTAAGATATGAACATTGAAAATAAGCGTGCACTACGTAATATAGCCGTGCAAGGAGTACAAATATGAGCAAAATTATCGGTATAGACTTGGGTACAACAAACTCTGTTGTCGCTGTGATGGAAGGTGGATCGCCGACCGTTATTTCGACCGCAGAGGGAGGCAGACTCTGCCCCTCGGTTGTCGCATTTAATAAAAACGGCGAGCGACTCGTCGGTCAGACGGCGAAGCGACAGGCAGTAGTTAACTCCGAAAACACAATTTATTCCATAAAACGATTCATCGGTCGCCATTATGGCGAGACCGAAATCGAGCGCAAGATGGTTCCTTATGAAGTTATAAAAGGCCCATCGGATGATGTGCGCGTGAAGATTCCGATCACGAATCGTGAGTACTCTCCGCAGGAAATTTCTGCAATGATATTGGGTAAGTTGAAGTCAGATGCNGAAGCCTATCTTGGTCAAGCTGTCACACAGGCTGTCATTACCGTCCCTGCCTATTTCAATGACAGCCAGAGACAAGCCACAAAGGACGCTGGCAAGATNGCAGGTCTCGAAGTGCTTCGCATTATCAATGAGCCAACCGCCTCTGCATTAGCTTATGGTCTNGACAAGAAAAAGAANGAAACCATTTTGGTCTTCGACCTNGGTGGTGGTACNTTNGATGTGTCCGTCCTTGAAGTGGGNGAAGGTGTGATTGAAGTGAAAGCCACAAACGGTGACACNCATCTCGGNGGTGATGACTGGGATCAACGTATTGTCAACTGGGCNGCNGATGAGTTCAAGAAAGATCAAGGTATTGACCTGCGGGCGGATCGTCAGGCGTTACAACGCTTACGCGAGGCCGCAGAGAAAGCCAAGATCGAGCTTTCCACAGTGATGGAGACGGAAATCAATCTGCCTTATATCACTGCTGACGCAACTGGTCCGAAACATTTACAGGTGAAGCTTAGCCGCGCAAAATTCGAGCAAATGACTGAAGATCTGCTCGAGCGGTGCCGCAAGCCATTCGAAGCCGCACTTAAAGATGCAGGCTTTGATGCCAGCAAACTCAATGAAGTGGTACTGGTCGGTGGTTCGACACGCATGCCGATGGTTCAGGATTTGGTTCGTAAGCTAACCAATGGCAAAGAACCAAACAAAGGCGTAAATCCTGATGAGGTAGTCGCAGTTGGTGCGGCAATCCAGGGCGGTGTGCTCGGTGGCGATGTGAAGGATATTCTTCTTCTCGATGTCACTCCGCTTTCATTGGGTGTTGAAACACTCGGCAGTGTGATGACGAAAATGATAGAGCGCAACACGACCATTCCTGTTCGCAAGACTGAGACCTACTCCACTGCTGCGGATAATCAGACGGCTGTTGATATTCATGTCCTGCAGGGCGAGCGTTCCATGGCAGCAGATAACATGTCACTCGGACGATTCCGACTGGATGGCATCCCACCGGCGCCGCGCGGCATCCCACAAGTGGAAGTCACATTTGATATCGATGCCAATGGTATATTGCATGTCACGGCCAAAGATAAGGCATCTGGCAAGGAACAGAAGGTCACGATCACGGCTTCGACCAATTTGAACAAGAGCGACATTGACCGTATGGTTCAGGAAGCTCGTTCTCACGAAGCCGAAGATAAGAAGCGACGTGAGTTGATCGATGCCAGGAATACTGCTGACAGCTTGGTCTATCAGACCGAAAAAGCGCTGCGCGACCTGGGCGATAAAGTTCCATCCGCCGAACGCGGTGAAATCGAAGGCAAGATCAATGATCTCAAAACCGCTGCACAAGGCGAGGACATCAGTCGCATTCAGCAGGCTTCCGAAGCTGTTCAACAGGCATTCCATGCGCTGAGCCAGCAGCTCTACGCACAAGGACAGCCTCAACCTGAGGCACCCGGCGGTCCGTCAACACCCCCATCGGGCGATGATGATGTGATCGAAGGCGAAGTCAAAGAATAATAATAAAAATTAAATGAGAGACCCTTAGGGATTACAATCCCTAGGGGTCTTTTGTTATATAATCCTCGACATGCAGAATCGGTTTAACCGTAAATGGGTTATACCCATTATTATTCTAGCGGGGATTGGTATGTTTTTCCTGCCACCTGTTTACAACCGTGCCATGCCACGCATCGATGGCTGGGTATCAGATATCAAGTACAGGATCAACCCACCCGATCAAGCAGTTTTCCAACCCGCTCAACAGGCACAGATCGATTTGGCTGTCACAGAGATGATGCAGACGTTTCAGGCGTCCCTAACTCCCGAAGCGACTCTCACGCCTACGCGCGGTTCAACGTTGACTCCAACACTCACACCCACGCCTCTGCCCGCCTCCGTTAAGTTGAGTGGTTTCAAATATGTAGATCAAAAGAACCGCTGGAATTACTGCGGTCCTGCCAACTTGACCATGGCGCTCAACTTCTGGGGTTGGGATGGGAATCGCGATGACATTGCCAGAGCCGTCAAGCCGGGTGTGCAGGATCCCAAACTCGACTTTATCCAGCAGGGCAAGTCTGATGTCAATGTGATGCCTTATGAGATGGTGGATTTTGTCAACGACAATACTGAGTTTCGGGCGTTATCTCGCCTGGGNGGAAATGTTGANATTATCAAGTCTATGCTCGCGGCGGGATTTCCTGTTATAGTAGAAAAAGGGTATTACGAAAAAGATTACACNGGCAAGGTTGCCTGGCTTGGGCATTATCANTTNGTCACAGGNTATGATGATGCAAGGAAGGAATTGATCGTTCAGGANACCTGGAANGATGGTCCTAACTTTCGAATCCCCTATGATGAATTCATGGCNAGTGANGCATGGCTTTCATTCGATAATCTTTTCATCGTAGTNTATCCNCCTGAACGTGAAGGCGAAGTATTGACGACCCTTGGCCCTTATGCAGATGCGACCTGGGCCGCCACGCATGCGCTGAGTGTTGCAGAAGAAAACATCCGTAGAATGAGCGGGATCAATCTTTACTTTGCCTGGTTCGCTAAAGGCTCCAGCCACGTGGCTTTACAGCAATATGTCGATGCAGCCAATGCGTATGATCAGGCCTTTGCAGTCTATGATTCAATCGGCAAGGATGACAAGCAACGTCCCTATCGAATGATGTGGTATCAAACAGGTCCCTATTGGGCATACTTTTACTCGGCTCGCTACCAGGATGTCGTCAACCTCGCTAATCTCACCCTGACCGAGACCATCTCCAAGCCAACGCTCGAGGAAAGTATCTACTGGCGCGGGCGCGCAAAATATATGATCGGCAATACGCAAGATGCGGTTGATGATTTTCGTGAGACGCTCAGACTACATCCCAACTGGCCGCCTGCGATTCAAGCATTACAAGATTTAGGATTGCAACCCTAACAAAATAATTCGGTGGTTGAGTAGTTCCGCATGATTGTCGCGGGACGTACACTTGCACCTGCTGCAAGTGCAGGTGTCGAAACCACAAATTAGTTGTAAACTTGAAATTAATGGTTTCGGTATGCCCCAACAAGCACGGGGCTACTCAACCGTCAGGTTTCTTATTTTAGAAGATTGCAGGAAGAAAGCGAGACTAAAATGCGTATTCTTCACTTTGCCGATGCCCATATCGATATGGCAAATTATGGCAAGCATGATCCTGAAACNGGTTTGCCTCTACGTGTGCTTGACTTCCTGAAGTCCCTCGACACCATCATCGACACGGCGATTTCAGAAAACGTNGATATGGTCATCTTCGCGGGGGATGCCTACAAAGACCGTTCGCCTGCGCCAACCTTTCAGCGTGAGTGGGAGAAGCGAATCGTCCGTTTGTCACAAGCCAGCATTCCAACATTGTTATTAGTGGGGAATCACGATTTATCTCCCGCCATGGGGCGCGCACATGCAATTCAAGAGTTCGATACATTGCAGATTCCGTTTGTCCGCGTATTACAAAAACCGGAATTTCTGATGTCGAAGGATTTGTGGGATTTGCCCGTTCAGGTGATTGCCATGCCCTGGGTATCGCGTTCAGGGTTTATGGCGGCCCTCGCAGCAAGCGCTGCCGATACGAGCGAACTTTTTTCGAAGATCGAGTCTCGAATATCCGAACTTGTCGAAGATTGGATAAACGAAGCCGATAAAAGCCTGCCGTTGATACTCACCGCCCATGCGTCTGTGGAGGGCGCGATGTTCGGCGCGGAACGCATGGTCATGTTGGGAAGCGATCTTGTTTTACCCATCTCGCTTGTGAAAGACCAACGCCTGGATTATGTTGCCATGGGACACATCCATAAGTGGCAGGATGTCAATCGCGGTCAGCACCCACCGGTAATTTATCCGGGTTCAATTGAGCGCATCGATTTTGGTGAAGCCCATGACGACAAGTTTTTCGTCATTGCAGAGGTGACACGTGGGTACTCAACAGTTGAGTGGAGAAAACTATCCGAGACGCGTCGGTTCATTGATCAATGGGTCGTTTTAGAGTCCAATGAGAATGTGACAGAGAAGCTCAAGGCGGCGCTGCCCAGTACACAGAGTATGAAAAATGCCATCGTTAGATTGACGGTGGAATATCCAAGAGAAATGGATATCTTGATTGATGAATCTGCTCTGCGACAATATGCAGAGGATGCATTTGAGTTTTATCTGGCAAAGAAGCCTAAAGTGGAAGCGCGCGTCCGTCTTCCGGAGGGGCAAACGATCGGCAGTTTGAGTCCGCTTGAATTACTTGACCAATATTGGCGTGCTACAAAAACAGGGGAATCAGAATATTTACAACAACTTGCGCAGGAAATCATTTCTGACCAAATTCCAGGCAACGGGAATCCGTAACTTCTTGAGGGATACAGCGTTCTTACTCATAAGAGATTGATCCATGTCAATCTCTCAATCAACATCTTTGTTACGCTGTCAAAACGAAAGGAGAATACAATGCGTGGTTTGAAATGGATTTTACTTGGAATATATTTGATCTTGGTTGGTTTGTCTATGTTAGGTGTAAGCCTGGGCGGAAACATACTCAACCTCATCGGCGGTATTTGTGCCTTGGTCGCGGGCATCTTGTTCCTGATCAACAGATAACTTCGACGACCTTCAATTACGAACAGCCTCCCAGTTGGGAGGTTGTTCATTTGATTGACCCTATTATCCTTGTGTTATAAGCTATCAATAGATTCCAAAACGTAGTAACGACCTTAGTCGTTTGGCAAAATAGCGACTACACCTGCCCTGGCGGGCGGTGCCAGGGAAGTCGCCACTACGAATTCATCGCTGAGGTGACCATGTCAGCCGAGCAATCGCGTTATCGCTGGTTCGTTGTCGGTGTGTTCTTCTTCTTCATGCTTCTGCATCAAACAGANAAGTTATTGATCGGTCCACTTGAAAGCCAGATTCGCGATTCGTTCCAGATTACCAAAACACAAATGGGCGCAGTATTGACGGGGGCCTTGATCGTCGGGACGATTTTTTATCCGCTGTGGGGCTATCTGTATGATCATTACGCACGTTCGAAATTACTCTCACTTGCATCGTTTATTTGGGGTGCGACCACCTGGTTGAGTTCTGTTGTGCGGACGTTTCCACAGTTTGTTGCCACCCGCGCCTCTACAGGCATCGACGATTCATCCTATCCTGGTATTTTCACACTGGTTGCCGATTATTTTGGTCCTAATCTGCGCGGCAAGGTTTATGGCTTATTGCAATTGAGTCAGCCGATTGGCTATCTGTTTGGGACGGTCCTGGCATTAATGATCGGCCCCATGCTGGGCTGGGATTGGCGNACGATCTATATCGCAACAGGCTCGGTAGGGATCCTGCTGGCGATCCTCATTTTCTTCGNGGTCAAAGAAATGCCACGCGGCAAAGCCGAGCCTGAGTTCGAGAATATGTCTGAAATGGCAACCTTCCATTTCTCCTGGGCGGAGGCAAGGCAAATATTCAGAAANAAAACAATGTGGTTTATTTTCCTCCAAGGCTTTGCTGGCGTCTTTCCGTGGAATGTCATTGTCTATTGGTTTTTTACGTATCTGGCGGAGGAGCGCGGCTACGATCAAAATAGTATTCTTTTTACGATGGCGCCTGTTATCCTTGTACTGGCGGCTGGTTATTTCGTTGGCGGCGCTTTAGGTGACTCTCTCTTCAAACGAACCAACAAAGGACGTATCCTCATCTCGAGCGCAGGCGTCTTACTCGGTGCGATCTTTCTCTTCTTTGCGATCAACACTCCTATCGAAGCGCGTAACCAGTTTTTTGCGTTGATGGTCACCACTGCCATATTCATTCCGCTCTCTTCGGCGAATGTGATTGCCACTGTGTATGATGTGACTGTTCCTGAAGTGCGTTCGACGGCGCAGGCAGTTGAATATTTTATTGAAAATACGGGTGCGGCATTTGCGCCTTTCTTGGCGGGTGTCATTGCCGACGCGACAAGTCTCAAAACATCCATTCTTCTGATCTGTGTCACGGCATGGGTTCTATGTTTCTTTTTCTATTTGGGCGCGTTGTTTACGATAGATAAGGATTCGAACGCGTTGCGAACGCAGATGGCCGAGCGGGCAAGAGCGATGTAAGTAGGAACACAGCGCCGCTGTGTCCCTACTTTTCACGAATGGTATAATTCCATTATTCCAGTGTAATTTCCCACGAACGAATTTTTGCAAGGAGCTCCCCATGTCAGGTCATTCCAAATGGTCCACTATTAAGCGCAAAAAGGGCGCGGCAGATGCCAAACGCGGCGCGATCTTTACGCGCCTCGCGCGTGAAATTGTACTTTCTGCACGCGAAGGTGGAGGCGACCCTGACTCTAACTTCCGTCTGCGACTGGCCGTGGACAAGGCCCGCGCAGAGAACATGCCAAAAGAAAATATCGAGCGTGCGATCAAACGTGGCACGGGTGAAGATAAAGACAGCGCGGCCTTTGAACAGATCATGTACGAAGGATATGCTCCGCATGGTGTGGCAGTGATGGTCGAGACCGTCACAGATAATCGCAACCGCACTATCTCTGATCTGCGGCATGCCTTTAGCAAAGCGGGAGGAAATATGGCTGAACTTGGCGCGGTCGGCTGGCAGTTCGACCGCATCGCCTATTTTTCTTTCCCGTCTACCGCAATGAACTACGATAAGGCATTTGAACTTGGCATCGAAGCGGGTGCCAATGACGTACTCGAAGACGAAGGACACATTGAAATCATTGCCCCTGTTGAATCCTTCAAGATCATCGCCGATGCGTTACACAAAGCCAACGTCCGGCCTGAAGAAGCAGGCTTGCGAATGAGTCCCAAGCAGGAAATGGAGCTTAACGCCGAAGATTCCGTACAGGTGCTAAAGACACTTGAGGCCATCGAGGACCTCGACGATGTGCAGAATGTTTATTCGAACCTCAAGGTTTCGGATGAAGCATTGGCTGCCCTCGAAGCGGCATAATAATTTGATGGTAGGGACACAGTCCCTACATTTATTTATTGACTCTCGCATTAGGTATTGACCCTGGTACTGCGACCACTGGCTACGGGCTTGTTCACATCGAGCCGGACGGAAGCCTGGTCGCCGTTAAGTATGGCGTGATCCTCACCCCCAAGGAAGCGACTGCCTCCGCACGTCTCGTGATACTCTACGACCAGCTGCAAGACTTGCTCAAGGAATATCATCCTCAACTTGCTGCCGTTGAAAAATTGTTCTTTGCAAGAAACGTCACTACGGCTATCGCAGTAGGACAAGCACGTGGCGTCGTGATGCTTGCAATTGAACAAGCTGGGATTGAGGTCTTCGAGTATACGCCCAAGGAAGTGAAAAACGCAGTCGCCGGATACGGCGGCGCAGAGAAAAGACAAGTGCAGGAAATGGTGCGTGCCTTGCTGCAGCTTGATTCCATTCCGAAACCTGATGACGCAGCAGATGCACTGGCAATTGCGATTACACATCTAAATACGAAGCGATACGATTAGGCTCGCTCAACAGCAGAGAGCATAGATACCAGTGGAGGAAATAATGTCATATGTGATGGTGGATGTTGAAACAGATGGACCGATCCCTGCCGATTATTCCATGATCTGTTTTGGGGCAGTGATGATCGATGAAACTCTGAACAGGTTATTTTATGGGCAAATACGACCCATCAGTGAACAATGGATTCCCGAAGCGCTTAAAATCAGCGGCTTTACTAGGGAAGAGACCTTGCACTTTGATGATCCGAAGGAAGTCATGTCCCGTTTCAACGACTGGCTCGAAATAAATCGTAAGAATTCACTGGTTTTTATCTCGGATAACAACGGGTTCGACTGGCAATTTATCAACTATTATTTCCATCATTTTCTAGGCAAGAATCCTTTTGGACATAGCTCCATGAATCTTGGATCGCTATACAAAGGGCTGGTAAAAGATGCATCTCTTAATTTCAAGCACCTGCGAAAAACAAAACATACTCATAACCCCGTGGACGATGCAATTGGAAATGCAGAAGCACTACTTTATCTAAAGACAGATATGGGACTTAAGTTGAAACTATAGCTCTTAAACCTTCGTGTCATTTCGACTTCGCTCAATACAAGCCTTTGTGGTAAAAATGTATTTATGATAGCAACCCTGCGCGGAGAAATCTCTCAAATCGAAGAAACCGCTCTCATCCTTGAAGTCGGTGGTGTGGGACTGCGAGTGTTTGTCCCTGCGCCGGTGCGGACGCGCGCCAAGGTAGGTGAGACCGCATTTCTGTTCACTCATCTTGTTGTCCGCGAAGACGCGCTGACGCTGTATGGTTTTGAATCGCAGGCGGAGCGTGAACTGTACAACATCCTGCTCGGCGTAGATGGAGTCGGTCCCAAAGTGGCTTTATCCGTCTTATCCACTCTCACCGTAGATGCCATTCAACGCGCAGTATTTGCCGAGGAAAGCGAAATTCTGGGGCGCGTGCCCGGTGTCGGAAAGAGGACTGCTCAAAAGATGGCACTGCATCTCAAAGATAAACTCAAACCCACAGATGCACTTGCGGGCGTCGCAGCAATGGCGGATTACGATAGTGAAGTCCTGGCTGCGCTGACGGCACTCGGTTATTCCGTTGTAGAGGCACAATCTGCTATTCAAGCCCTCCC
>JGI25406J46586_10001267_pt1 | contig 11851 bp, 5 predicted proteins | sample TabmetS4T2R2_FD_46586 | JGI IMG/M metagenome (IMG submission 46586) | reverse complement strand
CGATCATCCTTGTGATGGCGGCGAGCTGCGGCTTGTCGGCGACCGCCTCGCCGAGGATCTCGATCGTTCCGGTGATGACGGTGAGGATGTTGTTGAAGTCGTGGGCGATGCCGCCGGTGAGCTGGCCGACCGCCTCCATCTTCTCGGCGTGCCGGATGCGGTCCTCCGCCGCGATCCTATCGGTGAGATCGCGGATGAAGCCGTTGAACACGATGCCGTCGCGGCGTTGCAACGGCGTGATGGAAAGTTCGACCTTGACCTCCTCGCCGCTACGCCGCAGTGCCTCGATCTCCAGCCGCCGTCCGAGAATCCGGCTGTTACCGGTGTTCAGGAAGTATTCGAGTCCGGCGCGATGGGCCGCGCGGTGCTGCTCCGGAATGATCATGTCGACGAGCTTGCGTCCGATCGCCTCGCTGCGCGGCCAGCCGAAGATTTTCTCGGCCTGGCTGTTCCAGTCGGTGATGATGCCGGCTTCGTCCATTTGCACGAACGCGTCCAGCGCGGTTTCGATAATTCCGCGGGCAAGCTGCTCGCTCTCGAGCAAGGTCTGCTGGACCCGCAGCGCCTCGGTCATGTCGCGGCCGACGAAGAAGAAGCGCTTCACCGGCTCCGACCATGTCCCAAGCCATGATAGCGGCACCGTATGGCCGTCCTTGTGGAACACCCTGGTATCGGAGATCTTGGTGCGCTCGCCGCGCCGCGCGGCCCGCATTTCCCGCCGTGAATTCTCGAGATCGTTGGGATGAATGAAGTCTTCCCCGCTATGGCCGATCATCTCGTCCGGCCGATAGCCGAGGATAGCCTCGCAGCTCGGGCTGACCTGGACGACGTAGCCGCGCGAATTCATCACCAGGATCAGGTCCTGCGAGGTTTCGAAGATGCGGCGGCGCTCTTCGGTCTGCTGCCGCAGCGCCGTCCGCGTCCGGTTGGTTTCGGTGATGTCGCGAGCGACCTTGGAAATACCGATGGTTGCCCCCGACGGCGCCTTGATCGGGGAGATGCTGAGCGACACGTCGACGAGGCTGCCATTCTTGCGGCGGCGCACCGTCTCATTGTGTTCGATCTTCTCGCCCCAGCCGATCCGCCGCAGGGTGTCCTCGACCTCCGACCGCCGGTCCTCGGGTACGATGAGATCGATCTTGTTGCCGACGGCTTCCCCGGCGGCGTAGCCGTATAGCCGCTCGGCGGCGGAATTCCAGCCCGTGATCGTGCCGTCCAGCGACATGGTGATGATGGCGTCGTTGGACGACTCGACCGCCGCCGTGAACAGCCGCTCGCGCTCGGCATGATGGTCGCGCGCCGCCTCGGTGCGGCGGTGCTCGGCGACTTCACGTTCGAGCGCGACCGTCTTGTCGGTCGATTCGGCGATCATGCGCGCGAAAGCGCGGGCCAGTACACCGGTCTCGCCGGACGCTTCGAGCGGAATTGCCGCCGCGCCGCCACGGCCGATGCTTTCGACGGCCTTCGTCAATTGCACGATCGGCCGCGTCAACGACCGCGCGATCACGAGCGCCAGCACCGCGGCGCACAGCACGGCGATCGAGCCAACCGTGATCGCGGTGTTGCGGACCTGAACGGCGGGGCTGATGATGATGGCGTTGGGCACGGTCTCGATAATGCCCACCCATTCACTGCCTGCCAGGGTAGCGGAAGCGAGCGCCGCGCCGTCTTGCTTGCCGGCCGCGTCCGGTATCGTCCGTGCAACGCTTGCTGTCGTGCCCGCCAGGGAAGCGAGATCCGGAAAATCCTTTCGCCAGTCAATGGACCGGCCGAGGTCGGAGCCGAATTCGCGCGTGCGGTCGGGGTGGACAAAATAGTCTCCGCGTTTGCCGACGGCGTAGATCGCGCCGCCCTGACGTACCGACGCCCGCACCCGATCGAGCGCCGGTCGCATGTCGACATTGACGATGGCGATCCCGAACGACTTGCCGTCCGGCCGCTGCAGTGGTGTGGCGATGCGCAATGTCGGCACATAGGGCCGTTCAACGGCGCCATGCTCCTGATTGAGATCGAGTGCGGAAACATAGATCTCGCCGGCGGGAAGGCCGATGGTCTCCTTGAAATAGGGCCGATCCCCCTTTTGCTGCAGTTCCGCGTCGGGGACGAGACGAACCGCGCCGTTCGGTCCGGACCGGTCGACGCGAATGAGTTCACGGCCGCCGTCCTCGACACCGATAATGCGGAACTGAGCGTATTCCGGCTTGGCTTTGAGCTCCGCCACCAGGCGTTCCGCCTGCCGGTCGTGCCAGGCCTTTTCCGACAGACCGTCCACCGGATCGATCCCGCCCGCTCCGCGCGCGCGGATCAGCCCGTTCAGGGCCGCCGCCGAGCGGAAGCCGGCGATGTCGCCGCGCGCGCCACGGACATGGGATTCCAGATCAAAAGCCACCAGGCGCGAATGGGCCTCGGTGCGATCCAGGATGCGTGGCAGAATTTCCTTTTCCAGATCGCGATAGCTCAGCCAGCCGACCGCGGATACCGCGATCGCGACGAGCAGGATCATCGCGATGGCCAGCCTTGTCGTGAGCGTCATGTCGCGCCGTGCGCCATTTCTCCCTCGTTGAGGCGCGAGCGAGAACATGCGAGGCCCGCGCCTCAGCGGTCGGAAGCAATCTTGCCGGCCACCGCCTTCGACGATGAACGGTTTGCGGCTTCAAGACAAGCTGCAACTGTCGCCAAAAGGACGCTTGGCCGGAAAGGCTTGTGCAGGCTCCTGACCGCCCCAAGCTTGGTGGCCATGACAAGAAAATCCGGTCCGTCGTCGGGACCAGAAGCGATCGGCCTGCCGGAGATCGCAATAATGGGAAGCGCCGGCCTCTGCTGGCGAACAACGCGCAGCGTTTCGAACCCATCCATGCCCGGCATGAAGATGTCGAGAATCAAGAGATCGAACGCTTCGCCGTTGATCAGGTCGAGACCACGGCGGCCATCGTTGGCGACAACGACATTATGGCCGGCGCCCTCGAGAAGGAGCCGCAACGTCATTTGAACAGCACTGTCGTCGTCAACAATAAGAATTCTAGCCAGGGCCGCCGCTCTGCCGGGAATCACGTCAACGGAAAGTTGAATGATTACCCGAACCGGCCGCCCGCGCAACTGCCTCCCCATATTGGCACATTGCCGCCGCCGTCAAAATCGTTAACCCTATGCATGATGACGGGCAGACCCGGCTGGTGGCGCGGCTGCGATGGAAGTGGGAACTTTGACATGACTGACGAGAGGAAGCAGCCGGATCAATTGCGCAGCGCGCGCTGGTTTGCCCCCGACGATCTCCGCGCCTTCGGCCATCGCTCGCGTGCGATGCAGATGGGCTACGCGCCGGAAGAGTGGAAGGACCGGCCGGTCATCGCCATCCTCAACACCTGGTCGGACGCGCAGCCCTGCCACATGCACTTCAAGAGCCGCGTCGACGACGTCAAGCGCGGCGTGCTGATGGCCGGCGGTTTTCCGATGGAGTTGCCGGCGCTGTCGTTGTCGGAATCGCTGTTGAAGCCGACCACCATGCTCTATCGCAACATGCTGGCGATGGATGCCGAGGAACTGCTGCGCGGCCATCCCGTCGACGGCGTCGTGCTGATGGGCGGCTGCGACAAGACCACGCCGGCTCTTCTGCTGGGCGCGACCAGCATGAACATCCCGACCATTTACCTGCCGGCCGGACCGATGCTGCGCGGCAACTGGAAGGGCAAGACGCTGGGTTCGGGCTCCGACGCCTGGAAATACTGGGACGAGCGGCGCGCCGGCAAGATCTCCGACAAGGACTGGGTCGACGTCGAGGCCGGCATCGCCCGCAGCTACGGCACCTGCATGACCATGGGCACCGCCTCCACCATGACCGCGATCGCGGAATCGATCGGCATGACCTTGCCGGGCGCCTCCTCGATTCCCGCTGCCGACGCCAACCACATCCGCATGGCCTCGGAATGCGGCCGCCGCATCGTCGAGATGGTGTGGGAAGACCTGACGCCGCAGAAGATCCAGACCCGCAAGGCGTTCGAGAACGCCATCACGGTGGCGATGGCGATGGGTTGCTCGACCAATGCGATCATCCATCTGATCGCGCAGGCGCGCCGCGCCGGCCAGGACATCGGCCTCGACGATTTCGAGAAGGCGAGCCGCAAGGTACCTGTCATCGCCAATGTGCGGCCGAGCGGCGACACCTATCTGATGGAAGATTTTTTCTACGCCGGCGGCCTGCCGGGATTGATGAGCCGGATCAAGGACCGCCTGCATCTCGACTGCATCACCGTGACCGGAAAGACGCTCGGCGACAACATCGCGCGTGCCGAGGTCCATAATGACGACGTCATCCGCACGGTCGAGAATCCGATCTACAGGGAAGGCGCGCTCGCCGTGCTCAAGGGCAATCTCGCGCCTGACGGCTGCGTGATCAAGCCATCGGCCTGTGAGGCGCGTTTCCTGAAGCACACCGGGCCGGCGCTGGTGTTCGACGATTATCCCGCGATGAAGAAAGCGATCGATGATCCGAACCTGGACGTCACCGCCGACCATGTGCTGATCCTGCGCAATGCCGGGCCGCAGGGCGGGCCGGGCATGCCGGAATGGGGCATGTTGCCGATCCCGACAAAGCTGGTGAAACAGGGTGTGCGCGACATGGTGCGTCTGTCGGACGCACGCATGAGCGGCACCAGCTACGGCGCCTGCATCCTGCATGTGGCGCCGGAATCTTTCGTTGGCGGGCCGCTGGCGCTGGTGAAGAACGGCGACCGCATCACCCTCGACGTCGCCGCGCGCACCATCAATCTCGATGTATCAGAGGCCGAGCTGGCAAAGCGCCGCGCCGCATGGAAGCAGCCCGAGCGTCGCTTCGAGCGCGGCTATGGCTGGATGTTTTCCAAGCACATCAAGCAGGCCAATGAAGGCTGCGACTTCGATTTCCTGGAGACGGGATTCGGCAAGCCCGTCGAAGAACCGTCGATTTACTAACCCAGTCTTTCCGGGGCGCGGCGAAGCCGCGAGCCCGGAATCCATAACCACGATCGTGAGTATGGATTCCGAGCCTGCGCCAAAAGGCGCATCCCGGAATGACAAAAGGAGAGATCGCCCCATGCCTAAACTCAGCGACGCCACCCGCAACAAGCTCAAGAGCATTTCCACGGCGACGGTGGCCACCGCGCTGTTCAAGCGCGGCTTTCGCATCCAGATGATCCAGGACGTTCGTCCGCTCAGCGAAAACCAGCCGACGTTGGTCGGGGAAGCCTTCACCCTGCGCTACATGCCGGCGCGCGAGGACCTCAACAAGATCGACGTGTTCCGCGATCGCTCCCATCCGCAGCGCAAGGCGATCGAGGATTGCCCGCCCGGCGCGGTGCTGGTGATGGACAGCCGCAAGGACGCGCGCGCGGCTTCCGCCGGCGCGATCCTGGTGACGCGGCTGATGAAACGCGGCTGCGCCGGCGTGGTAACCGACGGCGGCTTTCGCGATTCCGCCGAGATCGCAAAACTAGGCTTCCCCGCCTATCATCACCGGCCGAGCGCGCCGACCAATCTCACGCTGCATCAGGCGATCGAGATCAACGTACCGATCGGTTGCGGCGATGCGCCGGTGTTTCCCGGCGACGTCATTCTCGGTGACGGCGACGGCGTGATCGTGATCCCAGCGCATCTCGCTGACGAGATCGCCGACGAGACATTCGAGATGACGGCGTTCGAGGATTTTGTGACGGAGGAAGTCCGGAACGGGCGCGGCATCTTCGGCCTCTATCCGGCGACGGACGAGAAGACGCTGACCGATTTCGCCGCGTGGCGCAAGAAGAACGGGCGGTAACTCACCGTCGTCCCGGCCAAGCGAAGCGCGAGCCGGGACCCATAACCACAGCCGGGCGTCATTGAGCTGGCTGAAGCTCCAGCCATTTCCAACAACGTCTGTTCGTGGTTATGGGTCCCCGCGTTCGCGGGGACGACATCGGAGGTTGACGCGCCTGCTACGCGTCACTCCGATCCGCCAGCCCCACCGCCCACAGCGCAAACGCATAGACGATTGCAATCTCGTCGAGCCGGTTGAAGCGGCCCGAGGCGCCGCCGTGGCCGGCGCCCATGTTGGTGCGCAGCAGCACCGGTCCGCCGGACGCCATGGTGGCGCGCAGCCGTGCGATCCATTTTGCCGGCTCCCAATAGGTGACGCGCGGATCGGTCAGGCCGCCCATGGCGAGGATCGCGGGATAGTCCTTGGCCGCGACATTGTCGTAGGGCGAGTAGGACAGGATGGTGCGAAAATCCTTCTCGCTCTCGATCGGGTTGCCCCATTCCGGCCATTCCGGCGGCGTCAGCGGCAGCGAGTCGTCGAGCATGGTGTTGAGCACGTCGACGAACGGAACTTCCGCGACGATGCCCGCGAACATTTCGCCGGCGCGGTTGGCGACCGCGCCCATCAGCATGCCGCCGGCGCTGCCACCATGGCCGACGATGCGTTTTGCGCTGGTGTATTTCGCCTCGATCAGCGCCCGGCCGGCGGCGGCGAAATCGTCAAAGCTGTTGGTCTTCCTCTCGCGCTTGCCGTCGAGATACCAGCCCCAGCCCTTGTCCGAGCCGCCGCGGATATGGGCGATGGCATAGACAAAGCCGCGGTCGACCAGCGACAGCCGGCTGGCATTGAAGGACGCCGGCATTGCCATGCCGTAGGAGCCGTAGCCATAGAGCAAGAGCGGCGCACGGCCGTCGCGCACGAAAGTTTTGGCGTGCAGGATCGACACCGGCACCTCGGCGCCGTCATGCGACCGCGCCATGATGCGCGTCGTGACGTAGTCGGCCGGATCGTGGCCGGAGGGGATTTCCTGCCGCTTGCGCAACAACCGCGTCCGCGTTGCCATGTCGTAGTCATAGACTTCCGACGGCGTAGTCATCGACGAATAGGAGAAACGCAAATTGGTGGTGTCGAACTCGTAGCCGCCCATGGTGTCGAGCGAATAGGCGGCTTCATCGAAGGCGATGGCATGTTCTTCGCCGGTCACAAAGTCGCGGATCACGATCGCCGGCAGCGCATTGGCGCGCTCCAGCCGCACCATGTGGCCGGCATAGAGCTCGACATCGAGCACATAGATGCCCTCGCGATAGGGGATCAGGTCGCGCCAGTTGGCGCGTTCGGGCGCGGCAAGCGGCGCGGTGACGACCTTGAAGTCGATCGCGCCGTCGGCGTTGGTGAGGATGTAGAGCTGATCGCCGCGGTCATTGGCGGAATACTGCACGCCTTCCTGGCGCGCCGCGATCAAGCGCGGTGGTGCGTCGGGATTGGCGAGATCGATCAGCCGCTGCTCCGAGGTTTCGTGGTCGCCGCCGGCGATCACGCAAAAGCGGTTGCTGGAGCTCTCGTGCAAATGGGTGAACCAGCCGGAGTCCTGCTCCTCATAGACCAGGATATCGTCGACCTGCTTCGTGCCGAGGCGATGCCGCCAGACCTGCATCGGGCGGTGATTGTCGTCGAGCTTGACGTAGAAAAAGCTCTTGCCGTCCTTGCTCCAGACCACGCCGCCGTCGGTTTCCTCGATGAGATCGTCGAGATCCTTGGCCGTAGCCCAGTCGCGCACGCGAATGGAAAAATATTCCGAGCCCCTGGTGTCGGCGCTCCACGCCTGCAGCTTGTGGTCGGGCGAATGGCGGCTGCCGCCGAACTTGAAATATTTGTAATCGGCCGCCAGCGCATCGCCGTCGAGCACGATCTCGGCCTCACCGCCATGGCGCGGCATGCGGCCGAACAGCTCGTGCTGGCCGCCCTCGCGGAATTTCCGGAGATAAGCATAAGGCCCGTCGGGCGAGGGGACGCTGGAATCATCCTCCTTGATGCGGCCACGCATCTCCGCAACCAGTTTCTTCTGCAAGGGCGCGGTATGGCCGAGCAGGCTCTCGGTGTAGTCGTTCTCTTCTTCCAGGTAGCGGCGGATGTCGGCATCGAGAATGGAGGGGTCGCGCAGCACGTCCTGCCATTTGGCATCCTTCAGCCAGGCATAATCGTCCGTGACGGCGATGCCATGGGTGGTGAAGGAACGCGGCCGGCGCGGCGCAATCGGCGCGGCCAAGGGTTTCTGGGCTTTTTTGAGCTGGCTCACTCGGTCCTCGCTGGGGCGCGGCGAAGGCCGCGAACGCCCCTGTTATATTGGGGCTGACCGCCGGATTGCCAGCGTCGTTAACGCTTCCGCGCGGGGGTTGTTGGCAGTCCGCCGGTATGCTTAGGGTTTATGTCCGCAAGCCGCCAAAACAGGCCTGATGCTCTTCAATTCCTACGCCTTCATCTTCGTGTTCCTGCCGGTGGTGCTGGCCGGCTATTTCTGGCTCGGGCGGCACAGCAATCTTGCGCCTGTGATCTGGCTCGCGGCTGCCTCGCTCCTATTCTATTCCGTCAGCAACTGGCAGTTCGTGGCGCTGCTGCTGGCCTCGATCGCCTTCAACTATTTGATCGGCTATTTGCTGATCGCGGCCAAGCTCGCGCGCGCCGCGCGTTTCGCCGCGCTCACCGTCGGCGTTGCGGGCGATCTCCTCGTGCTCGGCATTTACAAATATGCCGGCTTCTTCGCCGCCAATCTGAATGCGCTGCTTGCGACGCATTTTGTCGTCGACATCCTGCTCCCGGTTGGCATCTCCTTCTATACCTTCACCCAGATCGCGTTCCTGGTCGATGCTTATCGGGGCAATGTGGCGCGCTACGCGCTGCCGCATTACGCGTTGTTCGTGACCTATTTCCCGCATTTGATCGCAGGCCCCATCCTCCATCACAAAGACATGATCCCGCAATTCGAGCGGGAAGAGACAAAACATCCGCAGGCGCATCTGATCCTCTGCGGCCTGATCATCTTCGCCATCGGCCTGTTCAAGAAAACCTGCCTTGCCGACGGCATCCAGCCGCTGGTGTCGCAGGCGTTCGGGCCTAACACGCCGACCTTCGATCAGGCCTGGATCGGCGCGCTCGCCTACACCTTCCAGCTCTATTTCGATTTCTCCGGCTATTCCGACATGGCGATCGGCATGTCGCTGATGTTCGGCATCTTCCTGCCGCTCAATTTCAATTCGCCGTACAAGGCAACCTCCATCATCGATTTCTGGCGGCGCTGGCACATGACGCTGTCGCAATTCCTGCGTGACTACCTCTACATTCCCCTCGGCGGCAACCGGCATGGCAGCCTGCTGCGCTACACCAATCTGATGACCACCATGCTGCTCGGCGGCCTCTGGCACGGCGCGGCTTGGACCTTTGTGGTCTGGGGCGCGCTGCACGGCGGCTATCTCTGCGTCAACCACGCCTGGAACAATTTTGGTCCGAAGGTCGCGCCGCGGTTCGAGAAGCCGGCGAATGTCGCCGCGTTCATTCTGACGTTCCTTGGCGTCGTCATCGCCTGGGTGTTTTTCCGCGCCGACAGCATGGCCACCGCGCTTTCCGTGCTGTCGAAGATGGCCGACCCCACCAACATCGCCCTCGGCCGCGGCGAGCTTGCCTACGCCGTGTTCATCGCGATCTACGCCGCCATCGCTTGGTTTGCACCGAACACGCAGGAGATGATGGGCTACGATCACAAGAACAGGAAGGTGGGTGGCAGGCTCGAAGGTGCGGGCCTGCGGCCGCTGTATCTCTACGCCGCCGCCGCGGTGCTGGCCTTCGGCATCCTCGGCATCCAGCAGCACAGCGAATTCATCTATTTCAGGTTCTGATGAACATTGCGGCCAAGAACATCACCCGGCTGCTCTGCGCCAGCGCGGCGATCGTGCTGGCAGCGGCGTTGCTGACGTTTGCCGTCGATCCGTTACAGCTATTTCGCCCCGCGCGCTTTTTCGCCGCGATGTATTCGCCCGACAGCCGTATGCAGGACGCCGGCCTGATCCGCAGCCAGCAATTCGACGCCGTGTTCATGGGAACCTCATTGGGCATCCACTTCCGCCAGAGCGATATCGACAAGGCGCTCGGCGTGCGCTCGCTGAAACTCGCGATGACCGGCTCGAATTCACGCGAGCAAAGTTTTGTGCTCGATAGCGCCATGGAGCGCCGGCCGAAGCGCGTGATCTGGCAGATGGACGACTGGATTTTCGGCAAGGCGCCTGACGTCGACTCGGATATTTTTCTCCCTGCCAACCTCTACCGCCGCAATGCCTCGGGTCTCGCCGAATATCTGCTTTCCGGCGCGATGGCGCGGGAGTCGCTCTGGATTGCCTTGCGCTCGTTTCCGGCGCTTGGGCCGGTGGTCGCAAAGTTGACCAACGGGGTCACGTTCAAGTTCCCGATCACCGATGTCGACGACATCAACACGCTACGGCGCGACACCGACATTGCCGCGGCCTACAATAAGGCCAAGGCATTCGCGGCATTCCGGAGCATGCTTGCTCCATCGCGCCGCGGGAGCCTCTCGCAAGGCTATGACCTCGATGCGATGATCAATGGTCTTCAGCGCGACGCCATCGGCCTCATCATGAAGCATCCGGAGGTCCAGTTCGATATCTACTTTGCGCCTTACTCGGTCCTGCAGTTCGTCGCGATGCGCGATGCATCGCCCGCTACGCTGAAGACCAGCTATGACTTCACGACCTACGCGTTCCCGCGGTTGGCGCAACTTCCCAACGTGCGGCTCTACGATTTTCGCGCGGTCAAGGAGGTCACCCATGACCTCGATAATTACGCCGACGTCTTGCATCACTCGCCGGCGATCGATCTGAAAATCCTGTCCTGGCTGGCAGAAGGAAAATACCGCGTCGACCCCAAGGCGCCGCTGGCTTCGCTGGAGCAGTTGAAGGCGCAGGTCGAAGCCTATCGCCTCGAACAGCCCTAGGCGTTGCGCAGCCGCGCGCCGGCGCTACCGCCGAACATCGGGATGCGGTTGACCGCCAGCACCACCGCAAAGGTGATCACCAGCATCGCAATCCCAAGCACGGAGATCGCGGCGAGATCGCCGCTTTCGTTGAGGTCGTAGATCAGCACCGACAGCACTTTGGTTTGCGACGTGAACAGGATGATCGCAGCCGATAGCTCCCGCATCACGCCGATGAAAATGAAACACCACGTCGCGATCACGCCGGTGCGCAGCAGCGGGGCGGTGATCCGCCACAGCGACTGCAGCCGGCTCGCGCCGAGGATGCGGCTCGCTTCCTCGAGCTCCGGATGGATGGTCGCGAACGCCGCCTGCAATTGCTGATAGGCCGACGGCAAATTGATGGTGAGGAAGGCGATCAGCAGAATCCACAGCGTGCCATACAGTACGAAAGGCGGGCGAGTGTAGCTAAGGAACAGGCCGACGCCGAGCACGATGCCGGGCACCGCGACGGGGGCGGTCGCAAGGAAGCCGAGCACGCGCGAGCCCGTGATGACGCGGCGCGTGGTGACATAGGCGATGACCAGCGCGAGGATGGTTCCGACGGTCGCGGTCGCCGTGCCCAGGATCACCGTGTTCTTCAATGCCAGTTGCGTCGAGGACAGCTCGGTGAACACGAACACGATGTTGTGCAGCGTGAAGGTGGCCGGCGTCACCAGCGTGGTGGCATTCGGCGAGAACGCCGCGTTGAACAGCGCGAAGTAGGGCAGGAACACCGGATTGAGCAGCATGATCAGGCAGAACGCCAGTGCCACCCAGCGCCATCCCTTCATCTCGACGTGCCGCGGCGGGCCATACTTGCCGCCAAGCACCGAATAGCCGCGGCGGCCGAGAATGAACTTTTGCGCCTGCAGCAGCACGATCGTCAGCAGCAGCAGCGGCACAGCCGCGGCCGCCGCCAGCTCCAGTTTTGGCGGATACTGGAACAGGCTCCAGATTTTCGTGGTCATAGTGTGGAAGCCGGCCGGCAACGCCAGGATCGCGGGCGAGCCGAACAGCGTCATCGCCTGCAGGAACGCAATCAGCGCGCCCGCCACCAGCGCCGG
>JGI25406J46586_10001260_pt1 | contig 11881 bp, 12 predicted proteins | sample TabmetS4T2R2_FD_46586 | JGI IMG/M metagenome (IMG submission 46586) | reverse complement strand
AAATTTACGCCAATCTCTTCGCCTCACCCGTCACTTCATCTTGTCTAACACGACGCGCGCCACGGTCGGGATAATGTCGCGTTCGTTGGCGTGGTCGGTGGTGAAGGTGACGAGGACGAAGCGCGCGCCGTTCGGCAGTTCTATATAAGCGGCGTCGTGGCGCGTGGTGCTCGTCCAGCCGGCTTTCGACCAGAGGCGGGCGTCCTTCGTGTCTTTGAGGGCGATGCCGGTGAAGCCGTGCGCCTGGTCGTCTGGGTCTGTGCTCGTGCCGGCGAAATCGCGGTGCAGGAGCGTCATCATCTGCTGGCTGCGCGCGGGCGTGACGGCGTGCCCCGTGGCGATTTCGGCGAGCAGGCGGGCGGTCGCGTTGGTCGTAAGCTTGTTGCGGTTCTCGCCATTGGGGCCGCGCGCGAAGCGTTCGCGCCCGTAGGCGTCCTCGCAGAAAGTCTTCTGGTTGGTGTTGATGTTCGTGTAGCCGAGCGCCGTGTAGTAGCGGTTGACGGCGTTGCGCTTCTCCAACCACTTCTGCATCTCGGCGGGCGACAACTCGCGCCCGCTTGTCGTGTCCGTCAGCATGTCGAGCACGTAGCCGGTCGCGTCGTTCGACGAGTCCACGATCATGTCGCGCAGGGCGCGCTTCAACTCNTCCGTCTCCGTCAGNNTGCCGTCCTCCAGCCAGCGGTGCGCCGCGCCGAGGTAGAACAGCTTAACTACGCTCGCCGGGTAGATGCGCGCGTCGCCGTTGAAACTCCCCTGCGTCGGATGCGCCGGGTCGCGCAGGTCAACGAGCGTGATCGCAAGCTGCTCCTGCTTCAGTCCCTTGNCGGCAAACTTCTTCAGCGCCTCCTGCGCCGCCGCGTCAACTATAGCTTGCAGCGCGGGCGACGCGACGGGCAGGACGCTGTTCGCCGCAACAGACTTCGCCGGCTGCTGCGCCAAACACACCGGCGCAAGCGACACGGCAACACAGATTGTAATCAAAAGTTTTCTCTGTCTCATACCTTCCTCACTAAAGCTGACCTTTGGCACGAATACTCCGCGCCCTTTGCGGTTAAAGTTTTCTGCTTAACCGCAAAGACCGCTGAGCGAGCCGCAAAGGGCCGCAGAGAATCTCCCTCAGCGCACGAGGTTGACGAATAGCGTGATGACGAGCGCGTTCGTCAGATCAATGAAGAATGCGCCGACGACCGGCACGACGAGGAAGCTGCGCGGCGCGGGCGCGTAGCGCGCCACCAGCGCCTCCATGTTGGCGACCGCGTTGGCCGTCGTCCCCAATCCGAAGCCTATGTGCCCGCTCGTCGTCACCGCNGCCTCGTAGTCGCGCCCCATCANCGTGAACGTGATGAGCGCGCAGTAGGCGANGGTCAGGACGATTTGGGCGACGAGGATAACGATCATCGGCAGCGCCAGCCCCGCCAGTTGCCAGAGCTTCAGATTCATCAACGCGAGCACGAGAAAGAGCGCGAGCGCGACGACCGCGATCAACTCAATCGCGCGCTCGTCGAGTTTGAACAGGTTGCCGCGATCAGCCACGAAGCGCACGAGCGCGGCACAGATCATCGCGCCTATGTAGCCGGGCAGCGTCACGCCCCAGGGCGCGAGCACGCGCGTCAGGCCGAGACTGAGCAGCGCGCCGACGCCCATCAACGCGAGGACGATGAGCAGTTGGCGCAGCAGTTCGCCGCCGTCCAACTCGCCGCGCGCCGGTCTGCGTTCGGCCTGCGCCTCCTCTTCCGCGCCCGCGCCGCCCATCGCGCCGATGGCCCAGAACTCGTCTTCGCTTTCGTTGCGCGTGTGCGCGGCGCGCGGCGCGGCCAGCCGGAAGCGACGTATGAGCGCGGTCGCGATGGGATTGCCGACGAGGTTCGAGAGGAAGATGCCGAACGTGGCCGCCGCGATGATGAATGCGCCCGCGCCCTGTATGCCGAGCGCCTCGAACCTGTCGGCCCAGGCGAGGCCCGTNGCCGGCCCGCCCGTCAACGTGAGCGCACCGCAGATGATGCCGAGCGGAGCGGGTGCGCCGATGGCGCGCGCGATGCCGACGCCGGCCACGTTCTGCACGACGGCCAACAGCGTCGCTATCAGCAGGAAGAAGCCCATGCGCCAGCCGCCCGCGCGCAGCAGCCCGACGGTCGCGCCCAGGCCGATGGTCGTGAAGAACACGGTCTGCAAGGGCAACAGCAGCGAGGTGTCGAGCACGACGCCGAGCGCCCCCCAGCGCCTGAGCGCCAGCACGACGAGCGCGAACAACAATCCGCCGACCGCCGCCGCCGGGATGCTCGCCCGCTTGAGCACGCCGACGCGCCGCTGCACCGCGCCGCCGACGAACAGAGCGCCCGCCGCCAGCGCCAGCGTCAGCACGAGATCGAACTTCAGCGTGCGCAGTCCGTCAACAACGGCGAACTCCAAGGCGCGCTCCTCTCCGGGCTTAGGCCCAGAACTCGTCCCACGCATTCGGATCGGAGAAGAAGTCGCGCGCCTCCGCGATCTGCCCGGCGCGCACGCGCACGACCAGCGCCAGCTCTATGTCGAGCGTCTTGCCGTCGCGCTCGGCCGTCAGGTGTTCCAGGCTGACGACGTGGCGGTCGCTCGCCGTGAAGTCGCGCGACTCGGCCTTGAACGTGCCGCCCGACATCTCGTGCAGGTTGCGGAAGTAGGTAAAGACTTCGTCCTGCCCGCGAAAGTCGCCGGAGAGCGCGCTGCGGCCGGGCACGTGCCAGACCACGTCGTCGGCAAACAACTCGCCCAAGGTCGCGGCGTCCTGCCGCGCGAAAGCTTCGTAAGCGCGGCGCAGTACCGACGCATTCGGATGTTCACTCATAAGCTCTGCCTTTGCTCAAAGATTGATTTCAGTAAATACCAGACATGCCGAGCAGGACATTGCAACTCTTCACGGCATGCGCCGCCGCACGAACAGTCGCTCACAGAGAAACCCAAAGATAAGACTAACGTAGAGCGCGACGAGCGCGTCCGAGAGCAAGCCAACCCAGATGATTTGTGAGACACCTCGGTAGCGGTTCTCGACATAGGCGGCCCACGGGAAGCCAAACACAAAGAGACCGAAGCGGAAACGGCTGTGAAGACNGGCGGCGACAAATTGAGCCAGACACAGCAACGAGCTAGCTATGAATTGATTAGACCGCATGACTGCACCTCCGCCTCGTCGCGGTTCGCCGCAGACACCTATCTTGCCGCCGCCTCGTAAACCACGCGCCCGCCCATGATCGTCATCATCACGCGCGCGTGCTCGATGTCAACCGGATCGATCTTAAAGATGTCGCGGTCGAGAATGACCATGTCGGCGAGTTTGCCGGGCGCGAGCGTGCCCTTCACGTCGTCGGTGAACTCGGCGTAGGCCGAGCCGACCGTGTAGGCGCGCACAGCCTCTTCGACCGTGATCTTCTGTTCGGGAATCCAGCCTTGCGGGTTCTTGCCGTCGAGCGTGCGGCGCGTCGCGGCGGCGTAGATGCCGAGCATGGGGTTGAGCGGNGCGACGTACCAGTCCGTGCCGAAGGCGAGCGNCGCNCCGGAGTCGAGCAGCGAGCGGAAGGCGTAGGTCGTCCGCGCGCGCTCGTGCCCGATGCGCTTCTCGGCCCAGCGCCCGTCGTCAATCGCGTGATAAGGCTGCATCGAGGCGACGACGTGCGCNCNGGCGAAGCGCGGGATGTCCTGCGCGCGCAGGTGCTGTGCGTGCTCGATGCGGAAGCGGCGGTCGCGCGCGCCGTCTTCGCGCGTGACCTGCTCGTAGATCGAAAGAATCTTATCGTTCGCCGCGTCGCCGATGGCGTGGATCATCACCTGCAAGCCGACCTCGTCCGCGCCTTTGACGCGCGCGAGCATCACCCCTTCCGGCTGCATCTCATCGCCCAGCAGACCGCGCGTCGTCGGCGCGTCGTTGAACGGCTCGAAGAAAAGCGCGGTGGTCGAGCCGAGGCTGCCGTCGGCGAAACCTTTGAGGCCGCCGATGCGGATCAGGTCGTTGCCGAACGCGTGCAGCACGCCCGCGCGCTTCAACACCTCCCAGGACATGATCGAGCGGACGGCATAGACGCGCGTCTTCAACTCGCCGCGCCGCGCCAGCAGTTGATAGACGGCCACGTCGTCGCCCGCCGACATGTCCTGCACGCTCGTCACGCCGAGGCTGGCGGCGTGGTTCGTCGCGGCGCGCAGGGCGTCGAGCCGCTCGTCGAGCGACGGGTCGGGAATCTTCGCGTAGACGAATGACATCGCGGCGTCTTTCAGGATGCCGGTCGGCTCGCCCGCCGCGTCGCGCACGATAAGACCGCCCGGCGGGTCTTTCGTCTCGCGCGTCACGCCCGCGAGCTTCAGGGCGGCGCTGTTCGCCAGCGACATGTGCCCGTCGAGCCGGTTGACGAAGACGGGATTATCGGGTGTGAACCTGTCAATCAACTCCTTCGTCGGCAGCGGCGTGCCGGGCCAGCGTTCGTGATCCCAGTCGCCGCCCGTGATCCAACGCCCTTTAGGAATCTTCGCCGCGAAGTCGCGTATGCGCGCCGCGAACTCTTCCGGGCTGTTCGCGTCGCGCAAAGAGACGCTTGCGAGGTGGAATCCGCCGTCAATGAAATGCACGTGCGCGTCGTTGAAGCCGGGCAGGACGAGCGCGCCGTGCGCGTCTATCACCCGCGTGTGCGCGTCCGCCATGCGCCTAATCTCGGCGGACGTGCCGACGGCGACGATGCGGCTGCCGTAGACGGCGACCGCCTCGGCCGCCGGGCGCTGCCTGTCCATCGTGTGGACGTTGGCGTTGACGACGACGAGATCGGGCGTCAACGTCTGACTGTCGGTTGGTGTGTGCATGACGCTCAGCCAGAGACACGCGGCGACGAAGGGCGCGAGCAAGTTTTTGCGTTTCATAGGAAGCAGGGGCTGTTACGTGCTGACCGGGCGCGTAGTGTATCATTGACCGCGCCCGTCCGATCAATATTTCCAGGGGCTACGGTGATGGACAACCAGTACGTGGAGACGCGCGACGGCGGTTATTACATAAACGGCACGCGCATATCTCTGGCCTCAGTCGTTCATGCTTTCTTAGACGGCCACTCGCCTGAAAGCATCCAGGAATGCTACCCCCTGCTCACGCTCGAACAGGTCTATGGCGCGCTTGCCTTTTATTTGGGCCACCGGGCCGAAGTCGAAGCCTACCTCGCGGACAAGCGCCGCCATTATGCCGAGCAGCGACAGGCGGCGCGCGACGCCGATCCTGAGTTTTACGAGCAGATGACAGCGCGGCGGAAACAGATGCTCACCAGTCAGCAATGATAGTCCGCTTCCAGGCCGACGCCGATTTGAATTTCATGATCGTGCGCAAGCTGCTCAGACGCGAGCCGGCGGTTGACTTTCAATCGGCCGTCGCCGCGGGGCTTGCCGGTTTGGGCGATGCGGAGGTTTTAGCCTTGGCGGCGCATGCGGGCCGTCTGCTTGTAAGCCACGACGAAGCAACAATGCCTTTGCACTTTGCGACGTTCATCGGGTCACAGAACAGTGCGGGCCTTGTCATAGTTGCTCAAGAGTTGCCCCTCAACGTCGTAGTCGAAGAACTGCTGCTGATCTGGGCAGCCAGTAGCGCCGAAGAATGGATCAATCGCGTCGCCTATCTTCCCCTTTAGCGCCCAAAGCTCGCGAGGCCGGATGGTCTGTGTTGTGCAACACCTGAATGTGCGGATCAGCAATTAGCTCGCACCCGCATAAGATTTTTCCCGCCTCGTCAGGCATAATCTCCTTCAGTGGATCAACTCGTCCAGAATTTGCGCGCCGTCGTCGGCNAAGACAACGTCATCTCCGAGCCGGAGGAGTTGCTCGTCTANGAGTGCGANGGGCTGACGCAGCACAAGCACCGGCCGCGCGCCGTCGTGTTTCCGACGAGCACGGAGCAGGCGGCGGGCGTGGTCAGAGAGCTTGCGCGCGCGGGCGTGTCGTTNGCGCCGCGCGGCGCGGGCACGGGGCTGTCGGGCGGCGCGCTGGCGCTCGATCAGGGCGTAGTCATCGAGCTTGCGCGCATGCGGCGCGTGCTCAAGGTCGAGCCTGAGAACCGGCTCGCGGTCGTCGAGGCGGGGCTGGTGAACGNGCAGCTTTCGCGCGCGGTCGCGGCGCACGGCTTGCACTACGTGCCCGACCCTTCGAGCGGCGCGTCCTGCACCATCGGCGGCAACGTCGCGGAGAACGCGGGCGGCATACACTGTCTGAAGTACGGCACGACGACCGATCACGTGCTGGCGGCGCGCGTCGTGTTGAGCGACGGCGCGGTGGTCGAGCTCGGCGGCGCGGGCGCGGAAGCGCCGGGCTACGATCTGCTCGGCATCTTCGTCGGCGCGGAGGGCACGTTCGGCATCGCGACGGAGGCGACCGTGCGGCTCGTGCCGCTGCCGCAGGCCGTGCGCACGNTGCTCGCNGACTTCGCGGACGTGAACGACGCCAGCCGCGCCGTCTCCGCGATCATCGCGGCGGGGNTGATGCCGGCCGCGCTGGAGATGCTCGACGGCGCAACCATTCGCGCAGTCGAGGCGAGCGTCTTCGCGGCCGGACTACCGCCCGACGCGGAGGCTGCGCTCCTGATCGAACTCGATGGATTGGAAGCCGGGCTTGACGACGAGGCGCGGCAGGCCGCGGGCGTCTGTCGCGCACACGGCGCGCGGCACGTGCGGCTGGCGGCAGACGAGCACGAGCGCAAAAAGTTGTGGGCAGCGCGCAAAGGGGCGTTCGGCGCGATGGGGCGGCTCGCGCCCGACCTGATGTTGCAGGACGCGGTCGTGCCGCGNTCGCNCCTGCCCGAAGTGCTCGCGGACATATATCGCATCGGCGCGCACTATCGTCTGCGCCTCGCCAACGTCTTCCACGCGGGCGACGGCAACCTGCACCCGCTCATCTGTTTCGACCTGCGCGACGCGGAAGAGGTCTTGCGCGTCGAGGCGGCGAGCAAAGAGATCGTCGAGACGTGCGTGCGCGCGGGCGGCACGATCACGGGCGAGCACGGCGTGGGCTTGGACAAGAAGAATTATTTGCCGCTCATCTTCTCCGCCGACGATCTGGCGGCGATGCTGCAAGTCCGCGCCGCCTTCGATCCGGCGGGCCTATGCAATCCCGGCAAGATCATCCCCACGCCGCGTGGCTGCGGCGAGGCGCGCGCCGTGGCCGCAAGCACCGCGCTTTCAAACGGCGACGAGGAGAAGGCGCAACGCGACGGGCACGCGCAACAACAAGCTGTCGCCGTGGAGCGGCAAGTCGTCCCTGAGATAAGCACAACCGGCGCGGCGATCAATAAACTGGAAGTTAAGCAGGTAGTGTTGCCTCGCGCCGCGTTCGCGCCCGACGTGGCGCAACGGCAACTCGCCGCGGTCGTGGGCGATGAACACGTCACGCAGACGGGGCGCGCGGTTACGGTCGCGCCCGCGTCGGCCGAGGAAGCGTGTGAGATCATGCGCTGGCCGCGCGGAGCGGCTGGGCGGTCGTGCCGGCGGGCGCGGGGACTTGGCTCGACGCGGGCAATCCACTCGCCCGCGCTGCTCTCTTCGTCACGACGCGGCGCATGGCGCGGCTCGTCAGACACGAGCCGGCCGATCTCGTCGCCACGGTCGAAGCGGGCATGGCGTTCGCGGCTTTCAACGANGCGACCGCTCGCGCCGGTCAATGGCTGCCGCTTGATCCGCCCGATGACGGGCGCGCGACCGTGGGCGGCGTCGTGGCGACAGGACTCGGCGGCACGCAGGCGTTCGGCTACGGGCTGCCGCGCGGCTACGTGCTCGGCCTGCGCGTCGTACTCGCGGANGGGCGCTACGTCAAAGCCGGCGGCACTGTCGTCAAGAACGTCGCGGGCTACGACCTGTGCAAGCTGTTCACCGGCAGCTACGGCACGCTCGGACTGATCACGGAGTTGACCTGCAAGCTGCGCCCGCTGCCGCCGCGCCGGGCGACCGTCGTCGTGCAGGCGGCGACCATCGAGCCGCTGCTGGCCGGCGCGCGCCGGCTGCTCGCCGGAGATTTTCTGCCCNCCGCNCTGGAACTGNTCTCGCCTGCGCTGGCGGAAACAATCGGCGTANATGGCGCGGGCGAGCGGTACACATTGCTGCTGCGCTTCGCGGGCACGGAGGCAGCCGTCGCGGATCAGACGCGGCGCGCGCTGCCGTTGTTCGCGGAAGCCGACACGCGCGCACTCGTAGACTCCGACGCGCAACTCTGGCGCACGCTCGCGGCCCTGCCGCTCAAAGCAGATTATCAACTCGTCTGGCGTGCCAGCGTCCGCCCGACCAACTTGCCGTCGTTCATCAACACGCTGCGGCAGGAGCAGGACGAAAACGCAGTGGCTCACGTGCAGGCCGGCGTCGGCGACGGCCGGGTGCGCGTGATGCAGGAGACGACAAACGACGCACAGCACACGGCCGACCGGCTCGCGCGTCTGCGCCGCACCGCCGAGACGCTCGGCGGCTCGCTCGTCGTCGAGCGTGCGCCTGCCGACGTGAAGCAAAAGCTCGACGCGTGGGGCGTGCCCGCGGCGTCGGCACGTCTGATGCAACGCATCAAACAGCAACTCGACCCGGCCGGGCTGCTTTCACCGGGAAGGTTTTAGTGAGCTTTGAAGAGGGATCGGGCGCTGCTGCGCCGCGTTAGCGGCGGATGATTTTAGCCCGGCGTTTCAACGCCGGGAGATGAGCAGGCAGAGAAAGGGGTCGTCGCGTCAGCGACGAATGAACCGAAGCCATTCAATCGTCGCTGACGCGACGACGAGCTATTCCCTCTCTGTCACCCCGGCGTTGAAACGCCGGGCTAAAGTCAGCAGCCGCTGACGCGGCTGATAGTGCGCGGCTTTAATCTTAAGAGATTATCTACCACCGCTACTAAATGTCTTCGCTGTTGAATACCGCGCTGGCGCACGANGAGGGCAAGCTGCTCGCTTGCGTGCATTGCGGGCTGTGCCTGGANGCGTGCCCGACCTACGTGCAGACGGGTGATGAGAACGACGGCCCGCGCGGGCGCATCTACCTGATGCGCGCTGTCGAAGAGGGGCGTCTGCCCGTCACCTCCGCGACCTTCGAGCGCCACATCAACCGCTGCCTCGGCTGTCGCGCGTGCGAGAGCGCGTGCCCCGCAGGCGTCGAGTATGGGCAACTGCTCGAAGCCGCGCGCGCCGACTTGCAGGCCGCGCGGGTTAATAACGGCTGGACGAATCGTCTGCTGCGGTTCGCGCTGCGCCACGTCTGGCCGCACCCGGCGCGGCTGCGCCTCGCTTTCACTTCAGCGCGCCTATTGCGCGACACAGGTCTGGTCAANCTCCTGCGCGCGACGAGACTTCCCCGCCTGCTCGCGCCGCGCTTCGACTTCGCACTGGCGCTGCTCGCCGGTTCGGCCGGCGAGACTGTAAGCGCACGTGACGCCGGGAGTGCGAGCGCGCCCGCGGGCGAGCAGGCGACGCGCGCATTGCTCTTTGACGGCTGCGTGACCGAGGGCCTGTTCGCGCGCGTCAACCGCGCAACGGCGCGTGTGCTCGGCGCGAACGGCTGTCAGGCGGTGCGCCCGCGCAGGCAAGTCTGTTGCGGCGCGCTGCACGCGCACGCGGGCGACCTCAATGGCGCGCGCCGGCTCGCGCGGCAGAACATCGAAGCGTTCGCGGCGGAAGACGAAGCGCCCGTCGTCACGAACGCGGGCGGCTGCGGCGCGCTGCTGGCTGCCTACGGGCAACTGCTCGCGGACGATCCCCTATACGCCGACCGCGCCCGCCGCTTCAGCGCGCGCGTGCGCGACATCAGCCAGCAATTGCAGGCGACGGGCCTGCGCGCGGGCGCTCCCACGGACGTGCCCGCGACGACCTACGACGCGTCGTGCCACCTGCTCCACGGCCAGCGCGCCGCGACCGAACCGCTCGCCGTGCTGAGCGCCATCCCCGATCTCCCGTTCGTGCCGCTCGCGGGCAGCGACGTGTGCTGCGGCGGCGCGGGCGTCTATAACCTGGTCGAGCCGGAGTTGTCCGCGCGCGTGCTTGAGGAGAAACTCAAACACGTCGCGGAGACTTGCGCGGGCATCGTGGCGACCGGCAATCCCGGCTGCCACATGCAACTCAGCGCGGGCGCGCGGCTCAAAGGTCTGACCTTGCGCGTCTGCCATCCCGTAGAGCTGCTCGACGAGTCGTACCGCCGCGCGGGATACTATAGAAGCAGTGACGAGTGACAAGTGACGAGTGACGAGTTAGAATGCCCGCGCCCGTCGGGTTTGATGACAAGACACTCGTGCGGTTTCGTCTGCCACTGCTCGTCACTCGTCACTTGTCACTCGTCACTGTTCTTCTATGGCTGAAGCAGATTTAATTCGCAGGCGGCTGACGTTCTCCGGGGCGCTGCTGTTCTCCATTGGCATGGTCACGGGCTTCTGGCTGGCGGCGGCCGTGACGAAGAAGTTCGGCATCGGCGATCCGGTGCTGACGCCGCAACTCGCGCGCGCCGCCCACCTCAACGCGCTGTTCGGCGGTCTCTGGCTCATCGCCGCCGCGTGGAGTTTTAAGTTCCTGCACTACGGCCCGCGCGGTCTGCGCCGCCTCGCCTACGTCATCGCCCTGCCCGCCTGGGCCAACTGGCTCGTCACGCTCGTCGCCTCCTTCATCGGCGTCAACGGTCTCGACTACACGGGCCACTTCGCCAACGACGTGATCGCGTTCCTCTTGCAGACGACCGTGGTGCTACCGACGCTCCTGGCCTGCGGCTTCTGGGTCTGGGGCTTCCGCGCCGCGCGCACTTGACGCCCCTACCCCGCCGGGTACGGACTCCGCCGGCCCGCGACGGTGAAGTAACCACGCAAAGCATAACCACGAAAGCACACGAAACGACACGAAACAGGCTGCACTAATATTCGTGCGTCTTAGTTCGTGTTGTTTCGTGTGCTTTCGTGGTTATGCTTTCCCTCTCATCAGGTCGTGCTAACCCCGACACCGCGTTCAACCCGACAACGCGTCGAAGGCGACGCGCCCGCCCACGAGTGTCAGCCGCACGCGCCCGTCTGTGTCGAGGGCGACGAGGTCGGCGCGCTTNCCCNCNTCAATCGCGCCGCACGCGTCCGCGACGCCGAGCAGGCGGGCCGGGTTGGTCGCCGCCATCTGNGCGACCTCGTGCGCGGCGACGCCGAGCGCCGCGAGCAGCCGCACGCCGTCGCGCATCGTGCTGACTGAGCCGGCGATGCTCCCGCGCTCGTTTTGCGTGCGCCCGCCGACGACGGCGACGTGCTCGCCCCACACTGTGTAGTCGCCNTCGCCGAGACCGGCCGGGGCGACCGCGTCGCTGATGAGCAAGAGCCGCGCGTGCGTCTTGCAGCGCAGCGCGAGGCGGAGCATCAGGGGATCGGTGTGGACGCCGTCGGCGATGAGGTCGCACGTCACGTCGTCGCGCAGGAGACCCCAGCCGACGGGGCCGGGCGCGCGGTGGTGGAGCGGCGACATCGCGTTGAAGAAGTGNGTCATGTGGCGCGCGCCGGCCGCGCACGCCGCGTCGAGCACCGACACGTCGGCGCGCGTGTGCCCGATGGAGACGACCCAGCCGCGCGCCGCGAGTTCGCGCACCAGATCGATCCCGCCCGCGCTCTCCGGCGCAACGGTGATCATGTGCGCGGCGTCGGCGACGAGCGGCAGTTGCGCCACGTCGGCCGGCGTGCCGTAGGTGCGGAAGTACTGCTCGCGCAGCGCGCCGCACTGTGCGCGGTTGACGAACGGCCCTTCGTAGTGGACGCCGAGGGCGCGCGCGGCGGGCGGTAGTTCATCCTGTCCGGCCATTAACTCGGCGACGGCGGCAACGGCGCGCGCATAGTCTTCGTCGGGCGCGGGCACGAGCGTCGGCAGCCAAGCGGTCACGCCCTCGGCGGCGAGGAAGCGCGCGACCTTGTGCAGGTC
>JGI25406J46586_10001245_pt1 | contig 11962 bp, 8 predicted proteins | sample TabmetS4T2R2_FD_46586 | JGI IMG/M metagenome (IMG submission 46586) | reverse complement strand
GCGCCGGCGTCGAACACCTCCGTCGAGCCTTCCGGCACCGCGAACGGCGTCAGCCGCGCCAGCGCGGACGCGCCGAGGCGGCCTTTCCACTCGTCCTCGGTCAGATACAGCCGGTCCGGCGGCAGCGGCTTGTAGATCGCCCCGCCTCCGGGATGCTCCATCGCCTCGCGCCTGGCCTCGTAATAGTCGGCGATCTGCTTGAAGCGTTCGGTCGCAGCATCCTCGCCCAGCGGCTCGACCGTGACCGGCGCGCCGTCGAGATAGTCGAACAGCGTCTCCATGCGCTCCTGGAACAGCGGCAACCAGTGCTCCATGCCGGGATGACGCCGGCCCTCGGTGACGGCCTCGTAAAGCTGATCGTCGCGCTCCGGCGCGCCGAAAGCCGCGACATAGCCCATGCGGAAACGGCGGATGGTTTCGGTGACGAGCTGGAATTCCGACACCGGCACGAGATCGAGCCCCCGCATGTCGAGCATGGTGCGCTGGGTTTCGGCATCAAAGCTGCGGATCGATTCCAGGGAGTCGCCGAAGAAATCGAACCGCACGGGCATGTCGAGCCCGGCCGGAAACAGGTCGAGGATACCGCCCCGCACGGCATATTCGCCGGGCTCGCGCACGGTGGAGGAGCGGCTGTAGCCGTTGTGCTCGAGCCAGGCGACGATGGAATCCATCGGCACCACATTGCCCGGCGCCACCGACAGCGCCTGCGCCGCGACGATGTCGCGCGAAGGCACGCGCTGCGTGATCGCGTTAACCGTGGCGAGCACGATCAGCGGCTTGTCGCTACCGGTCAGCCGCGACAGCTTTGCCAGCGTGGTCAGACGCTGTGCCAGGATGCCGCCATGCGGCGAGACGCGGTCATAGGGCTGGCAGTCCCAGGCCGGAAACTGCATGACCGGCAAATCGGGCGCGAAGAATTCCAGCGATCGCGCCAGCTGCTGCATGCGCGGTCCGTCGCGGCAGACCACGGCAAGGCTCACGGCCGGCGGATTTGGGCGTGCCGCCACGGCGCGGGCGAGATCCGACACGACCAGCCCTTCGGCGCCCTCGGCGACGTTGGCAAAGGTGATTGCTCGCCCTGGTGCGAGCAGTGCGGCAGGAGATTTGGCCGGCGGTTTCATAGGTTCTCGTCCACCGGGCGAAAGCCCTTGATGCGCTCGAACAGCGCGCTCTCATGCCCAGCCGGCACGGGCTTGTCGCCGGTCAGCGCAGCATAGAGGTCGGGATCGGGCACCTCGATCAGGCGCTCCAGCGTGCCCAGATCAGCGTCGGAGAGGGTTTCGATCTCGGCGTCGGCAAAGCGGCCAAGTATCAGGTCCATCTCGCGGGTTCCGCGGTGCCAGCAGCGAAACAAAAGCCGCTTGCGGCGATCGTCCAGTCCGCCGCTCGATCTCGTCGTACCCGTCATGTCAAAGCCCAATCCAACGCCAAATGCCCGGACGTGCCGGGCGGGGTTGATATAGCGACGCGCCGTGCCGATGTCAGCCCTTCCGCCAGCGGAATTATCAACTGTTGCATCTGCGCCGGGCTTGACGGACAGCATCCCTGCATGACGGATGATGCGATGCGCCCTGCTCTGCTCAATCCGCTGTTTGCGCCGGTCACGAGCCTTCCAGGCGTCGGGCCGAAGCAGGACAAGCTGCTCCGCTATCTGCTCGACCGCAGCGAGACGCCGCGCCTGGTCGATCTGTTGATGCACCTGCCGGCGAGCGTGATCGACCGCCGCGCGCGGCCAAAAATCCGCGACGCATCGCCCGGCACCGTGGTCACGCTGGAAGTCACCGTCGACCGCCACCGCCCGCCTCCGCCGCGCAATTCGCGCGCGCCGTATCTGGTCTATGCCAGCGACGGCACCGGCGACGTGGTGCTGACGTTCTTCCGCGCCAAGCCCGGCTATGTCGAAAAGCAGTTGCCGGTCGGCGCCAAGCGCTACGTTTCCGGCACGCTGCAATTCTACGACGGCATGCCGCAGATGGTGCATCCGGACCGTATCGTGGATGAGGCCGCCTTTGCGCAACTCTCCGGCATCGATCCCGTCTATCCCCTGACCGAAGGCCTTGCGCTCGGCTCGCTGCGCCGGGCGGTCGGCCAGGCGCTGCAGAAGTTGCCGGCATTGCCCGAATGGGTCAGCCCGGACGTGCTCCGCCGCTGCAAGTTTCCGCCGATCGCGGAGGCGCTGCATCGCCTGCACCAGCCGGTCGAACTGACTGACATTTTGCCGGATGGTCCCTACTGGTCGCGGCTGGCGTTCGACGAACTGCTGGCCGGCCAGCTTGCGCTCGCCTTGATCCGTGCGCAGCTGCGGCGACCCGCCGGTGACCGCAATGCCGGTGACGGCCATCTGCGCAAGCAGATCATCGACGCGCTGCCCTATGCGCTGACGACGTCGCAGCGGCAGGCGGTTGCCGCCATCACCGACAATTTGCGCCAGCCGGTGCGCATGCTGCGGCTGCTGCAGGGCGATGTCGGCTCGGGCAAAACGGTGGTGGCGCTGCTCGCGGCCGCCGCGGTGACCGAAGCCGGCAAGCAGGCCGCATTGATGGCGCCGACGGAAATTCTGGCGCGCCAGCACATCAAGACCATCGCGCCGCTCGCCGGGCGCGCCGGATTGCGGGTGGCGATCCTGACCGGCCGGGAGAAGGGCAAGGAGCGCCGCGACATCCTCGCGCAGCTCGAGGCCGGCGAGATCGACCTTCTGGTCGGCACGCATGCCCTGATCCAGGACGACGTCGTCTACAAGTCGCTGGCGCTTGCCGTCGTCGACGAGCAGCATCGCTTTGGCGTGCGCGAGCGCCTCGCGCTGACGTCCAAAGGCGAAGCGGTCGATGTGCTGGTGCTGAGCGCAACCCCAATCCCGCGCACGCTGGTGCTGACCTATTTCGGCGACATGGACGTGTCCGAACTGCGCGAGAAGCCGGCCGGACGGCAGCCGATCGACACCCGCGCGGTGCCACTGAGCCGGCTCGAGGAGGTCATGGAAGGCGTCGGCCGCGCGCTGAAATCGAGCAAGCGCGTCTACTGGATCTGCCCGCTGGTCGAGGAATCCGAGGCCGAGGGCACGGAGCACCTGACCAACGCGACCAAGCGCTTCGAGAGCCTGCGGAAGCGTTTTGGCGACGCGGTCGGGCTCGTCCACGGCCAGATGAAGGGCGCCGACAAGGACCGCGTGATGGCGCAATTCGCTTCCGGCGAGATCGGCCTGCTCGTCGCCACCACCGTGGTGGAAGTCGGCGTCGATGTACCCGCCGCCTCCATCATGGTGATCGAGAATGCCGAGCGTTTTGGGCTGGCGCAGCTGCACCAGCTGCGCGGCCGCATCGGGCGCGGGTCGGAAGCGTCGACATGTCTGCTGCTGTACAAGGAGCCGCTCAACGACATGTCCAAGGCGCGGCTGAACGTGATCCGCGAGACCACCGATGGTTTCCGCATCGCGGAGGAGGATTTGAAGCTGCGCGGCGAAGGCGATGTGCTTGGCGTGCGCCAGAGCGGCCTGCCCGGCTACCGCATCGCGCGGTCCGACGTGCACGGGCAACTCATTACACAAGCGCGCGACGAGGCGTTGCGCATCATGAAGCAGAATCCAAAACTCACGGGCGAGCGCGGCGAGGCGCTGCGCTGCCTCCTTTACTTGTTCGAGCGCGACGAAGCCGTGCCGCTGATCGGCGCCGGATAAGGCTCGAGCGGCAATCCGGCCTTCTGCCATCCACGGCAGCCGCCCTGAATGACCGACACGTCGGTAAAACCCATCTCCTGCAGCGCGCTCGCCGACAAGGTCGCCTTGCCGCCACCGCCGCAGGTCAGGATGATCTTTTGATGCCGATCCGCAAGCGTGGGATCGCGCCGTTCTTCTTCGGTATCGGCTTTGATCTCCAGTTCGCCGCGCGTGATGTTGCGGGCACCGGCAATCGTGCCGCGCTCGCGCAACTGCCACTCCTCGCCGACATCGATCAGCGTGACGCCGCCGCGGTCAAGCATCGCTTTCGCCTCCTCGGGCGCCAGCATCCGCACCGCTGGGCGGGCTTCGTGCACTCGTTCGCGAAAGGTCTTGCCGTCGCTCATGGCGACCCCTTCTTTACTCCACCTTCGCCGTTTGCGGCTGCAGCGAGGCCGAATTCGCCATCCGCGCGGCGTTGGCCATGCCGGCAAGTGCTGCGATCTTCTTCTGCTGATCGGAGCCGGGCTGCACCACGCCGGCGGACATGATCAGGGTGGCTGCTTCCTCCGCCGTCAGCTCGACCTCGATCACCTTGCTCTTCGGCACGTAGAAGAAAAAGCCGGTGGTCGGGTTCGGCGAGCACGGCAAGAATACCGACATGTGCTCTTCCTGGCCCGGCAGGTGGGTCGCAATGTCCTCGCTCGGCGGCTGCGAGATCAGCACGATCGACCACATGCCCGGCGAGGGAAATTCAACCAGGCCGACGCGGCGAAAACTGTTTCCGTTGCCGGAAAACAGCGTTTCGAACACCTGCTTCAGGCTGCGATAGATCGCGCGCACGACCGGCATGCGGCCGAGCAGACGCTCGCCGTAATCGACCAGCTTGCGGCCAACCAAATTGGCGGTGAGGAAGCCGAGCATGGTCAGCGCGAAGATGCCGATGATCAGGCCGGTGCCGGGCAAGGGAAACGGCAGGTAGGTTTCCGGGCGATAGGCGACCGGCACGAACGGGCGCACCAGTCCGTCCACCCAGGTCACGAACCACCAGGTCAGATACAGGGTGATCGCGATCGGGCCTGCGACAACGAGGCCAGTCAGGAAATAGTTGCGGAAGCGGGCCATCAGCCCGGGCGAGGCGTCTCCCGGTGGCAACTCACCGGAGGATACGGTCGGCGGCAGTTCTTCGCGGTTCATGGGGTTCCAGGCGGGCCGGCGGGCCCTCTACAAAACACCAGCTAAGCCATCCTAGCAGGTTTTTGAAGGGGGCAGCCTAAAGCGATCCGGATCATGCTGTGCGCCCTTACTCGACCGTTACGGATTTGGCGAGATTCCGGGGCTGGTCGACGTCGGTGCCCATGATAACGGCAGTATGGTAGGCCAGAAGCTGCACCGGGACGGCATAGACCATGGGCGTGAAGGCTGCCGCCATATCGGGCAGCACGATCGTCACCAGCGATTCGATGGTGGCTTCCGCCGCGCCCTTGGCGTCTGTCATCAGGATGATCCGGCCGCCGCGGGCGGCCACTTCCTGCATGTTGGACACGGTCTTTTCGAACACGCGGTCGTGGGGCGCGATCACCACGACCGGCATATTTTCATCGATCAGCGCAATCGGCCCGTGTTTGAGCTCGCCGGCGGCATAACCTTCGGCGTGGATGTAGGAGATCTCCTTCAGCTTCAGCGCGCCTTCCAGCGCCAGCGGATAGCTGGTGCCGCGGCCGAGATAGAGCACGTCCTTCGACTTCGCGATGTCGCGCGCCAGCTTCTCGATCTGCAGTTCCGAAGTGAGCGCCGCCGCCATCAGCCGCGGCACTTCGACCAGGCCATGAACGAGCTTGGTCTCGTCCTCGGCCGACAGGTTGCCGCGCGCCTTGCCGGCGGCAATCGAGATGGCCGCCAGCGTCATCAGCTGACAGGTGAAGGCTTTTGTCGAAGCAACGCCGATTTCCGGACCCGCAATGGTCGGCAAAACTGTTTCAGCCTCGCGCGCGATCGTCGAGGTCGGCACGTTGACTACCGCCAGCGTGTGCACGCCCTGCTCTTTCGCATAGCGCAGCGCCGCCAGCGTGTCGGCAGTCTCGCCGGATTGCGAGATGAAGATCGCAAGATCGCCCTTGCGCAAGGGCACCTCGCGGTAGCGGAATTCGGAAGCAACATCGATCTCGACCGGCACGCGGCCGAACCGCTCCAGCCAGTACTTTGCGACATAGCCGGCATAGCTCGCGGTGCCGCAGGCCACGATCGAGATGCGCTGGATGTCCTTGAAGTCGAACGGCAGCTTTACAGGCATGGTCACCCGCTCGGTCGCCATGTCGACATAGCGGGCCAGCGTGTGGCCGACCACTTCCGGCTGCTCGTGGATTTCCTTGGCCATGAAGTGGCGGTAGTTCGCCTTGTCGACCAGCGACGTCGCGGCCGAATGCTTGGTCGCCTCGCGATGCACGATGGCGTCGTGCTTGTCGTAGATGGTGGCGCCCTTGCGGGTCAGCACCACCCAGTCGCCGTCCTCGAGATAGGCGATGGTGTCGGTGAACGGGCCGAGCGCGATGGCATCCGACCCCAGATACATCTCGCCTTCGCCATAGCCGATCGCGAGCGGCGGGCCGTTGCGCGCGCCGATCATCAGGTCGTCCTCGCCGGCGAAGATGAAGCCGAGCGCAAAGGCGCCGCGCAGCTGCGACAGCGCCGCGCGCACCGCCTCGACCGGCGCCACACCGCCCTTGAGCATGTCGTCGACGAGGTGCAGCACGATCTCGGTGTCGGTCTCGGTCCGAAAGACCGTGCCCTTCTTCTCCAGCGCCTCGCGCAGCTCGCGAAAGTTCTCGATGATGCCGTTGTGGACGACGGCGACGCGCTCGGTCGAATGCGGATGCGCGTTGTTCTCGGTCGGCTTGCCGTGGGTGGCCCAGCGGGTGTGGCCGATGCCGGTATGGCCGGCGAGCGGCTTTGCCTCCAGCTTCGCCTCGAGATTTTTCAATTTGCCTTCGGCGCGCCGGCGATCGAGTTTCTTGCCTTCCAGCGTCGCAACGCCGGCGGAATCATAGCCGCGATATTCAAGCCGTTTGAGCGAATCCACCAGCAGCTCCGCGACCGGAGCGCGTCCCAAAATGCCGACAATGCCGCACATGCGGTGAAAAACCCCAAATCGTAGCAAGAAACGAGCGCGCCACGTTCTTAACGAAAATCGGCCACGTCGAGGAACTCAATATTTGTTGCGCATTGAGACAGGGTTAAGTCGAAACCCTAATCTTGCGAGAAAAGACATGCGCTCTTGTTCCCGCGGCACGGTTTTCGCCCGGGTCTTGCGAAATTCGTTGCTCCCTCTTCGGTTAGAGGGCGCAGGGAAGGCCGGGCGCCGGATGCACCCGTAGATCCCGTGCGCCGGAGCACACGGGCATCCCGTGTGCCGGAGCACACGGGCAAGGACTACGAGTACAGCCAGGACATCCCGGCCTTCCCCGCGCAATGGTTTGGCGGCTTACTTCGTGCTCTCCCCGGTGAGCGGCCTTTTTTGTCACCGTTGCCGAGCCCGCACAGGCAGGCCGGATCGACGCCAGGGTCGCGGCGCCAGGACCACACGACTTCGCCGGACGCTGCCGCGCTTCGTCGGGTGAAGATTTCACCTGACGCAGCAAGCGTCCCATCGCAACCCGCACCCCGTTTCGTTGACGACCGCGAAGCGTCCCTCATGGTGGCACAGGCTGGGCGGATGTATACTGCAAATCAGAATTCCGGTAAAGCGAAATATTTTTGATATTGGGGCTTGACGGATTTTGGCTGATTTGCCCGACGTGTTAAATTTGCAACAGGACTATCGAATGCCGCGCAGGGAATGTCAGCGTTGCCTGCCGATCGTCGAAATCCAGAAGTCAGATGGGCATCGTGTGTCTTAGAAGGATGTCGGGCCCGCTTCGAGAAGCAACTATTGACGGACGCCTTGGGGTAATAAACTATGATTTTCTAGCGCTGCTACGCGCTCAGTTAGACTCTGGAGGACCATTTGTGAGACCGTCAACGGCGGCAGGTGTGCTCGCAATTGCGGCGACCCTTCTTGGCGCCTCTGGCAAGGCATTTGCGCAGGGCTCGACTTGTTCCAGTTGGTACGATGCCTGCTATCAAAAATCAGTCGGTGGTATGGCACCAGCTAAAGCAAAGTCAGACTGCAATTTAGCGATTCGTCGTTGTAAGCAAACAGGATGTTTTGTTGGTCCCCACTCAGGCACTACGTTCGCTTGCAATCTTGCCAAGCAATAGCGGCGCCAACCAACCGCGAGGCCCTACCGGCGCCACCAGCGAGGCGTTGCGGATTGCGGTGACGGTACTGCCACCGCAATTGCCCGTGCCGGTCAGCGCGGCAGCAGTTCGACGAACTGCTCAACGGCGAGGCCGGGGTCGGCAATAATGCGACGGAGCGCGCCGGACCGGAGCTGTTTATGATCGGGAACGACGACCCTTGCGTACGGCTGGTCGCGACGAAGCATCATGTGACTGCCGGTCTGCCGACGGAAAATGAATCCGACGCGCTCCAAGGCCGTGCGGACGTCCCGGCCAGATCGGTTGGGAGCTTGGCCACTCGGAAGCGCTTCGCTTAGGCGGCCTCGACTTCGACAAACTCCTTGCCTGCCTCGGTTGGCACCGGATCGCCGGCATCGCGGCAATCCGCAACATAGAGTTCGATGGCTTCCCGGATATTGCTCAGCGTCTCGGCGCGAGTGTCGCCTTGGCTGACACATCCCGGCAACGCCGGCACGCTGGCGACGTATCCGCCATCCTCTTGCTCCAAAACGACCGTATAGCGCATCCAGCGTCTCCTGATGGTGCGCGTCCGGTTTGAGCGGAAATCGGAGGTCGCCGTGCTGGCAGCGTTGCTACATCAATTTTGGAGCCGCCGCAGCAGGTGACTCACCGGCCCCCTCACTTCCCTTCCTTGCCCTTGCCGGTCTTCAGCTCGCGGTAGCGCGTCGCGCCATCTTCGCGGATGGTCTGCGGGCTGCGCTCCACCGCCATCGCGTTGTCCGGCACGTCCTTGGTGATGACCGAGCCGGAGCCGATATAGGCGCCGCCGCCGATCTTCACCGGCGCCACCAGCGAGGCGTTGGTGCCGATGAAGGCGCCGGCGCCGATCGTGGTCTTGTGCTTGGCGAAGCCGTCATAGTTGCAGGTGATGGTGCCGGCGCCAATGTTGGTCCTGGCGCCGATATGGGCGTCGCCGATGTAGGAAAGATGATTGACCTTGACGCCGGCCTCGATCGTTGCCGCCTTCATCTCCACGAAATTGCCGACCTTCGCGCCGTCGCCGAGCGTGTTGCCGGGCCGCAAGCGCGCGTAGGGACCGATCTGCGCGTTCTTGCCGATCTGGGATTGCACGATGTGCGAGAAGGAATGGATGACCGCGCCGTCGTCGATGGAAACGCCGGGGCCGATCACCACGAACGGCTCGATGGTGACGTCGCGGCCGAACTTGGTGTCGGCGGCGAGATACACGGTCTCCGGCGCCACCAGCGTCACGCCGGCGTCCATGGCGGCTTTGCGCAGCCTTGATTGCATCACGCTTTCTGCCTCGGCGAGCTGCGCCTTGGTGTTGATGCCGCGCACTTCATTTTCGCTGGTTTCAATCACGACGGCCTCCAATCCCATCTCCCTGACAATGGCGACGGCATCGACGAGATAATACTCGCCCTTGCTGTTGGCATTTTCGATCCGATCAAGAATTTGCAAGGACCGGCGGCCGTCGAACGCCATCACGCCGGCATTGCACAGCGTGACCTTGCGTTCCTCCGCGCTGGCGTCGGCCTGCTCGCGGATCGCGACCAGTTTGCCGCCCTCGATCAGCAGCCGGCCGTAGCCGGTCGGATCGGCGGCGCGGAAGCCGAGCACGGTGAGCGCTGCGCCATTTGCCAATGGCGCGCGCATCCGCGCAAAGGTCTCGGCCGAGATCAGCGGCGTGTCGCCAAACGCAACCAGGAGATCGTCGGCGCCGCGGGCGATCGCCGCGCGCGCGGCCAGCACCGCATGCGCGGTTCCGAGCCGCTCGCACTGCACGAAGGTCGAGGCATCCGGGCGCAGCCGTTTCGTCTCGACCTCCACGGCCGCGTGGTCAGGACCGACCACAACGGCCAGTGCGGTTCCCTGCCCGTGCGGCGCGGCCCGCAGCACATGCGCCAGCAGCGGCTGGCCGGCCACCGGATGCAGCACTTTCGGCAGCGCCGAGCGCATGCGCGTGCCCTCGCCGGCGGCGAGCACGACGGTGAGGCTGGTACGGGCGGCCATTCGAATCCTTCACACCGGGACAAACGCCGCCGTCTTAATGCGTTTTCCCCTGCAAAGGAAAGGCGATTCGGCCCCGGGAAAAGGCAGAATCAAGGCAGAAGCGGATTTCCTGATATCTTTGCCTTTGATTCGGCAGGCCTTGAGGAGGGCCAACGACGTTTGGCCAGGAATTCCGACCATCTCGCCGACTTTGAGGAGGACACCGGCGGCCTGTTCAGCACGCTGCTGGCTGACGAGGACGAGTTCGATCGCCGCCGCACCCTGTGGCGGGTCGCCTGCTGGGGCGTCGGCTCGATCGCGGCGGTCGTCGTCGCCGTGATGGCCAACCAGTCCTCGCTGGGCTGGAAGCGCGAACAGGCAATGACGGCCGATCTGGTGCAGCAGGCCAACCGCCTGCAGGCGGTGGCGCGCGACAGCCAGAACGAGGCGCGGCGGCTCGCCTCCGCCGTCGAAACCCTGAACAACGACCGCGACCGTCTCTACACGCGTGTCACCATGCTGGAACAGGGGCTCGACTCCGTCACCGGCGCGATCGCCAAACAGAATGCCGCGCCAGTCGTTGCCGCGCAGCCCGAGCCGCAAGCCCCCGCGCAGCCGCAGCCTGCCGCGCAGCCTCCAGCTCCCCCCGTCGCGCCGGTCGCGGCGAAGCCGGCTTCGCAGCCGGAAAGGGCCGCATCAGTCGCGCCGGCTGTGACGAAGCCCGCTGCGCAGCCTGAACAGGCCGCGACAGTTGCTGCGGCCGCCACGAAGGCGGCTGCGCAGTCAGACCCGAAGCCGGCGGCGCTGTCGGAAAAGGCAGCGGCCACGGCCGGCGTCGAACCGGCGCCTCCCACCACCTCGGCCATCAAGGAAGTGCCGACCAAACCTGCCACCATGCCGGCAACACCGCTGGTCGAATCCAAATCCATGATGGCGCCGCCGGATCCGGCGGCCGGAAAGCTCGAGCCTGCCAAGCCGCCGAAGAGCGTTGCGGCGGAGCCCCTCCCCGTGGTCGCCGCAGCGCCGTCAAGCGAAGAGCTGGAGGCGACGGAAATTGCCTTGCCAAAAGTCCAGCACACCGAATTCGGCGTCGATGTCGGCGGCGCCAATTCGATTGGCGGCCTGCGTGCCTTGTGGCGCGGATTGTTGAAGTCGCGGTCGAATGCGCCGCTGCTGGCGCTGCAGCCGATCATCGTGATCCGCGAAGGCGCGGGCAGAAGCGGCATGCAGTTGCGTCTCGTCGCAGGACCGCTCGGCGACGCGGCGGCGGCCGCCAAGCTCTGCGCGGTGATGAGCGAGAACGGCCGGAATTGCGAGCCGGCCATCTACGACGGTCAGCGCCTTTCGTTCAAACCAGACGATGCGGATATAAAGCCGGTTGCGCCGGCGCCGCCCGCCGCCTCCCGCAAGAGAGGCGCGCCGCAAAAGCGCGCGGCAGTCGAGGAACCGGCCAAGCCGACACCGTCCTCCTGGTCATCCATCTTCGGCAAGAAGAACTGACAGCAAAATCTAAAGCGGAATGGCTTTGGTGGGGCCGCGGGCTCGTTTCGCCTCTCCCGCTTGCGGGGGAGGCCGACGCGCTCGAAGAGCGCGGCGGGTGGGAGCTCTCTCCACGCAGGGAATCCCAATGCTGAAACACCCCCACCCCAGCCCTCCCCCGCAAGCGGGAGAGGGGCGCACTTCCGTCGTGGCAACAATCAAGCCCAATCTCAGCGCGCTTGAGTTATCACAACGGCTTGTAGATTGCTTTTGACCCCCTGTGCCGCGCCACAGCTTGTCCCGCCGAGCAAACCCCGCCATATTCGCCGCATGAAAAAGACCCCGTTCCGGCTGACCCCGTACCAGGTGCAATTCCTGCTCGTCGTCGGCTTTGTCACCGTCGGCTACGCGCTGTACCTGCGCTATCTCGCCGTCGAATTTTCGCCGGTGGCGCTGGCCTGCGACGCCGGCCTGCAAACCTTGCTCTGCAAGATGCGCTCGCTTGCGACCTATCTGTTCAAGCATTCGGTGTTCGGCACGGTCGCCTTGATCATCGCGGTGCTGCATGTGATGCGGCCG
>JGI25406J46586_10001230_pt1 | contig 12052 bp, 9 predicted proteins | sample TabmetS4T2R2_FD_46586 | JGI IMG/M metagenome (IMG submission 46586) | reverse complement strand
TAAAATAAATAGCATTCTTCGAGCCGAGTATAAAAAGGGGGTAAAGCGGATAGTCTCCTTTGCTCATCCTGTTAAACGTAATGCTGTTAGTCCCACTTGGGTGACCCGGCTATTTCGTCGTTGGCTGTATCCGGCATCCAACCTCAGGTAAGTGCAGGGAATCCTACTGATCCAGAAGGATTTATGATCTGTGGAGAAACACGTTCGCAGTTGCTTGGGATGGATTCTCGTCCTTGACATAATCACTGGTATTGCATTTTTCTCTGGATGGCTGTTTGAGTGCACGGTTGCCTCTGCCAAGGAAAGTTTGGGGAAGCATGATTTCCGTCACTGCCTTGTACAGGTCCGTTTCATAACCCCTAACTACAAAGAGGCTGTAATCCCCCGGCGCGCTTTTTGGTTGGTAAATTCTATTGATGTCACTGCCAAAGGCTTGACTTAAACAAGAATGAGTTATTCCTATCATTTCTGCAAGGCGCTTTGCACGACTAATATCCTAGTTGTGGGAGTGTACTTTTCCTCTCAGCTACCTATAATGACTCTTACGTATCATCAAATGCTTACGATACGAACCATGAAAATACCCCAACTANACANGCATACAATCAAAAGAACTCCCCTACTACGTTTCCTGCTTATCTTTTGCATCNTCGTCGCAGGAACAGCCGTGAAACCGCAAGTCGTTAAGGCCGCCGCCAAACCCGGATGGATCGTGAGTTGCCAATTCTCTCATTCCCTTCCAGACGATCCGATCGTGGCATTCCGTCAGCCAGGTATATCTCATCTCCACGATTTTGTTGGAGCAAAAACGACCGATGCATTCTCGACCTTTGAGTCCCTTCGAGCCGGCGGGACGACCTGCGCCATGCCTGATGACAAGTCATCATACTGGGTACCTGCCCTGTATGAAGATGGGGTACAGATCGTACCTGAATCGTATGCTGGCAATAACGTATTTTACTATCGCAGGATCGGCGCTCCAGCAGGGACAGTCGTACAGCCAATCCCCCGCGGTCTACGAATTATTATTGGCAGCGCGCGTGCAACCTCCCCTCAGGAAAATCCTGAACTCGGTACGAATATTGTCTTCCGTTGTGGACCCGGCGCGGAGGGTGGTCCTGGTCTTCCCTATCCACCGACACAGTGCGATACGGGCCTGATGGTGATTTCATTTACTTTTCCAAACTGCTGGGATGGAGTAAATCTTGACAGCCCAGATCACCGTTCTCATATGTCTTACCCGGTCGATAGCGAATGTCCGCCATCTCATCCGGTGAACCTCCCAAGACTCGAGACATTTTTCCGTTATATCGTCGGGACCGGACCCATCGGTACGATCACACTCGCTTCCGGATCCTATTACACTGTGCATCAGGACTTTTTCAATGCCTGGCATCCAAGCGCTATGCAAATGCTGGTCACAAACTGCATTAATGCAGGGATCGATTGTGGCACAAATCCTTCCCTACCGCCTTTCTCGGCAAATATTGATGTCTCGATTGGAGGAGCAAATCAAGGCAGGTTTGAGCTTTCCTCGCTGGACAGCACACGAGCTAACTTTGCCGGTGTGGATAATGGCCCGGTGCGGGTGACCAGCACCTTGCCTATGGTAGCCTCAGAGCGGGTGGCGTATACACCGAATGGTGGCACCACCTGGACCAGCTACTCAGAGATGATGGGGCTGCCCTCGAATCAACTAGCTAATTCCTACACTTTCCCCTGGTACAACAATCTTGACCTCAATTCACAACTCAGGTTCGGAAACGTAGGCAGCGTGGGTACCAGCGTTACTGTAACGGTGGGAGGGGTCGTCCAGGGCAGTTATCCCCTTGCAGCGAATGCAAGCACTCGTGTCAGCTATGCTGGCCTGGATGATGGTCCGGTCAAGGTGACTTCCTCTGGCAATGTGCCTATCATCGCCTCCATGCGCGTGGCGTACACGCCCGACGGTGGCAACACCTGGACCAGCTTCTCTGAGATGATGGGTCTGCCCTCTCCCAAGCTGACCTCCAGCTACCTCTTCCCCTGGTACAACAATGCCACCCTCAATTCCCAGCTGCGCTTTGGCAACGTTGGCACAAGCAGCACCCAGGTCACGGTCACCATTGGTGGGCAGGTCCAAGGCACGTACCCCTTAGCTCCCAACCAGAGCCAGCGGGTCAGCTACGATGGGCTGGACGAGGGACCGGTCAAGATCACCAGCTCTGGCAATGTCCCCATCATTGCTTCTCTACGAGTGGCCTACCACGACGGCACTGCCTGGACAGATTTCTCTGAGATAATGGGGCTGCCCAGCTCCTCCCTCAGCACCCATTATTCCTTCCCTGTTTACAACAACGCGGACCTCAATACCCAATTACGCTTCGGCAACGTCGGCACAGAGACGACGACAGTATCCGTAAAAATCAATGGTATTTTAAAAGGCAGGTACACGCTGGCACCCAATGCCAGCCAGCGCGTGAGCTATACCGGGTTGAACTCCGGACCGGTGGTCATCCAGAGCAATGGGCAACTGATCATCGCTTCCGAGCGCGTGGCGTATTTCGATGGTAATGCCTGGACCAGTTTCGCCGAGATGATGGGTCTCCCGCAATCTCAACTCTCGACCACCTTCGTTTTCCCCTGGTACAACAATGCTACCCTTAACACCCAGCTTAGATTCGGGATACCGTAACAAATCAGATCGGCGGGAAAACCAGACACAAAGAAAATTGTGGAGGCATTTGACTAGCGGTAACTACACAAGTCAACAAGAATAGCCGTTTACTTTTTCCTTTTAAGGTTATATAAAACAGCATGGTCGCTGGCTTCTGGCGAGTCAGGCGAAATTTTGGTGAATACAGAAAATCTTGTACCATGAAATAAGCAACCCGCCCTATATGGCGGGTCTTTCTGTGCGTGATATCGAGGGGAATTTCCCTACCAGACGCATATTATCTTGAAAAATACCTATAATTATAGTGTGCCGCATAAGTAGGTAAACTGGAAATCGATTTTTACCTATGAATTTATTTATGCAGGCAGTAGATTAAACTCAATCATAGCTCTGGAAGGAAATCGTCTATGGAGTTGAACTGGATCACAATTCTCGGGATATTAACGTATCTCATTGGTATCTTGGCGTTGTTCATCATCCCTGCCAACCGCAAACCTGGGGAAGCGACCGCCTGGCTCTTATTGATCTTTCTGGCGCCAATTGTGGGAGCGTTTCTGTTTTTTCTGCTGGGTAGTCCGAAGCTTTCCAGGTGGCGCCGCGACCAGCAGCGCGCCATGAACGAGCGGATCAAAGAGTTTGCAGAGGAGGCTGAGCAAAACCCGCAGTTGAGTCTGATTGTCGATCCACCGTTGCCCTCTCGTTTCGAGCCGCACGTCGATCTCATTGCCCAACTGACCGGGATGCCTGCGATGGCTGGCAATACAGTCGAACTGTTGCCCGATTATGTTGGCACCATCGATCGGATTGTGCAGGATATCGATGCGGCCAAACGCTTCGTGCACCTTGAGTATTTCATGTTCGCTGACGACACGATCGGCGGGCGAGTGATCGAGGCATTGGTGCGGGCCCGGAAGCGCGGCGTCGTCTGCCGGGTGCTGATCGATCACCTCAGCAACCTTCTGCTTCAGGGTCCGGTGTTGAAGAAGCTGCGCGCCGCGGGAGTCGCTGTACACCGAACACTCCCCTTGAATCCCTTTGACAACCAGTGGAATCGTATTGACTTGCGTAACCACCGCAAAATTGTTATCGTGGATGGTAACGTCGGCTTTACCGGCTCCCATAACTTGATCGAGGACACCTATCACAAACGCAGCAATATCAGGAAAGGTATTCACTATATCGAGCTGGTCGTGCGCGTGACCGGACCGGTCGTCCGCGAGTTCAACGCAGCATTTATCACCGACTGGTACTCTGAGACCGAAGAGCTGCTTGATGAACGCACCGCGCCCGAAATGCGGGGCCGCATCCCGGTGACCGGCGACGTGTTGTGCCAGGTCTTGCCAAGCGGGCCGGGCTTCGAGCATAACAACAATCTGATGTTATTTGTGGCGCTGTTACATGCCGCGCGCCGGCGCATTACAATTGTCAATCCTTACGTCGTACCTGAGGAGACTCTCTTACTGGCGCTCACGTCTGCAGCCCAGCGTGGGGTGGAGGTAACTCTGATCGTTTCGGAGATCGGAGATCAATTTCTGGTGTACCATGCGCAGGGTTCCTATTATGAAGAGTTGTTGAAAGCCGGAGTGAAGATCTATCGTTACCAGGCCCCGGTGATCCTGCACTCGAAGTCAATCAGCATCGACGACGATATTGCAGTAATTGGCTCGAGCAATATGGATATTCGCTCTTTCGAACTTAACCTGGAGATCATGCTGGTCTGCTACGGCACTCAGGTAGTTGCCGATTTGCGGAATCTGGAAGCAGAGTACCTGCGCTGCTCTCGCCCATTAGATTTGGAAACCTGGCAAGCCCGTCCACTCCACACCAAACTTTTCGACAACCTGGCACGTCTGACTTCTGCATTACAATAGCTCCTATGCCAATGACCTTCCCTGCTCACCAAGGCTTGATTCTGCCTGTTGTGCGGCGATGGCCCAATTCCTTTGATGCACTTGCCTTATCCGTTGGTGCGGCTATGCCCGATATCACGGATTCGATCTTAGGCTTCCCGCTGAATGGATATTTCAAGCAATGGTATGGGCATTCCTTGCTGGGTATCTTCACGCTTGACATGGTCGGTGGTTTATTCATTACCTGGTTCATTGCCGTCTTCGTCAGACGTTTATTGAAACCTGTGTACCTGCCACAACGTCTTCAAGCATTTTTGGCCAAAGCGCCATCAGCCACTGATTCAGTGGATGCCAGACATACTCTTCTTCAAGGGCGAAAGAGATTCAACCTCTGGAGTTTCTCGTTATTCGTAGGGATTCTTTCGCACGTTGGGTTTGATGTAATATCCCATGATACGAACTTGTTGTTCTATCCCTGGGTTGAAAATGTGCATTTGTTTCCGGTATGGTGGTACCACATATGGCTTGAACTCCCTGCTCTATGGGCGTTTGGCCGACCCTACTCTGCAGGAGTATTCAGCATATCTTGGGGGATGTTGACTGTACTTGGGATCTTCCTGTTCCTTCGATTCTTAAGTCAGGAATATGAAAACAGAGTTTTGCCCGGTCTGCAGCCTCAACTCGATTTGCCGGTGGCCGGGTCTTCATTTCCGATGCTTGATCATTTGCTCTCTGAATCTGAGACAGCAGACGTAGGCCCTACCCCTGGGCCATCTGATTAGTCTATTGATTGGGTGCGCTTCAAAACTTTGAGGGTCTTTGAGACAAATTGGTGCGGTGTTGTTTCCTTCTCCGTTGGAGGGAACCCCGAACGGGGTCCTTCGGTTTGACTCGAACGGTCTCGCGGTGTACCACCAGTTCGCCCTCCGCGATCAGTAAATCAGGCTCTTGCATGGCGTACGTATCGAAGGCCCACCGGGAGTGAGCATTCATTTGTTTGACTTTATCCCGCCCGCGGATGGGTTCTGGATCACTAGCGAGATGGCACACATAATCTGGGGCAAATAACTCATTAATGATGTCCCAGTTTCCTTTGTCCCGCTCTTCGAGCCACAGGATAACGACCTCTTTATTTTGGTCACTGGACATAGCTCTTTCTCCTTTCTCTGAAATAATGTAACATCGGTAATTACATATGCGTAATAGTTACTTTACATTTATTACAAGATAAATATGATGGGGATATTCAACTATCTTTTCTTTTTTCCAGGACGGATTGTCTGCTAACGCCCAGGTACGGGCCACCAGTAGATCCCAGGGAAGCTCATCAATTGGCACTTGCATACCATGATAATAAACCCGGTCAAAGCGATTAATGAAATAGACCTGAGACGGACACCAAACATTGATTTCTGTCGCAAACACAGCACCGGTGAAAAAATCTCCATGTAAAAGGGCAGAACAATACGAATACGTCTCGTTCGTCCGTATGATGAGCAGTTCGCCCGGTTTTTTATTTAATCGAATCTCCTGCTCTGTGATGATTCGGTTAATCTCTGCGCCAACAGCTCGAGCTTCTTGTAATTCTGCATGCCGATTNTTAATTGTCAAAAGAGCAAACACACCGATACTTATGATGGAAAAAATAACGAGTGCTTTGCCGAATTGCCGGTTGACTCTCCAATTGAACTCTGAAAGTTTAAGGATCACTAAGTACAATACAGGAAGCGTTGCTGCAAGTGACAGGAGGTAATGCCCGCCTGGATGTTTCAATACGGCCAGCGTGATCATGCCACACTGGAGCAGCAGCGAAACATTCAATGCCCAAAGCGCATGATTTTCAGGAATGCGCGAAGCGTCCCGCTGCCGAAAGTTGAACAAAGAGATCAACGGGCTCACCAGCATCAGGAGGAATACCAATGGAGCCGTTGTAACCATATCATGCAGGTTACTCCATATAAGCGGGAGAGATGGTATTCCCTCTGGTCCAGTGCCATATCGCGATTGATGACCAAGGATGTTGTAGATAAACCCAAAGAAGTACGGCATTCTCTGAATCGATGGAAGGATGGATACCAGAAAACCTGCGGCACAGCAAAGCACGAGGACGCTCCCGGTGATCAGGCTTTTTTTCCACGGTATCCTTTGCATCCAGTCTGAAAGAAGAATGAAAATAAGAGTGGTCACCAACCAGGGTACGAAATTGATCATGATTGCGATCATGACACCTACTGCGAGTCCGAGTCCGGCAGCGAGTCGGTTGGAGATCCGGCCTTGGGCATCCTCCGCAACCGTGAACAGGAAAAGCAAATATCCAGCACCCAGTGGAAAATTAAACGAAGTATGCGACCAGACGATCAATGTTTTAAAAGAAAAAGGATGTAAACCATAAAATAACAGAGCCAGCGATAAAGCCAGGTACACATTTGGCTTCTGTAATGTGCGAAACACAGTTCGAAAAAAATAGATCGCACAAAGAATACTCAATAGAGTAATCAGGCCGTGTGCCACATTTAAGAAATAGTCAGGATTTTTCAGAGAGTAACGTATAAAATCTGCGTGGTCCGTGAAGAACACATGGATAGTGCCTACTATCATTGTTCCGATCATTTCAACTGGAGTGCCAGGGTGATCTGTATAAAAATAAGGTGCTCCTTTAAAAGGCGCTAAGGAGTTCAGGAAATAAGCCATTTGTGGATCGTAATCCCGGTAGTAGGATTCGGGCCCTTTTAAGATAAATGATAAATACAACCAAAAGCCCCCTAACAGAAATAGGATTCCTAGAACACCTATCGTTTTCTGTACATTAAATGAATGAACTTCACTGGTTGAGTTCATCACGAACTTTATGCTTTCAATTCAGATTGTGGAAAGGTAGTATAGCTTGAGCTGATGCACTCTAACCCGACGGCGCTACGCCATCCAGGCTGCACCGGACCATCGATGTAGACGATATCATTATAAGTTGGGTGCAATATAGCGCTTTATGGCTGTGTCAGGAGAATTGGCTTGGTTTGGAGAGAGCGGTGTAATGCCAAGAATCCCAGCACAGCGATCATTCCAATAATGCCACACGCATACCAAAGCCAATTTGGGTCATAATTGTCGAGCACAAGTCCTGCCAGATAGGGCCCTACTGCAAAAGAAATCCCCCAGGAATTGCTATACACAAAACTATAGCGGCCGCGCATTTCCTCCGGCGCGAACCTTGCCACGACAGCCTGGGCAGTTGGGATCGTGACCATTTCACCCACGGTCAGGATCGCCATGGCAACCACAAATAATAAGAATGTGCTCACAACCCCGTAGAGAAACAGTCCAACGGCAACAAACAAAGAGCCGACCGCCATCATCAGCATCGGAGGATTCTTTTCAGTCTGTCGCGTGATCGAGAATTGGAAAAGGACAACCATGATCGCGTTAATGCTTATAATCCATCCATAACCAGATTCGGGTAAACCGTGCTGGTCCCGCAAATAGACTCCNAGGGTGGTATTCATGTTCATGTATACGAACCATACCAGCAGGCAGACAGACGTGAATGCCATGAACTTTCCATCCCGCAATACCTGTAGATAGCCTTTGAAGCTTTGGGCTGTGGATTCCTGTTCTGTTCCCTCAGGAGAAGTTGGTTTTGTTTCGGGGATCATCAATAAAACCATCAACGCCACAATTGCGCTGACAATGGCGTCGATAACAAAAAGAGCCAGATACGAACGCGCCGCGATAAAACCACCGATGATCGGACCAATCACAACCGCCAGGTTGAACGCTACCCGCCGGATGCCAAAGCCACTGGTGCGTTTCTCGGGAGGCAGCACATCCATGAACACAGCCTCATAGGCAGGACCACCGACGTCGGTAAAGATGCCTGAGACAAACGCTACAAGCAGAAAGAACTGGAATTCATTGACAAACCCCATTAACAGGGTGCTGAACGAAGTGGCGATCAGGCTGAAAATGATAATGCTCTTTCGCCCAAAGCGATCGGTCAAGGCCCCGCCTGGAAAGGCACCAATGAAACTNGAGATGAAAAAGATAGCGAATAAGCCTCCCACTTGAGTCATACCAACATCGAACTTTTTCGTGATGTATAAGGCAAAAAATGGGAATAGGAGTGACCCGCCCAGTCGGTCAACAAAGTTAACGGCAATCATCATCCAAAAGGTACGCGGATATTCACGATAGATCTGTAAAACGCGGTTCATAAAACCTCCATCAATCTGGAAAAACCAGATCCCTATTACCGTAAGCAATTCACTTCTATACTTTTGAGCTTGGATCTATTATAAAGGGAAGTGGTCATAGGTACAATCGCCGGGTGGTTATTTGAGGAGTATCAGGAGGAGATATTAAGATTCTTTTTTTTTCCCTTGGCTGTATAATTGGAGAAACAAGGAGGAGTTATGCTAACTGATCTTCAACTTGATGATAAGGCTCCCTGGAAACAGCGGTTTCGCGCACCTGTTGTCGTATGGACCCAAATTGCACCTGCTAACCGAGCACGTGGCATAGCTGTCACCAATCGCTCTGGCAAAAACCAACTCTATGCCTGGGATGTGCCAACCGGCGAATTGCGACAACTCACCGACCGGCAGGCCGGAATCATGTTTGGCGTGTTGTCTGGCGATGGTCGCTATGTGTACTATCTCGACGATGTAGAAGGCAATGAAATTGGCCATTTTGTCCGTGTCCCTTTTGAGAGCGGAGAGGCCCAGGACATCACACCCGATTTTCCTCCTTATTCGTCAATGGATTTTTCATCCAGTGGGTCGGGGAGTCATTTCGGTTTCATGGCGGCCGACGATGAGGGTTTTCGCATCTCTAGCCTGAAGACTCCAGTCAATGGTGACATCGACACTCCCCATCAGTTATTTCAAAGCACGAAGCTAACTTTTGGTCCCTACTATTCCTATTTCGGTGAGATCGCTGTGATTGCCAGCACGGAACACACCAATGTGCAACATTTCAACCTGCTGGCGTTTGACACAGCCACGGGCGCGCAAATCGCCGAACTGTGGGATGGGGAAGGTACAAGTCTGGAACCTTTGTTGTTCTCGCCTGCAGTAGGCGACTTACGGTTAGTCGGGACGACGAATCGCAGTGGAGTCAAACGCCCTCTCATCTGGAATCCGCATACCAACGAACGCATCGATCTCGATTTTCCAGATCTCCAAGGAGATGTCGTCCCGCTGGATTGGTCACCGAATGGGAAGCGCCTACTTCTCTGCCAGTTTACCCAGGCTGTCCAGCAACTCTATGTGTGCGAATTAACTGATCAGACACTTACGAAGTTAGACCACCCAAGCGGTACATTTGGACTCTTTGCCGTTGCAGGAACTTATTTTGGGACAGAAGGCGAAATCTTTGCTCAATGGCAAGCTGCTGCTCACCCTTCGCAACTTATTGGACTTGATGCGCAGACGGGCAAGCAAACCCGTATCGTGTTGACGGCCGGCGATGTGCCGCCAGGTCATTCATGGAAATCCATTACCTTCCCGTCTTCAGATGGACAAATGATTCAGGGCTGGCTGGGCCTGCCTGATGGCCAAGGCCCCTTTCCGACGATCTTACACACTCACGGGGGGCCGACCTCGGTTATGACTGAGAGATGGATGCCAGAGAGCCAGGCCTGGATCGATCATGGTTTTGCCTTCCTGACGATTAATTATCACGGCTCGATTACGTTCGGTCGTGATTTTGAGGAGAAGCTTTGGGGCAATGTAGGATATTGGGAGATGGAAGACTTGGCTGCTGCACACAAGTGGTTAGTCAATGAAGGCATATCTCAATCAGATGGGATTTTTCTCACCGGGTTATCCTACGGTGGATACATCACTCTGATGGGACTAGGGAAATTGCCTGACTTATGGGCAGGAGGCATGGCAGGGATTGCCATCTCTGATTGGGCTATGCAGTATGAAGATCTCGCTGAAACTCTCAGGGGCTATGACGTTGCACTCTTCGGCGGAACACCGGAAGAGAAACCGGAGCAATACCGAATCAGTTCTCCTATTACGTACGCCGAAAACGTCAAAGCTCCCGTTTTGATCATTCAAGGCCGTAATGACACACGCACGCCGGCCCGCCCTATTGAAGTCTATGAACAAAAGCTAAAGGATTTGGGTAAGTCTGTTGAAGTGCATTGGTTTGATGCCGGACACTGGGGTGCAGGAGTCGAGCAGGATATCCGGCATCTTGAAATCATGCTGCGATTTGCATATCGTGTACTGGGCTAGTAAGGTGTTTTCAGAACGATGCAGCTGCAGCAGTTGACTGGAGTGCCAAATTCTCTATAGGGAAAACTGCCTTCAACGAAGGTATAGCTCCGAGACGTTTGGGGACGATGAGATGGTTGATTATCTTGTGAGCATTATGTATAAATAGAACCTTGAATCACCTGCGCAAGTTCAAACGGAGATGATCTGTATGCCAGATGAAACAAATGAAATTGTGCTCGTCGTAAACGAAAAACGCCACACCGTTCAGGCTGCACCGGATACACCCCTTCTCTATATCCTTCGCAATGAGTTGGGATTAATGGGTCCACACTTCGGTTGCGGTGAGGAGCAATGCGGTGCCTGTATGGTATTCGTTGGTAATCAGGCAAGGCCATCCTGCAAATTGACCATCTCAGCAATTGGACGGGCGCGTATTACCACACTGGAGGGATTGATGGCGGAGGATGAGCTTCACCCGGTTCAACGTGCATTTCTCGAAGAACAGGCGTCGCAATGCGGTTACTGTCTCAACGGAATGATCATCACGACAGCTGCATTATTATGGAAGACGCCGCATCCCAGCGATAGACAGATCCGAGAAGCACTGGATGGAAATCTTTGTCGCTGCGGCGCGCATTTACGGATCCTACGAGCGGTGAAGCGCGCAGAAAGATTGTTATCTGAAGTGGAGGGCCGATGACGGATAACAAGCAAAATTCTGGAAGAGCCGGGTCAGGTCGACGCGAGGCCGCCTGGGGTGAAGTGTCTGATTGGCTGGATGACTGGATTGCGATCGAACTGGACGGGACGGTTACCGCCTTTAGTGGGAAAGTCGAATTGGGAACCGGTGTTCGTACTGCGCTGGCGCAGATCGTGGCGGAGGAATTGGATGTGCCTTTTGAACGAGTGCACATGGTAATGGGGGATACGGATCGCACGCCGAACGAGGGCTACACGGCCGGAAGCATGACAATCAGCGGAAGTGGGACAGCACTGCGTCGCGCATCTGCCGAAGCGCGGCATGCGATGCTTCAAATGGCGGCAGAACGGTTGGATGCGAACGTAAATGAATTGTCCATCCGTGATGGATTGATCATTGTCGCGCGTGACCCTGAGCGTTCGGTGACGTACGAAGAGCTGATGGGCGGAAAGGCCTTTGAGCTTCAGGTGACGGATCAGGCTCCACTAAAATCGCCGGATACCTATCGGATTGTTGGCACATCCACCCCGCGCGCGGATCTACCTCCCAAGGTAACAGGCCGCCCAAGCTTCATCCAGGACTTGCAAATTCCAGGAATGGTACACGCACGTCTGGTCCGCCCACC
>JGI25406J46586_10001227_pt1 | contig 12069 bp, 12 predicted proteins | sample TabmetS4T2R2_FD_46586 | JGI IMG/M metagenome (IMG submission 46586) | reverse complement strand
GACTATAGTTTTTGTGGATTTTGGATTCAGTAAAGCTGCTATACTCCAAAGGTGGAGAACTGGCAGTATTTTGCAGATTCCAGATTTGCCTTGGGATTTAGGTATCCTCAAAGGACGCCGAATAGTCATATTGTGGAAATGATGGAACGCCAGGAAGCTGAGGCGACCCGCGTCCATTTCACATCGAAAAATAGTCACGAAATATATTGATCTATCACCTCCAATCGAATATCAACACCACAAAGAGAGTCTTGAAAAAAGATTTGATCCGTTTAGTATTTCAGACCTCAAGGAAATTCGCTGGATGGCTCAGCCAGCCTATGAGTATTCATTCAAGTGGAAGCATGGCGCACGTATTGTGAGACTTATCGAAATAGAGAACGCCACTTATCGCATTTTGTATGATCCAAGCTCACCTTTGAATGCACGAATACTTTCGACACTACGATGGACAGCCTGAACTATATCTTTCAATCACTTGGATAATTCATCGAAATTTTCCCCACAAGCCGTAACCTTCATTCCGCCGCTTCTCGCGTCGCTCATGTTGTTCGTGGATTTGCTCCACATGATCAGCTTTCTCTTCGATTGCGGCTTCCAACCATAACCGTCCCTTCTCTGCGGTGCCATGACTTCCCGCTCCATAGGCGCCTGTTTTTGTGTCGTCGTCCCAGGGTGGATTCGCGACTAGTGAGCCACCTTCGATCCAATCCATGTAATAATCGGGCGTGGCAACGAAATCAGTTTCATCTACTACGCGTTCCATATGACAAAGATCTGGACGTAGATGAAGGACATAGGATGTCTCAAGTTCCCCGGCGTGACCCATACCACCAATTTGCGAGGTCCTAAATTTTGGAATGACTTCGGAGCCAATTCTTCCTGAGGTGTGAAGCCAGGTCGTCGCACAAAAGATTCGTCGATGTCGTTCGCCCGCGTACTTCACGATATTAACTAAAAACGACACGTTGCCGCCATGTCCACTCATCAGATAGAAGCGGTTGAATCCGCGTTGAACAAGCACATCGATCACTGACAGCCAGAAATCTTCGAAAGCGCGCCCGCCTGCATTCATGGTTCCAGCAAACGAGGCGCGATGCGTACTGACTCCATAAGGCATGAGCGGCATTGCATGACTGCGCGTAGGCACATTAGAAGCTGTGCCCTGTGCAATTGCATTGATGATGATGTTATCTGTAGAGAGGGGGAGATGATAACCATGTTGTTCTGTATGGCCGATTGGAAATAGAATCACTTTATCCCGTTCTGAGTCTGAGGGTATGAAAGGAGCATTTCTTATATGTGTTGGATGTGGGAGACGGAGGAAAAAGGAGGATCGATTCAGAATGAATGATGATTGAGGATCAATTCCAGAAGGCGCGAGGCAATAGACGCGCGAGAAACCATCATCTCTTAAACTATCCAGCAAGTTTGAAACATATTGAACGAAGATGGGTTCAGGGATCTCGAGTCCGCTGCCGCGCCAACCAAATGGGAAGGGTGGCAGGAGTCCGATTCGGGGTGGCCTACTTAATTGGCTGGCAAGCAGGGTGAGGTCATAGCCTGAACCAAGGGGAAGCACGAGCGGCGTATCACGCGGCAAAGCTGTTACTGCATCCCAAGTCAGATCATCGTAATTAAAGTATGTAGACATTGAAAACCTCCACAAGTGCATGGTTTGCGCATAGCCAATATAACACTACGGTCTTTTTACCTTACTCTTTCAACTTTAAACAAACCAAGGTCCGCGTTATCATATCGAAACTACAGTAAAATGAGACAATTGTACATGACTGATGTTTCAGTAGGTACGTTTGTCAAAAGACAAGAATGCATGTGTTAGTTTCTGCATCGCGGCTAGTATGTATAGTCCTGAGGCAGTTTTTGATTTAGCAGAAATGGAGGAGCAATGGGTGCGTATTTCCTTGTTGGCATTCCGCTCACGATCACGATTTTGCGTGAAGGAACCGGGCTTCGCCAGGTATAAATGGATATTACCAGTCTGCAGAACCCGCGTGTCAAGTATATCGTCAGGCTTCGCGACGACAAACGTCAACGTCAGAACGATGGGTTGATGATTGTCGAAGGATACGACGAGATCCAGCTCGCGCTTTCTGCCGGACATAAACCCCAGACGCTGCTCTCTGCGCCCGAACTTACCTCCCGTCAAATTGATACAGTCAACGCCGAGTCAATTACCGTTAACCGCGCGGTATTCGAGAAGCTATCCTATCGAGAAAATCCCGATGGCTGGCTGGCAGTTTTTCCAATTCCCAGGGCTTCTCTCGATGATTTGAAGCTGAGTTCATCGCCATTTATTGTAGTGGCTGAATCGATAGAAAAGCCAGGTAATTTAGGCGCCATTCTCCGCACCGCGGACGCGGCTCACGTGGATGCTGTCATTGTCTGCGACCCGCGCGTAGATGCCTATAGTCCGAATGTGGTGCGGGCTTCGCGCGGGACGATTTTTACCGTTCCGGTGATCGAGACGAATAGTGCTCAAGCAGTGGTCTTTTTACAGCGGAATGGCATTCGCATTCTGGCTGCAACCCCATCTGCTAAAGAAGAGTACACGCATCAGGATTTGCGCGGCCCGCTTGCAGTCGCGGTGGGAACCGAAGATGAGGGATTGAGTGATTTCTGGTTGAGTCAGGCGGATATAAGCGTGAAAATCCCAATGATGGGAAAAGTGAATTCGTTGAATGTTTCAGTCTCTACCGCGTTGATCGTTTATGAAGCGTTGAGGCAGAGGTCTTTGCGCTAGCGCGAAGAATTTTCCAACGCAAATTCGATTGCTTCTTCCAGTTTCANCGCTNNNCCCTTTTTCCATGCCTCCTCAAAAGGTACATCCCCGATCTGCTCGCGCGCTTTTGGAATCAGCGAAATGTAAACATCCTCGCGAGACGGATCAAGAGGGACATTCATTGATTCACGCAAGTGACTTCCCGCGCCCCATAATATCGCAGCGCGTNCCGGCTCGTCCAGCGCGGCATTCACCTGTGCCAGTCCCTCGAATGAGTACGCCATACCTAATTTATCCATNACNTCNACTTTNTGTTTTAAGCTNTNCANNTGAAAATNGAGCGCGTTTGCGANATTTTTTTTGAGATATGCAACTCCCGCCAGNCCTTCCAAACCCCAAGCAATGTGGGTTATATCNTCTTCCTCTCGAAAGATACTTAAGCCTTGCTCCCATAATTCGCTGGCAGTATCNAAGTCTCTAATTAGCTCATAGCTTTCTGCAAGGTTGNACATGCAGACGCCCATTGCCCGTTTTTCTCCACTTTGTTCGGCAAACTGGAGACCTTCAGTGAAATACTGGATGGATTGTTNGTTATCCCCTTGATCGCGAGCCGATAAACCCAGGTCTCCCAGCGCCCAGGAAGCGCGATTTACATCGCCGATCTCTTTTGCCATTTCGAGCGCGCGATGGAGAAGCAGGTCTGCTTTCTTGAAGTTACCACCGCCGCGCGCAAACCAGCCGGCCTTCTGAAGCAGGAGAGCGTGCAAAGGAGAGGGGGGCATTTCAATTGCAAGAAATTTATCCATCCATTCACGACCTTCAATTGTGAAACCGCGAAACCAGTAGAAATCAAGAATCGATAGAACCATCCTGATCATTTTTTCAACCTGCTCAGGATTGTGTTTTGCTTCTGCCTTATTAAATGACCAGTCTAAGGCCGCGCGGATATTCTCGTGCTCAGCCTCCAGACGATCCAGCCAAATCCCCTTTTCATTTCCATAGAGTTTCGCTTGCTGGCTTAAATCATAAAAGTATTCAAAGTGTTGCTCGCGTATTTGTTCTGTTTCCTGCACAGTTTCGAGCTTATCGAAGGCGTATTCATGAAGTGTTTCGAGTATCGTGTAACGAGCTTCCTCTCCGGGCAACCGTTGGACGTTGATGAATGATTTATCCACGAGGCGTGCTAATAGTTCAAGGGTTGGGGAATTTGATTTCGTGTCAGCCACGACTGCATTTGCCGCGTCAAGAGTCCAACCTCCCGCAAAAACTGAAAGACGGCGAAAGAGCATACGCTCCTCATCAGAAAGTAGATCATAGCTCCAATCGATCATGGCACGCAAAGTTTGATGACGAGGTAAGGTCCTTCCACCCCCAGTCAGTAATTTGAAGCGGTCTTTCAATTGGGACTCGATTTGCTGGATGCGCAACAAGCTAACTCGCGCCGCGGCAAGTTCGATTGCCAGAGGTATCCCATCCAAACGGCGACAGATCTCGGCAACATGCTGTGCATTCTCCTTTGTTAACTCAAACCCAGGTTGTACATTCCTGGCACGTTCAATGAACAATCGTACCGAATCGAACTCTGAAATCTCCTGCATATCGAGGATNGTATCNGCAGGNGGAGTTGGNAGNGGCATCACATGAAATTGNTTTTCGCCCNGGATATTNAGAACCTCGCGTGTTGTTGCAATGATTTGCAATTGCGGGCAGGCNCGTAATAAGGATTCGATCAGTTTCGCAATACCCGTCAGTATCTGTTCACAGTTATCGAACACGACAAGAGATTTTTTAGGGCGCAGAAAATCGATAAGGCTTTGCACCGTTTCTTGCNCATGTGATTCTGGAATCCCCAAAATGGACGCAGTTATGCTGGGGAGTAGCTTGGGGTCCGTAATCGAAGTAAGATCGATGAACCATGCCCCATGTGGATAATTTGGCACGATATGTTCAGCCACTTGCAGCACAAGGCGTGTCTTGCCGCATCCGCCTGCACCCACGAGGGTGAGCAGCCTAACTTCCTCCTGTCTTTCAAGGAGTCGTTTGATCTTTTCAATCTCGGTTTCGCGTCCAATGAAACTCGTTAATTGCAGTGGCAGATTACTAGGGATCTCGATCGTTTCTACGGTTTCTGCTACCTCTTCCGAAACCGATTGCGTAACAGTAAATTTGCCACCCGAAGGCAAGTTTTCCCCGCGTGCCATTGCGGCCAATTCTAATAAGCGTGAAGCGGCCTCCGGCTCTGCCTCTAAACCTAAAGCAGGGATAAATAGAGCTGCCAGCGTCGCAAGATCTGGCAAACGCCGATTTTTTTCAAGGCGACTGAGATGTGCCTCGCTATAGCCAACAGCGATCGCAAGCTCGCGTTGAGTCAGTTGAGCGCGCCGGCGTAGATATTTCAACAGATCGCCAAACGTGTCCAGGGTCAATGAGGAGGTATGAAATCCTTTGTCAGGCATAAGCGGAAAGGCTTAACTCAGATTTTCAGCAGTATATACCACCGACAACCCCGGCTGACAAGAAAAGTCAGGTATGACAACCCCTTGCTCAATATACTGTGGATCATATAAATCGAGTCAACTATGTATCACATTGTCAAACGCATTGTCCGAACTATCAAGACCGTTACGTGGTCCATTCGCTGGGAAAGTGATGCTATGGGAGAGCGGACTATCGAAGAACAAGTCAGCTGGCCAACGGGTTCTACTATTACGGAGGAGGAAGTAATCGAAATAAAAAAATTACCTAAAAAAAGAAATCAAAAAACTAATTCAATTCAAGATCAAGGAGTAAAAACATGAACACTAAACGTATGAGCATTGTATTGGTCTTCGTCGCCGTGATTGCTGTACTAGTTACCAGCGCGTATTCTGCAAANGCAGACGATGACGGCCACCGCAAAATCGTCGGTACCTGGGTCTGTGATGTTGCTGGAGAACCGCCATTTCGCGCCCTACAAACTTTCCACGCGGATGGAACGTTTACTGAAACTTCCAGTTTGCTGGGTCAGGGTCAGGAAGGTCCNGCGCATGGTGTGTGGACTCGTGATAACGGTCAGTACCGCTTGACCTTTCAGTTGTTCGCCTTCGATCCCGCGACTGGTGAGAGCACAGGCATGATCCGAGTCCGTGTGAGTTTGCGANTGGATGGCCCAGATCGTATTATTGGCACGTTCGCGGTTGCAGANTTCATCGATCTGGATGGCAACATTACCGAGCTGGGTGGTGGACCCGATCCTTATACCTGCACGCGCCTGAAGGTTTTGCCCGCACAATAGCCAAGTGCGAACTGCGCAATCGCTCGTTGCTGCCCAATGTGCCACGGCGAGCGATTGCACCAACTTTCAAAATCAAACTTTTCGTAAGGAGAAATTTTATGAACGCAAAACATATGCTTTTCATTTTATTCATTGCGCTTTGCGTGATGCAATTCCTGGCAGCATGTGGAAGTCCAGCCACTCCAATTATTGAAACGACGTCTGCACCCACATCTGCACCCGCTCCTACGGTGACACNCGAGCCAGCTGATCCCGCNGACGTTGTGCAGGCATTTTGGGATNCGATGGCGGTCAGCGATATGGATGCAGCGATGGCCTTCGTCGCCCTGCCTGTAGANGAATCCAATGGACGAAAGAAACGGATAGGTTGAAATGTGAGAANTTTGGAAGATTGCTGACGATTACCAAAGAGGGAATTTTGTTGGGCTAAAGCTCATCTATTAGAATCCTTAAGCCATTTTGNGAGAAGATGCTCCAGTTTCGTGAGCGTTACAGGCTTGTGCATGAAATCGTCCATGCCGGCATCGAGGCATTGTTCCTGGATACCCTCTGTCTCATTNGCNGTGAGTGCGACAATAAGAATATGGCCATTTGTGTGGTTTTCATGTTGACGGATCAACTGTGTAGCTGTTATCCCATCCATNACAGGCATTTGTAAATCCATCAAGACCATCGAGAAGGCATCTGGATTTGCCTGGACNAATTCAAGCGCCTCCTTACCGTTTATAGCATACTGCGTTGCAAGCCCGAATTGACGTAGCTGCAGGGCAAATAATTCGCGGTTTGTAGCAATATCTTCGACGATCAACACTGGCTTCTTGTCTGAGTAATTCTCATTCATCATGTGCTTGAGTTTGCCTCCNTTGAGCTGAAAATCAAGGGGAAGATGAAGCTAATTCCATTTCCGGGAACAATAGCGCGTTGAACAGCGTATATTGAGTATATCATCAAGATANGCGACGAACCTGTTGCCGTATGGATGGTTCAGCTCTCTTTTATTCTGTACCCTTTTGTAAGCTTCCCCACGTAACATTTTACAAACNCTACGTCATGTCTACAGAAAGGCATCGAAGNTATTCATGCCGCAGTTATTCGATTATGGAGTATAAAATGATCACAGTTCTAAAGTTTNTCGTCGGTGCAGTGCTTGGGAGTTTGGCCTGGCTGGTCACAGGATATACAGTCGAGTATTTTAGACCGTATAAGCCAGCCAAAGTNAAAGCGCGAAAAGACTGAGACTAACCAAAATTGAAGCAAAAAAATTAGCCGGCCCTNATACAAGGTCGGCTAATTTTGTAAATTTAGTTTCCTTTCCACTCATAGTCATANACCGTGGTCAGGTGCTTAAAGCCGTGTTTTGACACAATANGCTTGCTCATCGACCCGGCCTCAACAACCGCAAATCGATATCCGCGCTCACGGATCTCCCGGAGGCGAGTTGACAACAGGCTGGTATACAATCCCTGCTTGCGATACTCTGCAATAGTTGACCCAGCGAATAGCGTGGCGAAATGCCCGTAGGGGAAATATGTCCACGCTACAGAAGCAGGTTGATCATCCACATAGGCAGCATAAACACTCAAATAACCGGGGACGTTAAGATGCAACCCAAGCCGGTCATTGACCCAGGTGTTATGACCGCCATAGACATTATCCAGAACATAGATAATGTCCTTGAGTCCATCCAGGGTGGTGATACGACGAATGTCAGCGTTCACAGGCTCAAACAAATGGCGGGCAGCGGTCTTTAGATCAAGCACCATCACGTCAGCAGGATCGTCATCTCTTGCAAAGTCGCGCGCAATGAGTTTCTCTCCCAAGCTTGGGAGAAGATCGTGATCATAGACTTTCCATGTGAACGGCTGATTCATCGGAACAAAATATTCCAACTGTTGGTCGATCACGCGCTCGAGCTCTAGTTCATTTGCAAATGTAAACCCGACAAAATTCACGCCCGGCGCACTGCGGACAAAGCGTACTACATCTCTGGTGATTTCCTTGCGTGCTTCGGGGTACATCATCCGCAGACGCAACTCTTTGTCGTATCGTATTAATAAGTTATTTCTACTCATTCTATTAACCTTTCTACCCCACCCGTCACTCCGTGACACCCTCCCCATCCCGCGCCTCGCGGGATGGGGAGGGCAGGGAGGGGTCTAATCCGCTGCCATAGCTTCTGGTTCAATTTCCTTCTCTTTATCTTCGATTCCTACTGCTTCTACCAAACCATATTGTGTTTCTAACTCGTGACGGAATTGCTGTGTGTAGAGGCGGTAGTAATGTCCACCGAGGCGCAGTAGCTCAGCGTGTGTGCCTTGCTCGGCGATCTTTCCATTTTCGATCACGATAATTCTGTTGGCACGCCGAATGGTGGACAGACGATGCGCAATGACAAACGATGTCCTTCCTTTCATCAGGGCTTCCATGCCTCTTTGGATAAGTGCTTCGGTCAATGTATCAACCGATGAAGTGGCTTCATCCATGATGAACAGCTCCGGGCGAGCCAGTACCGCGCGTGCGAGACTGATCAACTGTTTCTGTCCAACCGACAGCAAATTGCCGCCTTCACCCACGTTCTGGTCGTAACCGTTCTCGAGTGTGACGATAAAGTCATGCGCGCCGGCAATCTTTGCGGCATCCATGATCTCTTCGTCAGTGGCAGTCAGTCGTCCATAGCAGATGTTGTCGCGCACACTGCCCGAGAAGAGGTGGGGTGTCTGAAGTACGATCCCGATGCGTCTGTGGATGGACGCGAGTTTGTAGTCCGTGTAATCGCGGCCGTTGATACAGATCATCCCTTCGCGTGGTTCATAGAACCGGCATAACAGATTCACGATCGTGGATTTGCCGCCGCCTGTCGGCCCGACCAGAGCGATCATCTCACCCGGTTCGACCTTCAGCGAAAAATCGGTGAGGACAGGCTTACGGTCTTCGTAATAGAAATCCACATGATCGAATTCGATCTCACCCATGAGTGTTTCCGCTTCGATGGCATCGTCCTTATCATGGACCTCGGGCGGGGTATCCGCCAACTTGAAGATTCTCTCTGCTGATGCAATGGAATGCTGCATCTCTGCATAGACGCGCGCCAGATCTTGCACCGGCCACATCATGAACGTAAGATACGAGACGAAGGCTTGAATACCGCCGATGGTCATCAGTCCCAGCTGGACCTGTGTACCACCGTAGCCAATGATGAGACCCAATGCGATCGCGGCGATGATCTGTACGGTGGGGAGGAACAGTGCNGANANCCAAGCNGCGCGATAGGCTGAGCGATACATGGTACCAGTTAGCTGCTGAAACTCTTTCGTATTTTCATCTTCGCGCATCAACGCCTTGACCACGCGCACACCCTGAAAGTTCTCGTTGAACGCGCCTGTNATCTTTGAGTTCGTGCGTCGTGCAGTGCGNTATTCGACGAGGATTCGCTTGCGGAACTGCACGGCGATGTAGACCATGACAGGGATGACCGTAAAGACGATTAGCGCCAGTTTCCAATTGATCAAGGCCATAAACGTCACTGATGTGATGATGTTCATCGCGGCCCAGGTGGTGTCGACTACGCCCCAGGTAAGCAGGTCAGCGACCCGACCTGTATCGGATGTCACTCGTGCAATCAAACGTCCCACAGCATTCTGAGCATAATAAGAAAGAGAGAGCTCCTGCAAGTGATTGAAGAGCATCTGCCGTAGATCATATTGCACGCGCTCACCAAGGACACCCGCCAAGTAAACGAACGAGAACACGGTCGCGGCTTGAAAGAGGATGATCGAGCCGTAGATCCATGCAATGCGCGTCAGCGCGGCGCTGTCTTCGAGTACGATGCCTTTGTCCACAATATCCTTGTTCAGAAATGTGAAGTAGGCATCGGTGGATGATGTCAGCGCGATGGTGATGAAAAAACCGACAACCCATTTCCAATGCGGTCTGAGCAGGCTTACGATCCGCTTGAATACTGGCGCAGTTAATTGTGATGTATATTCTTCTTCTTCGAGTTCAATCAATTCGTCGCTCATTCTTGTTCTCCATAACATAAGGTGGTCGAGTAGTGGCGGTGATTGTTCCGCCACGTATCGAGACCACGCAACTTCATTTCATCAAACCTGTCGTGCACGGGTTAGTTGTTGGTTTCGATAGGGTCGAGAAAAGCACTCGACCTACTCAACCAACGAAGTCTAATTCGCTCTTGCAATTTCCAATTCCAGTTCTTCATCGATCTTTGTCTGGATGTCGTAAATTCTCCGGTACATACCATCCATTTGAGACACGAGTTCTTCATGCGTTCCCATTTGAATGATCTCGCCTTTATCCAGCACCAGGATCAAATCTGCAATCATCACGGACTGGATACGATGAGCGATGATGAACGTGGTTCTGTTCTCCATGAGCTCGTTTAGCGCATCGCGGATCGCTGCTTCTGTTTCCGTATCCACGGATGATGTTGAGTCATCGAGGATCAAGATTCGCGGATTCTTCAGCAAAGTCCGTGCGATGGTCACACGTTGTTTTTGCCCACCGGAGAGAGTCACACCTTTCTCACCGACCAACGTGTTATAGCCATCCGGGAAGGCAAGAATGACATCATGGATTGCTGCGGCTCTTGCGGCGCGCTCCACTTCCTCCTGTGAAACATCTCGACCAACACCATAAGTGATGTTCTCGCGGATCGAGCGGCTGAATAGGAACGGCTCCTGCTCTACAATGCCGATCTGCTTTCGCAAGTACGAACGCGAGTAATCCTTCAACTCGACGCCATCCAATAGGATTCGTCCACTGTTGTACTCATGAAATCGTGGCAGGAGATTCACGAGAGATGACTTGCCCGATCCTGTCGAGCCCAGCAAAGCAATCGCCTGCCCGGGCTTCACGTGGAATGAAATATTCATCAAGGCATTGGACGTGCCGTCTGAATACATAAACGAAACATCTTCAAAAATTATCTCGCCTCGCACGGGACCTGTGGGCTGGACCTTGCCATCGAACAGCGGCTCACGTGTTTGCTTAACCACTTCCATCAGGCGGCCGTATGAGACCAGACCTGTTGAGGCCGAGACGATGATTCGCCCCAGATTACGGATTGGCCAGATCAGCCAGACAACGAGACCAACGTAAGCCAGGTACATACCGACTGTGATCTCTCCATTGATCGCCATCCGAGCAGCATACACAAACCCGAACAACATTTGGAAACCAAGCACAATATCCGAAAGCGGCCAAAACATCGAGTGCATGAAGAGCAGTATTTTGCCTTTTAGGAATTTTGCCCAATTGTCTTTTTCGAACTTGCTCTTTTCATAATCCTGCCGGGCAAAGGCCTTGACCACACGTACACCCGTCAGATTCTCCTGAAGTGTAGTGGATAGCACTGCTTCTTGTGCTTGATATTCCTCATAGGCTTTCGTTACTTTCTTGAAGAACCACAGTGACACGATCAAGATGAACGGGATCACAACCACCGAAACCAATCCCAGCTTGACATTCAAGTTTAGGATTGCCACGAAGTTGATGACGAACAGCAGGATGATGCGTCCCATACCGATCCCTTGTTCGCTGAAGAAGCGGCGCAAGGCATCCACATCTGAAGTGACGCGTTCGATCAAGTCACCGGTCGGTGTGGTAGCGTGATATGAAAAACTCAGTCGCTGGATGTGGTCAAAGAGGAAGTCGCGCAAGCGGCGCGTAATTCCCTCGGCCGTGTAAGCGGCCAGGCGTCCAGAAAGGAACGCAAATCCGCCTTCAAAAAGCGCCAGTCCTATGAATGCCACAGCGATCCAGATGAAGGTCTGTGTGAGGCTGTTGCCAATATATTTGCCCTGTGTTAGCACATCATCCGCAAAGTAACGCAAAAGCATATAGGTGAACGTCTTGGCAAGCGCAGAGACAGCCAGCGCGGCCGTTGCAGCGATATAGGGCACGCGATAATCCACCATCATCTTCCAGAGCCCTTTAAGGCGGTTCTCGTCGATGGCTTTGCGGAAGTCAAATGTAAGTGCGGGCTCGTACGTTGGTTGTACTGTAGTCATGGTCGCATTCTCCGAAAATTGTGTAG
>JGI25406J46586_10001224_pt1 | contig 12074 bp, 11 predicted proteins | sample TabmetS4T2R2_FD_46586 | JGI IMG/M metagenome (IMG submission 46586) | reverse complement strand
CAAGGAGCCGGGGTTTGAGCAGACCGTGCTCATCGCGCTAACGGGTTACGGGCAGGACGAAGACCGGCAGAAGTCGAAGGAGGCCGGCTTCGACCACCATCTGACCAAACCGGTTGAACCGGAAGCGCTGTCATCACTAATCAACTCACACTGCTGATAGACACACGGCCTGGACGTCGTGCGCTATTCCTGATTGGATAGGATCTGGGAAGAGGGGACAATCTCTCTCCTTCGAACAGTCACTTCTGCTCGAGTTTATCCAAATTAGGCCGCGGTAGATAAGCAGGAAAGCGCGTGCTCCCACTGCCGCCGTGGCAAACTAACAAAATCAGCTTTGCGAGCTGACTTCACATCAAGACCGGAACTCCATAAATGCTTGCGCACCATCGCCAAACAATCGGAAAACGTCACTTCCACTTTGTCATACCAGGCGCTGCTCAGGATCGGTATTTTCCCGTCCGGTCGGAGTTTCCGGGCGTAGATCACGACCAGCGAAAAGAGTCCCATCAGGATCGGAGTCGTCCGCGCAATCGCCAGGTCACTCCACTGGCGCTGGGTTTCCAGGCCCATCTGCTCGCGCATCTCCTCGAAGGTCACTTCCAGTCCCCACCGCAGGACGAACCACTTGATGATCTCTTCAGCACTAGCCTCCGTGTCGGTGCAGGCAAAGACTTCGTCCCGCAATTTGCCTTCCGGATCGCGGGTCAGGACGTAGCGAATCTCGACCGGCGGGTAGCGCGGTGTATACCACAGAGCAGTCCGCGTGAAGATCAGCATCTTTTTCCGTTGACCGCCGTACCATTCGACCTCGCTCTCGGTCCAGGGTGTATCACTGCGTGCCGCCCAGTCCTTGGGCGAGCGCTGGCGCGCCCCCTTGAGCGCCGTCGGCCCACGCTGCCCCTCGGCTCGGGCTTTCGGGGCCTGATACAAGGCGGCATCCCAATGGAATCGCATGACCAGCGCGATCTTTTTCAAACGCTGGCAGGCCAACGCCAATTTGACGGCGGCATACCCTCCGTCGACCACCAAGACCAGGGTCCGCTCCGGCAACCAGCGATGCGCCAGCCGGATCATACTCATCAGCAGATCGACCGCCGTTTTGTGCCGGCGCGGAGTTTTGCCCGTCGCGACAAACTTCGGCTGAGCTTTCTTCGAGCGGCAGCCTTTCCCCTTCCCAACCTGACGCCGCCGCCGCCGGCTCCGGTAGCGGCAGGCCTTCGATGGCTGTCCCTCCAGCTTCGCCGGGCACAGGACCGTCAAGAACGGCAAGGCCCAGGGACGTTCCGCCCATGGCAACTTGATCAAGACCGCCATCGTCACCCATTTCAGGCCGAAGCATTTGATGACTTGCTTCTGACTCGACCTGACCGGGTCTCGGTAACATCCCAACTGCTTGATCTTTCTCCCGCCCCGGCGTTCGACCGTATCATCGGCCGCCAGGATGATGACCTCATTGGTCAAGCGTGCGAGAACGATCAGGATCAGTCCCAGCAGGATGCGCGACGCTTCCAGGGTCTTCCACCGGGCTCGGTTGAGCACTCGATGATAGTTCTGAAAGTGTTCATCATCCTTGAGACCGACCACCCGCAAACAAGCGGTCACCGTGCGCTTGCCTCGCGCCAGCAACGCGCCCAGCAGGAGGATTTTGGCGTGTTCCCAAGTCGGTTTGGTGAACAGCGGTTGAAAGACTACAATCAAGTCCAACAAATCGGCGGGGAGCGTTTGCATCCGGAAGATTCCTCTTGGTCGAGATTTCTTCCGCAGCTTACGTGACCTGCCGTATCTTTTTCAAAGATCAAAATTGGATAAACTCGAGTTCCAGAGCTGCCATAATTATTACGAAAATAAGAGGCCGCCTTAATCCAGTCAGATCCGCACAGAAAGCATCAGTTTTCTGTGGCTGTTTGGTAATGACTTCTCTGAGATGCCTGAGACCGAAAAAAGCAAGAGTACATTTTAAATGACCAGGTGTGACTAGATCAATAAAACAAGGGCAATGTGGGAAAAATGCAAGAGAAGGCGTAGTCCCACTATGTTGATGACGTTGCAGTTAATACTGCACGATCGTAACGTCATCAACTTGTCACCGGAACCCCGATACCTGAATAGTTACGAAAGCGGCAAAATTCCCTCATAGAGAAGAAAAATTTCCATCTGAGAGTGAAAAAAGCCCGATTAATATCCCAAAGAGCGATCCCGCCCGATTAGACATCGGCGTCGACGCCCCCAATCACAGCTCATTACCCATCCAGCTTCTTCAACTCTTCATCTTGATGGGCCTCTCCTCAGTCCGTACATAGAATGGCGTCGACAGCAATGCCCACCATCACGGCTGAGGCCGTTATAGATCGATCATCTCCAGGAAGTTGCGCGCCGACCTAACGTCCTCGCGGATTCGGGCCTCCAGAAATGCCATGACACTTTTGATTTCGTCTTCAGTAATCAATATCGCATCGCTTATCCAATCCATCCTTCTTAATGGATTTCGGTATTGGGGATCATCGGAACAGAAAAGTCGCTTAAGAAGCTTACGCGACATTCTCCAGCAAATCTTGGGGGGCTCGCAGAGGCCGCAATTCGCTGCATTGAACCGACTTGGACACGGACCGGGTAAGTGGCCGTAAGCTTTGCTGAATGCCATCAGCGAATGTACCTCACGCTGCTTGATCTTGATGTGTCGATGAAGTAGGGTACCTTGCTCGTCTTGGTCAATCTAATCACCCGATCGATCTTAAAGTATAAGCGCGTCTCCGGCGGAAGGTAGAGATTGCGCCGCGAGAATAACAGTTTGATCGCTCCCACGGTCAGCCTGGAAAGGTCATAGATTACCCCTGTGAGAGGGTTCCGGTACACAAGCGACTCTGCGCTGGTGGCCACCCCTGAAGCCACTTGATCGTGTGTTTCCGGCATTCGGCTGCGGCGCGTGCCCCGCAAACCTTCCGCCCCCTTCCGGACGTGAAAGATGCGAGCGCCCGCATGTTCAGGCGTCAGTGCAAAGGCAACCTCGCTCGACAGGCGCACTTGCCACTCTTGTCGGCACAGGAAGCCGCGCAGCATGGATTTCGGGTCATCTGCGGATTCAGAGCAAGGGAGGGCGGTGTCAGCACTGCCGCCAATGACAAACGGCCTGACGCTGAGTACGGCCTCGCCCGCCACCCCGGAAACTCGTCCGGGATTGATGCTCACCGACAACGGAATGTCCTTGCCTGCAGGTAGTAACATTTCGCCATCTTCGGTGAGCAGCGGTTCCGCCAGCCGGCCGATGGTCTGGTAGCTGAAAGGTTTCGATGCATTGGTCGAGAGTGGCGCCGACAAGGTTACGACGAGGGACGGTTCCCTTTCGTAAACCACTTCAATCGATCTGACTTCGTCAGATGGCCGGTTCGATTCAAGGGAAGGAGAACCGAGCGCAGGCGTCGTTAGAAGCGGCTGTCGCAACCCCGGATCGCCCTGTTGCACGCCGGAATTGACGAACAACCCAAGTTCTCGATCAACCGCCAGGCAAGGATCAAGTATGAGTGACTGACGGGCCAGCACCGCCGCTTCATTGTATCGTTTGTCCCCAATTAGCAGCCGGGCCACCGCGAGATAGCTGTCAATGCGGCGGCGATCCTCCGGCTTGATCGGTGGACAAATGCTGGCACCGCTCGGCTGTGCCCCGGCTTGCACAATAAAGCTGAGCGTCAGGAACAGCCCAACAATCATCCTAGTAAACACTTTGTCTGTCATAACAACCTCCTTCGGGTAAAATGGGGCCGCTGGCGGGCGGCCCCGTTCAAGTGAGTGCGCCAATGCCGCTTCACCGTCTGTTCCAGTGGATCTCGACCAGCACGGGGTATTTAGCATTCACGCTGACGTCTTCCAGCCGCCCGTCGGCGTCCTTCCATACAACTGCCCCGTCCTCGTTCTTGCAGTGCTTGCCGTATTCCAAGCCCCCGATTCCAAGCTTCACACCCGACTTGCAGCCGTCGTCAGGATTGCCTCCGTGACGTCCGTTCCAGAGCCAGTAGCCAGGCTCGCCCGTCACCGTACGCCACCCTTCCGTAGGCTCTCTGCCGTTGAAGTCCTGGTACATCCCCGTCCAGTACGGCGCGTACTGGGTGTAGGGGAAATTCTGCTGGACGAAGGCGTACTCATTCGCATCGCTGAAGACGAGCGCGTCCCCGTTCAGTCTGCGCGCTTCGGCGATGCCCTGCTCCTGCGTGAACCGCCCGGGCAGCAGCACGTATGTGGTGCGTCGCTGCGGGTAGTCCACGCGCTTCGCCCCTGGCAGCAGATTCGGCAGTTGCGGCGCCTGCGAGACCGCCGCCCCGGCCGCCGCAGCCGCCGTAGACAATTCGCCCCCGCCGCTGGTCAGCACGAATGATGCAGGCAACTGCGCGGGGAGCAGGAAGACGAGCGACAAGTTCAGCATCGTTTTTCTGAACATGATTGACCTCCAATTCAAAGACCGTTTGATATAGCAAGCACGGACTCGGTCGCTTGCTCACACTAGCCGTGACCACGCCCGCGCGATGCGGACACGGCCTGAGTCCCCAGATGTTCATTGCTCGCTGCCGAGCCTGCCTGATAGTCGGTGCGGAGCGATCAATGTAATTGACACCATAGCTCACGCGTGATGAGGACAAGTCCATCGAAGTTCCTCAACCTTCAGACGACGAACCTCCTTTCCTCGATAAACTTTCGAAGAACTTCCCTCGAGGAACTTTCATGGATAACACCGGGGTGGGCAGTGTGGCAGAATGCGTCCGCACCTGGGACAGTGGCCGAGTGCAGGATATGAGGAACCAGGATGCGTGGGTGAGAAGATTAGTTCCTGCGCAGTCGCAGCTGTAACCAATGAAGTCTTTCGGTTAATCGCCAAAGATTCAGCCCGGACTCGACAAAGATATCTGGGCATCTCACGGAGCTCCTACTATATGTTGTTCACTCCTAGTGTTGATATATATGCCCCCAATGCATACGACAGCTTGCGTCGCCTGATAGAGGTGGTTTGGTTGACGTTACCCGATCAGGATGAGCTTGGGCCGACATTGCGTGAAGGGAACAACAAGTATCGTCTGGAACTGAATAAACGGCGTGAGACTTGGCCGAAGGTGTTCAGGAATGCGAAGAAGAGGGAGAAGCCTGCTGCGGAAGGCGGCGGGCCAGGCGCGCACGGTTTGATTCAGCCGCTGGACGAGATAAGGCTGAACTGCATGCGGCTGGCCGCAGAGGAACGTGAAAGCGAGCACGAACATCTTTGGTTGAGGGGTCAATATGGGGGGCGGATGAAATTGACCCAGTCGCTCATGCAGCGACGGTACTTCGCTTGGCTGGCGCGCGGACTGCGGCAATCCAGTGAGATAAGCGCGGAGAGCCTGATCGGTTGGCTGCACGGACTGAATTTGGAACAGAACATCGAATTCTCAAACGAACTCGACGAACACTTTAGCACGTACGGCGACGGTAAGCCGAAAGACCGTGGGCCTACGAACCACCATAACCGGCGGAAACCCTGGATTGAAAGGTTGTCAGTTCGCGTACTCCCCTGGTATCTGCCGCCGGGCGTGGATTATTACATGCTGGCAGCAGTACTGCGGAACAAGACTCAGAATTTAGATGAAAGCAGTCTGAAGAAGCGTGTCGCTTCGGCAAAATGTCGTGAAAAAAGAAAAAGATCATGCCTGGTCTTGGCAGATTCATCAGCGTGGCGTAGGATCGGCGCGCTCGATTGATGAAGAACAACGACGAAGAACTGCCTACCACCGACACGGCGCAGATAGAGCGGTTGATTGAGCGGGTGAAGCGAGGGAACCTCGAGCCTGGCGACGTACAATCGATCGAGAAACTGCTGCGTCTACTGCTGACGATCATCTCATTGCTCCAGGGTAAAAACAGCACGCTGCTGAAGTTGAAAGAATTCTTGTTTGGAGCCAGGAAACGNAAACCGGACTCGGATCAAGCCAAGGATTCCGGCGAGGAAAAANCGTCCGGATCGGGAGAGAAAGAGCCGACGGGNTCGCCGAAAGAGTCAGCGTGTAGTCTGGTCAGCGAGGGAGATGAGTCGAGTCACCGGCCGAAAAGGCGCGGCCATGGACGCCTGGCGGCATCGGATTATCCAGGAGCGAAGGTGGTGAAGGTCAAGCATGAAGAGCTGGAGACTGGCGATCCGTGCCCCGACCCGGACTGTCGTGGCCGTCTGCATCGGTTAGTCAAACCGCGGGTCAAAATCTATCTGACGGGGCAGCCCACCATCAGCGCCACGCGATATGAGCGTGAGGTGTTGCGCTGCTCACACTGTTTCCAACCGCAACTGGCGCCATTGCCTGAGGGAGTCAAGGCTGATGAGAAATTCGATGAGACAGCCGACGTCTCGATCGTAATGACGAAGTTGATGGCGGCCACGCCGTATTACCGGCAGGCACGAATCCAAGAGAGTTACGGAGTGCCGTTGCCTGAATCGGTGCAGTTCGAGCGCCTGGAGAGAGTGGCCGACGTGGTGCTGGCGGTCTATTTGTACCTGTATCGATTGGCGGCCCAGGGTAAGCTCTATTACGTGGACGACACGAAGGTGACGATCCTCTCGTGCTTGAAGGAAGATCAACACCTGGATGAGGAAGAGCGGCGCGCGACGCAGACCAGCGGAATCGTGGTCAAAGATGATGAGGGACATCACGTCCAGCTCTACCTCAGTGGCCGCCGGCATGCCGGGGAGAATCTTGACGCGCTGCTTCAGAAGAGGAGACCGGAATTGGGGCCGCCGCTGAAGATGTCGGATGGACTGGCGGCCAACGGGAAGAAGAAAGCGGTGACGATCGACGCCAAATGCTGGGCGCACGTGGATCGGAAGTTCAAAGAGCTGGAAGAGATTTTNCCGATCGAATGCCTGATCGTGTTGAGGACGATCAGAAGCGTCTATCGCTTCGATCATGAGGCGGAGGGGCTGAGCGAGGAGCAACGACTGGAATACCATCAGAGGAACAGCGGACCGCTGCTGAGTCAGATGAAGGCGTGGATCGACGAGCAATTCCAGGAGCGGAAAGTAGAGCCCAACAGTCGGCTGGGCCAAGCGCTGCAGTACGTGCGTAATCAGTGGCCGGGGTTAACGACCATGTTAAGGGTGCCTGGGACCCCAATCGACAATAATCTGGTCGAGAGAGCGCTGAAGAAATTCGTGTTGTGGCGGAAGAACTCGCTCTTTTTCAAGACCGAACATGGAGCGGCGGTGAGCGGAATCCTCTTGAGCTTGATCGAGAGTTGCCGCCTGAATGGAGGTAATCCCTGGGAATACTTGTTGAGCATGATGCGCCACCCGGATGAAGTGAGACGCAACCCTGGGGCCTACCTGCCGTGGGATTATCCCCGTCAGGAATCCGGAGCGGGAGGGGCAGCCGCCGCCTGAGTCGAAGACGGAAGCTCGATCCGGCGCCAGACCTCGGCAAATTGTGCACGATCGGGCAAACCGTTATAAAGGAGCAGTGCGACACGAAGTCACGTTTATAGCTGTTATGCCTGTCTCACAGGACATAACCTGATGTTCTGCCATCAGTCTCCTACCAGAGCGTGCGTCACTGGTAACGGTGGGGTGCGAAGCCTCTGGGACAATGTAGCCTCATCCTTTAGGGATGGCCGCCGGAGCGTGAGCAAAAGGTGGCGACTGCCAGCCTCAAGGCGGTCGGGAGCTAGGAGCGAGCGGTAAGGTTAAGATACATGAAGCGCTGCAACCGTCGTCATATAAGGCAAGCGCAAGAGGCTATCACGCTTGGGCCAAAAGGCAAGTGGCCAGGTTCAGGGGCTTGCTACTTCCCTGACGCAGATGACGCGCCACCGGCGGAGAAGCGCAGCCTAACCCGCCCGAGGTATAAACGTGGAACGTGGTAAGCCCGACCTCCTCCTCAACTCTTGAAAGTCGAGGAAAGCCGACCGCAAGGGAAGCCCACAGGAGGCCGGGTAAAGGATCGCGGAGAAAGCCAAGGCCCGATTGTAATGATCGGGATAGCCGCTCTGGGCCAGTCACCATGGTCAAGATCACGGTGCGAGTAATCGCGCAGACTTCCGCGAGGTCTTTCAGTACGAATCACTATGACGACGACGCAAAGAACAGGAATTCGTCGGGAACTTGAAGCCGCTCTAAAAGGGGCTGCTGGCGCGAGCCTGCGTTCATCGGTTGACTGGCGCTCTATCAACTGGAAGCAAGCCAATCGCAACGTGCGTCGTTTGCAAAGGCGAATCGTACAGGCGCAGCAACAAAACAAGAAGCGCAAAGTCCGCGCATTGCAATTCATCCTCACCCGTTCCTACAGCGCGCATTGCCTTGCTGTTCGGCGAGTGACAGAGAATTCCGGTCGGCGCACTGCCGGTGTGGACGGGCAAAAGCTCGACACGCCTCAACAGAAGGCGCAGGCCGTCGTAAACCTCTCCACAGAAGACTATCAGGTGCAGCCTCTCAAACGCGTCTTCATTCCTAAACGGAATGGAAAACTGCGTCCGCTCGGAATACCGACGATGCATGATCGCGCACATCAGGCGCTGCACTTGCTCGCTCTCGACCCCATCGCCGAAACAACCGCCGATCCAAATTCCTATGGATTTCGGAAAGGACGATCAGTGGCCGACGCGATTGAACAATGCTGTAACGTCCTCTCACGTTCGGATTCGGCGCAATGGATTCTCGAAGGCGATATCCAAAGCTGCTTCGATCACGCATGTTGATCCTCCTTTAAAAACGCAGGTTCTGGAGGCGGCCATCGATTAGCTTGCGGAACTGCTTGATGGTCGCAGGTCGATCAGGGAACAGGTAGAGCCCGGTCGCTTGATCTTTGACGATCTCGATCGTGCCCTTGTGAATCCGGTCATAGATGAAATGAACAGTGATGCCCAGTTCCTTGGCAAGTTGTGGGACGGTCAGGAATCCTTCAATCCGGCGTGGGTGCGATTGATGGCGCTTGACCATGATCCCGTGCCTGAGACGGATTATCTGGACCGTGCTGGGCAGGACATGTTGGCGCATCGGGGAACGGTGGCCACGCGCGGTGAGTTGTTGCGCGATCTCTTGATCGGAGATTCCTTCAGCCGCAAGTTTGAGGATCGTTTGCTCCATTTCTCGCGCGCCGGAAAGAGCCGCGAATCTTTTGACCTGGACCTCGATGTGCAAGGTCGTCGTTTCGCCGCCGACCCAGACGATCCGCGCCTGTGCGCGATCAGGCGCGAGACGATGCAGGGCAATCTTTTCAATCAAGCAACGCAGGAGGGCTTTCTTCTGCTCGCGCGAGAGCAAATCCTGCTCCCAGATTTGTGGCAGCTTCTCTCCGATGGAGGTGAAGGCGGCTTTCAATTCGGCGGAGAGCGCAGAAGGAAGACCGCCGGCTTGATCGGCTTGCGTTGCTGCTTCTTCGGCTTGCTTCAATTCGCGTAAGGCGGCTTCCCAGCGGGCTTCCAGCTCTGCTGCGACAAGTCGATTGTCAGGATCGACGCGGTTGAATTGCCGTCGCGCGAGCGCAGCTTGGTAGCGCAGCCGCTCGATTTGCTGCTCCCGTGCTTGGCGAGCCTGATCACGGCTCTGTTGGTGAGCCGTCACGGCACGCGCATAGATGTCGAGTTCGACTGGTGAGAGTGCTTGAAAGAAAGCCTCGATGACGGCTTGATCGACGGGATCACCTGGGATGTTTTGACAAACAGGGACACCATACTGTTGGCGGAGTGCATTACATAAGTAGAAGGTATTGTGTTTGTACTGGACCAGCATTTTGTGGCCGCACTCACCGCAGTAGAGCAGGCCATGCAAGAGCGCCTGCCCGGCCCTTGGCACGCCGCGGGTTTTGTTGCGATCGTACTCGGCGTAATTGTCGCGCAGCATGGCCTGGATTTTCTCAAAGGTTTCCCAGGAAACATAGGCCGGATACTTGTCATTGACCCGAATCTTCCAGTTTTCCATCGAGAGGCGTTGGCTGGCCGGTTTGCCTGCTGAGGTTGCGCGAGGCCGGTGTTTAGTCCGCCCATAAACGAAAGCGCCGGCATAGGCCGGATTCTTGAGGATCGAGAGGATCGCGCTGACTGTCGGCGGTTTCCACGCCAACTCGCGAGCGCGGTCGCGGCCCGGCAGCAAGAGTTGATGCTGATTGAAGTACTGGAGGACTTTGCTGGCCGTGCGTCGCTCAAGGAAGGTCTGGAAGACGAGCGCGATGCGGTCCTGAACTTCGCGCGAGGGATGTTTTTGGACGCGCCCCAATTCGTCGCGGGCTAAGCCGACGGGAAGCTGCAAGGCGAGATCGCCACGCGCGGCTTTGTTGAGGAGTCCGGCCTGCATCCGCGCCTTAATGGTAAAAAGTTCGGCCTCCGACAATGTTCCCTTGAGGCCGAGCAGCAAGCGACCATTAGGAGTGGCCGGATCATAGATGCCGTCGCGGTCGGCAATGAGACAGCCTCTGAAACCGCAGATATCAAGCAGTGGATACCAATCGCTATTACTGCGTGCGAGGCGGGAGACTTCAGAGCCAAAGATGATGCCAACCTGGCCGAGCGTAACTTTGGTGACGAGTTCTTTGAAGCCCTCACGATGTTCGGCGGCGGCAGCGGTCAACCCCAGATCAGAATCGATGATCTCAATATCGTGGTCGTGCCAGCCGAGGCTGAGAGCCCGTTGTTTGAGAGCATATTGAAGACTGAGGCTCTCTTGATTGGTCAACACCTGATGTGGGGTTGATTGTCGAATGTAGATGATCGCTTTGCGTGTGAGATGTTGTGTCGTGACGATGTCTGGAGTGTTCATAGATTACCTCTTGGAGGATCGCCGAGATGTTCTCGATGATTTTTTGTTGGAGCTCTGGAGAGAGCCGGTCCCAGATATTTTGTGGTTGGGTTGGCATAAGACCTCGCACTGATCGGCTAGTGAGATGAACTCCGCTAAAGCCTGCGAGGTTAATTTGGTGCGGAGGTCAGTGCGAGGCGACGCGAGAGCGGTCGCCGCGGTGGGAATGCGTAAAACCATCTTCTGCCGGTAGCGAACAAAGACGTGTCCGGAAGTATTGAGTGGATGGCTGATGGAAATCACCTCAAAGCGACGGCCAAAGAGTGGATGCGAGGGGTCAATGACTTCGATGGAAGTCACATCTTCTGAATTCGGGTTCTGGAAGAGGGTATCAAGTTGAGAGGTCGTTTGACGAGATCTCGCACCAGTGGTTACTCGACCACGCTCCAATGGATCGTATCCCTTCGGCAACCGCCCACTGATCCTACGCTTTAGCCATCGATCTGGCCTATTCGTCGTTACCTGACCACCATCCTTCGGCAAATGCGCGTGATTGGCGAACAGGTCCTCGATACTCTTTCCATCGATACTCAATCTGTCTCTGGAGGTTTTTGATGGATTCTATTCCAACCGATCTGCTCGAACTGCAAACTCGCTTTGAGACCTGGCGCGCCAACCGCAAATACGTTCGGGAGCCGATTCCTCATGATCTTCGGAGGGCGGTGCTGGAAATGAGTCGGCGCTATCCGCCCTCACTCATCCACCGTGTTCTCAGGGTCGATCCGTCGAGATTGAAACACAAGCCGCCGGCCAACCGTTCCTCGCATACAACTGCGGCACAAAAAAAGAAGCCTCAACCTGCACGACCTGCACACTCAAGCGTGCCGAACCGGAAGTTGAAATCTGCCACTCGGGCACAGGTTGCGACCTCGCCTCCGCCCGCTTTCTTCAAGCTACCGGCGATGGCCGCACTGCCGGTCGAGTTTCCAGCACCGCCAACCGGAAGCGCTTGTCGCCTCCAACTCGAACGATCAGACGGTTCGCGCCTGACTCTAACTTTGCCCGACTTCGATGCTTCGATCATCAATTCGTTGGTGGCTGATTTCCTGCGGGGGTGAGAGATTGTGATTCAACTGCTGCCTCAATTGAAAATCTTCCTCGCTTACCATCCCGTAGATTTTAGGAAAGGCATCGATGGACTCCTTTCATTGTGCCGCCATCAACTGCAGGCCGATCCTTACGATGGATCGATCTTCGTTTTTAGAAATCGGCGCGGCACGGCTCTCAAAATTTTGACCTTCGACGGTGTGGGACAGTGGCTTTGCATCCGCCGGTTCTCGCGCGG